>Ga0210049_1002866_pt1 | contig 15854 bp, 10 predicted proteins | sample CryGeyCG2014_300_2_FD_183964 | JGI IMG/M metagenome (GOLD analysis project Ga0210049, IMG submission 183964) | Groundwater microbial communities from aquifer - Crystal Geyser CG06_land_8/20/14_3.00 (SPAdes) (version 2) | ecosystem: Environmental > Aquatic > Deep subsurface > Groundwater | place... | reverse complement strand
CAGCGCGTGGACCCACGTGACCGTGACGTGATACTGGCGCGCACCGAGCCGTGGCTGCGCGCGCCAGCGCGTGGACGCACGTGACCGTGACGTGATACTGGCGCGCACCGAGCCGTGGCTGCGCGCGCCAGCGCGTGGACCCACCGGCTACGCGCCGGCAGCTACAACCGGAGCGGACGCACGGCGTCCGTGTGCCGAAGCTGCGTGCGAAGCACGTTCCGCCGCTCCTGCGCCGTTCATGCGATTGCCCTGCATGGCGGCCGGGCGCGCCCTTCGCGGTTCAGTCGGTCTCACGCGCTCGGATACAGCTTGGTCAGCACGAACTCGTTGTGGTTCATGACCTCGGCGCAGGCCCACCGGCCGTTGGCGACGCGGAGCATCATGTCCCACAGCTTGTCGCCGGCCTGATCGAGGGTCAACTCGCGTTGCAGGATGCCCGAGACATCGACATCGATGTGCTCTTTCATCAGTTGGGCGGTCTTGGGGTTTGCCGTCAGCTTAATCACCGGCTCAATCGGGTTGCCGATGACGTTGCCCTGGCCCGTCGGGAAGAGGTGGCAGGCGAAGCCGGCGGCAGCCCAGAGCGTGACGGCTTCCGCCGCTGCCGACGAGGTGTCCATGAACCAGAGACCGGGGCCTTTGGGGCTCTCTGCCGGCTCCAGGCAGCCGACGTACTTGCACTTCTTGCCGATCTTCTGCAGGTTGCCGAGGGCCTTCTCCTCGATAGTCGTCAGCCCGCCACGGATATTGCCCTTGGTCGGCTGCGAACCGAAGAGGTCGGCGCCCTGCGCCTTGACCAAGTCTTGGTAGCGGTCGAACATCCGCATGAACTCGGCGGCGGCTTCCGGCGTGGCGGCACGCTTGGCGCAAATGTGCTCACCACCGGTGATCTCGGTCGTCTCGCCGAAGCTGATCGTGCAGCCCAGCTTGTCCAAGCGGTCGAACACGTTGCCGACCGTCGGGTTGGAGGCCAGCCCGGAAGTCGTGTCCGACTCGCCGCACTTGGTCGATACCCAGAGGTCGGTAATGTCGCACTTTTCGCGCTTCTGCTCGCTGGCCCAGAGCTTGTATTCCCAGGCTTTCCAGGACGCCTGCCGGACGCACTCCATCTGGCCTTTCAGCTCGATGGAGAAGCCGGCAATCTTCTCGCGGCCGAGCGCCTTGACGCCTTGGACGATGCGGTCAGTCCACTCGTCTTCAATGCCGATGACGACGCACGCGGCGACGTTGGGGTTGGCGCACGTGCCGATGATCGTCCGGAAGAACAGGTCGAGGTCGTCGCCGAATTGCAGCCGCCCGTAGTGGTGCGGAATCGCCATCGTCCCCTGGATGTGCGCCGCCACGGCCTCAGCGGCGGCGTTGGAGATGTCGTCCAACGGCATAATCACGACGTGATTGCGGATGCCGACGCGGCCGTTCTCGCGGCGGTAGCCCTGGAACGTTCTGGGAAGTTTGGTCTTGGTTCTCGCAGCCATTGTCTACCACCTCGCCGTCTTCAGGTTATGAGTGTGGACCTGCTGCCCCTGCTTGATGTCCTTGGAGGCGTTGCCGATGGCCTCGTCGTATTTCCTCACCGGGTCGCCCTTGGCAATGTCGCCAAGAGCGATCTTGTGTCCCAACGGGATGTCCTGCTGGGCCTTCAGGTGAAGGGTGGAGTCGAGGTCCATGTTCCAGCCGGTGAGAGACTGGCCCTTCTTGACGTCCACCGCCATCACGCCGACGGTGTCTTCCTTGCCGTGCACGAGATAGTGCACCATAGTGCGAACTCCTTTCCTTGTTCGGAGGGTACCCCGAGGGTCTCATTTCGCCGCGGGTGGCCGACAACCTGTTGCCTGCGCGTTCTGCTACAGCTCCCTCGCTGCCAGCTTCCGCTCCGCCGCGGAGGCGGTCAGGTAAAGCGGCAGGACAGTCTGCCAGTCGCCTTCGGCTCCCTCGGCGAGCGCCGCCCTGCCCAACTCGGCAACCGTACTGGCCCGGACGGCACACTGGCCGGACGCGGACAAGCTCCACGTTGCAGGGAGCTGCTGCAGGATTAGCTCGCGATGCAGGTCGGCGCCTTCGCCGCAGAGGTGTCCGGCCGCATGTTGGCGGGCGAGAGCGCACAGCACCTCGTCGATGTCTTCGTTCCGCGGCTCCGAGAGGGGAACTGTCGCTCCGCCTTCGGGCTTGTGCGTCTGCCAGTAGACGTGTCGCGCGCGACTGGGAATCAGCGCGGCGAGGAGCGGGGCGACCCGGGCCGGGGCTTGCGCAGCCGCCGCCCGGAGCGTCGGGATGCCAATCAATGGCAAGCGCAACGCCTGACTCACCGCTCTGGCGTAGCTGACTCCCACCCGAATGCCGGTAAACGAGCCGGGTCCCACGGAAACAGCCAGGCCCTGAAGCGAGGCGTAGCCCGCGAGGTTGGCTTCGTTCAGGACGAGAGCGATCATCCCCGGCAGCCGGCGGGACAGGTCGCGGTAGTTTCGCGTGACGACCTCGGCGAGGAGCCCTTCCTCGCCCCAGACGGCAACGCTGTTGACGCGAGAAGTTGCCTCAATCCCCAAGATGTTCACGGTGCAACTCCTCCACGAGCGGCTGGTACTGCGCCCCCGCACTCTCCACGGCGACCACCCGGCCCGTAGGCGCATGGGCGAACGTCAGGCGCAGGCAGTCGGCCAGCACCCCGGCGGCAAGGCGGTCTGCCCACTCGATGACGCAGAGCCCGTCTCCGCAGAGGGCTTCCATGAGACCAATCTCGATCAGTTCCTCCTCGGGCGGAGCGTCGCCGAACCGATAGAGGTCGAAGTGATGGAGCACCAATCTCCCCTTGTAGCGAGACTCGAAGACGAAGGTAGGGCTGGTAAGGCGTTCCGCGACACCCAGTCCCTCAGCGATCCCCTGGGCGAGAGTGGTCTTGCCGCTGCCCAGCGGCCCTCCCAGCGACACCACCCAACCTGCCTGAGCGGCGTGGCCGAGCCGCCGTCCCAGCGCGTGGGTGGCGGCTGGGTTGGGGAGAGTTCCCTGCCAAGTCATGTCAGCGGCTCCGGTCAAAGTCAAGGACGGTCATACGCAATCGATAACGCAAGTCAGCCGAGTGCCACCGGCTTGCGCGCGAATCAACAAGCCTACCCAACTTTGCCGCCGGTGAAAAGCGCGGTGGCGCCGAAATAGAAAGGCACAAGGGCGGCCCGGATGGTTGACTGCGGGAAGGGCATCTTGTATAATCGCGCCATCGCCTTGGGGCTGCCAGGCCGACACCGAGCGACCCAGGTGTCGCCGATTGCAACGCTCCAACGGTTTGAGGTTGCCTCGCGCTTACCTGTTCGCCCGCCTTCCCATGCCCCCAAAGACCCCGGAGGTCCAGCATGCTCAGATTTAGCCGGAGTTGCAGCTTTGTCTTCGTCGCTCGCGCACTAACGGTCGTCTTCGCGCACCCCCTACTCCTTGCCCCGTTACTCCTTGCCGCGCCTGCTGACGCTGACGTTCAGGTAATGACGTATTTCGCAATCCTGCCGTTCGAGTGCACCGACGCGTTGGGCGGGGCCCAAGTCGGCGAACTGGCTGCGAAGACGATGACGCTGGCGTTGGTGGAACGCAACGGCTACGAGGTCGCCAGTTCGGACGAAGTCAAGAAGGTGTTGGCGACAAGTCAGACCAAGCCGCCGTACCTGGCCGCCGATATGGTTTCCCTCGGCAAGCAGCTCGGCGTCGACCGCGTGATCCGGGGCCGCGTCGAGAGTGCGTCGATTGCGGGCAAGCCGAAGACAGCGGTGGTTGAGCTCACGACCAAGGTCGTGGACGTCGCCACCGGAGCGGTTGTGCACGAGACCCGCGCCCGGGGAACGGCCCGCGAGAGCGGAGCCGGTCGCGCGACCGACGAGGATCTGCGCTCGGACGCCCTCAAGGACGCCGCGAGGCAGTCAGCAGCGCAGCTCACCGTATTGAAGGGGTTGCGGGGCATTGTGGTGTCCCGGCCCGGCGACACCACGGCCCGGCTCAGCGTCGGCTCCGATTCCGGCATGGAGCCTGGCGCGCGAGTGGCCGTATTCGACAAGGGCACCCAGGTCGCAGAAGGCACCGTCACCGAGGTCGCTCAGGCGGACTCCGTCATCAAGTTCAGCACTTCCGACGCGGCCAAGGGGGTTCGAGTTGGGCAGCGCTTCCAAACGGTGGCCACGCCCGCTCCGGACGTGCGGGCGGAGCAGACCGTGGAGCAGTCTGGGCAAGCGGACCAGAAGAAGTCCGGCAAGAAATTCCTGATCGGGCTACTGGTGGCCGCAGGTCTCTACCTGCTGCTGCGCGGAGGCGGTGGAGGGGGCGGCGCAGCCGCCACCACTACCTCAACAACAGCCAGCCTCACTCTGGTGGCGACCCCAACGGCCATTGCAGCCGACGGGCAATCCACCTCGACCATCACGATCTTGGCGCGCGACCAGAATGGGAACCCGGTTGCCGACGGATCCGAGCTGACACTGACCACCACCCTGGGGATCATCCCAGCGACCGCGACAACAAGCGCCGGAGTCGCCACCGCCTCCCTGCGAGCAACCACCACGCCGGGGATCGCCACCGTTACAGTCAAGCTGGGGACGCTCACCCAATCACTGACCGTCACCCTCACCTCGACCGCGACCTCGCCTGTGGTTGTCGCCGCAGACGTCGACTCCGTCCCCGCCGACGGCCGGAGCCAAGCCACCATTACGGCGACGTTCCGTGACGCCAACAACAACCCCGTGCCGGACGGCTCCAGCGTAACGTGGACCACCACCCTGGGTTCGCTCGCCGCCCGTTCGCGCCAGGCGTCTCGGCAGACCGGCGTGTCAACGACAACGCTCAGTGGCAGCACCAGCGTCGCGCTGACCAGTTCGCAGACGCCCGGCACAGCAGTCATCACAGCCACGCTGACCGGAACCAACACCAAGGCCACGACCACCGTGGCCTTCACGACGACCAACGTGCAGGTTGCGGTGTCGCCACAGAGCATCATCGCCGACGGCAACAGCACCTCGACGATCACGGCCACCGTCTTGGACAGCACCGGCAAACCCGTAGCCGACGGCACCGTGGTGCGGTTCCTGACCTCCCTGGGCACCATCAAGTCCCCGTCGACCACCTTCCAGGGCACGGCGCAGAGCACGCTGAAGAGCGCCACCCAGCCCGGCACGGCCCGTGTCGTAGTCGAAGTGCTGGACGCAGACAGCAAAGTGATCGCCCGGAACGATGCCACGTTCATCGACTTCACCGCCGGCCCGGCGACGCTCATCGCCATCGCTCCCGCCACCTGCAACATCCGCGGGCTCGACGTCGTGGGCGCGGCCACCTCGCTGATCGTCAGCCTGAAAGACAGGTACGGAAACCCCGTGCGAGACGGAACGGTCGTCCACTTCACCTCGAACAAGGGCACCGTCCAGGGAACTGCCGTCACCCAGCAGGGCATCGCAACCGTGTTCTTCCGGTCAAACGGCGGCGAAGACGGGAACAACGGCACCCCGCCGAAGAACGGCATCGCGTTGGTGCGTGCGACCACGACCACCTCGGCACCGGCCAGCACCCTTGAGTCGCGCGTCGAGTCCACCACCGGTGACAACACCGTCCTCTACGACGAGACGACGATCATCCTCTCGGGACCAGCGGTGAGCAGCGGCATGACTCTCCAGTTGGGAAGCACTTCCGTGCGTGTGGGCACGGCGAACCGGGACCCCGGGGTGATCAACTTCACCCTCATCGTGTTGGACGAGAACGCCAACTTCGTGGTGAACGGAACCTCGGTAACCGTGACGGCCAATCAGGGCACGGTCGCGACCTCCGGCGGCACCGTCGACGGCTGCCAGGCCAGCGTCGTCACCGGCACGTACACCGCGCCCACGGTGGAAGCGGGGTTCGCGGGTGGCACCGACCGAATCACGGCAACCGTCGGGTTCGCCAGCACTTCGGCCACAATCCAGTTGCTGCCCTGAGGGGCTCTGCTCCAGGCGGAACAACACGCGCCCGGCGCCCAACGCAGCAGTTGGCGTCGGGCGCGTTTGCATTCGCCCCCCACTCGCGACACCCGAAAGGAACACCAACGATGGACACCCGACGACCCAACTGGCACGAGGATGCCTTCTTTGGCATCCACTACGACCTGCACGCCAACGAGGGAGATACGGTCCTCGGCGCGGAGTTGACCGAGGAGCACCTGCAAGCGCGACTGGAGCGCGTGCGGCCCGACTGGATCCAGTGCGACTGCAAGGGCCACGCCGGCTACACGAGTTGGCCGACGGCGGTCGGCTCGACCTCGCCCGGAGTGGTGAGAGACGCGCTGCGCATTCACCGCGACGTGACCAAGCGTATGGGCATTCCGCTTGGCGTGCACTACTCGGGGGTGTGGGACTCGCGGGCGGTGGAGTTGCACCCGGAATGGGCTGTGGTCGGCCCCGACGGCAAGCAAGATCAACGGATGACCTGCCGCCTAAGCGTTTACGACAATGAACTACTGATCCCGCAGATGCTGGAGTTGATCGACAAGTATTCCGTCGATGGCTTCTGGGTCGACGGGGAGAACTGGGCTGCCGGGCCGTGCTGGTGCGACCAGTGCCGCGCTGAGTTCGCCCGGCGCACCGGGCTCGGGTCGGCACCCGCCAAGGCCGGTGAGGACCACTGGGAATGCTGGCTGGCATTTCACCGCGACCTGTTCGTGGAGCATGTCGCTCGCTACGCCGACGCCGTCCACGCGCGCAAGCCCGACTGCATGGTCTGTAGCAACTGGATGTACACCATCCGCCAGCCCGAAGCGGTGGCGGCGCCCGTTGACTACCTCAGCGGTGACTTCTCGCCGGCCTGGGGCGCCGACCGGGCGGCGCTGGAGGGCCGCCTGCTCGATTGCCGCGGCTTGCCGTGGGACCTGATGGCCTGGGCGTTTGCCAAGTCGGGTTCCATGGGCGACGACCCGCCCTGGTGCATGAAGACAGCGACCCACCTTTGCCAGGAGTGCGCCGAGGTGGTCGCCTTGGGCGGCGCCGTCATGATCTACGCCAAGCCGCAACGCAGCGGCTGGCTGGTCGGCTGGCACCACGAGGTCCTTGCCGAGGTGGCGGACTTCTGCCGGGCGCGCAAGGACCCGTGCTTCCAGTCGAAGACCGCTTCCGAAGTCGCCGTCCTGCACCTCGCGGACCACTACTACACCTGCAACGATCCGCTCTACAACTACGGCGGAGCCGTCCACCCCGTCGAGGGAGCGCTCCATGCCCTCCTCGAGAACCACCTCTCCACCGACCTCCTGACGGAAGACGCGGCCCTCGCCCGCCTGCAGGATTACCGGCTGGTCGTGGTGCCCGAGCAGACCCGGCTCGGCGCGGAACTCCTCGCCAAGCTGACGGACTTCGCCGAGGCCGGCGGCAACGTGCTTTTGAGCGGCGCACACCTCGCGGCTGACTACCCAGACCTCGTCGGCGCCGCGCCCGACGGCAACGACGCGTTCGCTGGCACGTCTTGGGGCGTCGTCGACCTACCCGTGGCCGGCGAAGCTGTCGGCGTCTGCGGCGAATGGACCGGCGTGATGCCGGCCGCCGGCACTGAGGTCGTCGCGACCGCGCTGTCGGAGCACGAGTTGGCCAAGGAGGACACCGGCCGCGCCGTGGTCACCCAGCGCCCACTCGGGAAGGGATCAGTCATCGCCGTCCACGGCGCCCTCTTCCGCAACTACTTCCTGGGCCACTACCCGGCGCTTCGCCGCCTCATTGGCGGGCTGGTCGACCGGTTCGGGATCGAGTGGACGGTCGACCTCGACGCCCCCCGTCACCTTGAGGTGGTCCTCCGACGCAAAGACGGCAAGCTCCTCGTCAACCTCCTCAACCGAGGCGCCGCCGAGACGCTCTCGCCGCAACGGGTGATGATAGAGGCGCTGACACCGGTCGAGGACGTGACGGTGCGGATTCGCTGCCCACAGGAACCGGTCTCGGTGTCCCTCGTGCCGGTGGACACCACGATCGACTGGACCTACGCCGACGGCGTCGTCACGGTGAACGTGCCGCGGGTTGAGATTCACAACGTGGTCGTTGTCGAGTAGCGGCGGCGCCGCCAAACGGCCGCCCTGACCGATCCGACCGATCAGACGGATCAGTCAGATAGAGCGCCCGGTCCGACCATAGCAGGCGTTAGCCTCTCGGTTCCCCAACCCGCAGATACGACCCAGCGATTCCCGCCAGCTCCTCCCTCCGCTCCGCCCAATCCGGCAGCGCCCGCTCCACCCGTGCCCAGAACTCCCCGGAATGCCTTGCCTCCGCCAAGTGCGCCAGTTCATGCACGATCACGTAGTCTATCAGACGGACTGGGAGCTGCAGAGTCTTCCAGTGGATGGCAATACGACCGCTGCGACTGCAGGAGCCCCAGCGATAGCCTAAGTCTCGCACCACGACCTCCCTCGGCGAAGCGCCAACGCGGGGTGCGAGGAGTTCGATTCGATCCCGAACCCACGGCAGTCCGTGGCGCCGATACCAAGCCCGAAAGTGCTGCGCCGCTCGCTCCCGTGCCTCCCGCCGAAGCAGAAACGAATCGCCATCGAAGTCAAGCGCCCGCCGCTGCCTGTCCACCAGCTTCAGCCGGTACGAGCGCCCCAGGTAGCTGAACACTTCGCCGGTGGCGAAGTCCGGCGGCATCGCCGGCGTGGCCATGTCCTGCTTGAGCGCCAGCTTTTGATGGACCCACAACAGCTTCCGCCCAACCCACGCCGCGAGTTCATCTGTTCCAGTTAATGCTGGTGCATACACCCGCAGTTCACCTTGGCGCCCCACGCTGACTTCGAGTGTGCGCCTTCGGTCACTGCGGCGAACCTCGAACACCAGTTCGTCAAGGGTGAGCGTCTCCGGGCTCATGCCGCCAGTGCCTCATGGTTCTCCTTTGCCAACGCCACGAAGCGCTGCGCCAAATCGCGTTCCTTGCCGGCCGGGCAGAGGCCGCAGTCGTTGAGATCGCGAACCAGCACCTTCGTGAGTACCTCGCGGGCGTAGGTGTTGGTCCAGAAGCCCACCTTGCCGATCTCCTGCCGGGTTCGCTCCACCATGTCGAGCGTAGCCCCAATCGCCTTCTCGCGAGGTGCCCCGGACAGCTCCACGCCCTGCCCGAACTCCTCCAGAATCATCCGCACGAACGGCACTTGCGTCTGGACGTCAAGGTCGGGGAACTCGTTCACGTCACCGGCGCGAAGCTCCTCGATGAACTTGCGCAGCTCCCGCTCCAAGGCCTCCCAGTCGTCCCTGAACTTCTGGAGGATCTCCTTGAGCTTCTTACTCATCTTGTCGGCATAGGCTGGGTTCTGCGCCTCGAAGCTGACGAGGTGGTACTTGGCGGCGTGCTGCATCTCGGCGGCGCGTCGGCGCGAGGTCTGGTGCTTCTTGACCTCTTCCTCGAAGGCGACGTCAGTAATGGCGACCGGCTCGATCTTCGGATCTACCCCGCGGGCTGTCACATGCCGGTTGATCAACTCCTTGACCCGCTGAGGCACGCCGACCAAGTTCAGCAGCGGGTTGCGGTAGAGGTTCGCCGCTACCTTGTTGATGAAGCCCAGCAGCTTGGCATCGCGGAAGACTTCGGCCGGCACTTCCGGCCGGTGCTCCAACAGGTTGAACGAGTCGTAGAACAGCCGGAGTTTGGTGATGAAGTCGGCGCGGATCTTCAGGTCTGCAAGCAGGTAGACGCTGTCGGTTACCTCCTCCTTCAGATCGCGAATGCCTCGGTCGGTGAACACGGCGACGGCTCGGGCGTGCCGATCCAACAGCCTCGGCAACTCGGTGACGAGGTCGAGCAGCGCGCCGGTCACGTCTTCACCGTCGTACTCGGCCAGTGCCTCGGTCAGGTGCCACGCCACGCCGATGTAGTCGACCACGTATCCGCATCGCTTGTTCGCGGCCGTGCGGTTCACCCGGGCGATGGCCTGCAGGAGGTCGTGGCCCACCAGTTTGCGGTCGAGGTACATGACTTGCTCGACCGGAGCGTCGAAGCCCGTGATGAGCATGTTCATGACGACCAGAATGGCTAACGGATCGGTCTTGTCCGTCTCCTCGACGGCAAGCTTTCGCTTGAAGCGCTGCACGAGGTCCTCTTGCTTGTCCTTATCGGTGCAGTTGCTCCACGATTCGGGATCGTTGTGCTCGCCGGAAAACACGGGGGCGATCTTCAGTGCCCGCAGCAGAGGCAGCCGCGGGTGGGCGGTCACCAGGAACTGCGTCTCTTCGTCGAGCTTCTCCAGTTCCTCCTCGGGGAGGCTGAGCGTCTCAGCGGGTAACGCCTCCAGTTCGGCGACCAGCTTTCGGCGCGCCTGCTCCAGCTTCTGGAAGTACGTCCACGCCGCTTCCCGGCTGGTGGCGACAACCTGCGCTTTGAAGCCCTCCGGCAGCACCACGCGCACGTAGTGCCGCAGCATGTCCCGCGCCTTCTTCTCGATGAGCAGCGGCGCTTCCAGCACGTCGCCTTCGGTGGCGTATTTCGCCTTGATGACGGCCAAGTCTTCCTTCGAGTAGTCGCGGAACATGTCCTCGAAGCGGCGGTCCAGCTCGGCCGCAGCCTCCACCAGCCCGTCCGCCGTGCGCCCCTCGTAGAGAATCGGCACGGTGGCGCCGTCCAACTCCGCCTCCTGCAGCACGTACTTGTCGATGAAGTCGCCGAAAATGGCGCGGGTCTGCTTCTTCTCCTTGCTGAGAATGGGCGTGCCGGTGAACCCGATGATGGCGGCGTTGGGCAACGCGCGGCGGAGGTTGCGGTGCAGGGAGTGCGTGTGGGAGCGGTGCGCTTCATCCACCAACACCAGGATGCCCGCCGACTCATTCAGCACCGGGAACTCCTCGAAGCGCACGTTCTCCTCGAAGGTCACCTGTCGCTGGAAGACCCGCCTGTCCTTGCCGGGCTTGCGCTCTTTCCGCGCGATGGTCATGGCGACGGTGTCGCCCTGGGCTGGCCGGCGTTCGAGTTCCTGATACTTCTGGAGCATGGCGAACACGATGTCCGGCGTGGTCTCGGCCAGAATGCGCTGTGTCCGGGCGGTGGGCGTCTCTCGGGTCCGCTTGTCCTCTTTGGTGGGTCGAACCGACTCGCCGGTCAGAGCGGCCGTGTCGCGCAGTTGCTTCTCCAGATCGGTGCGGTCGGTCACTGCCACGATCTTGTAGTGGCGAAGCTCCTTCAGCGTGCGCATCTTCCGCACCAGGAACACCATGCTGAGGCTCTTGCCCGAGCCTTGCGTGTGCCAAATGAGGCCGCCACGTTCCGCGGGGTGCCCTCCCGTCTGCAGCCGGTCGATTGCCCGGTGCACGGCACGGAACTGCTGGTAGCGCGCCACCACCTTCCGCGTCCGTCCCTCGACCTGGTGGAAGACGGTGAAGTTGCGTACCAGGTCGACGAAGTGCTTCGGGCGCAACATGCCGGCGACCAAGACCTGCTGGCTGTGCAGGTCAACGTTGGCGCTGCGCCACGCCGTCGGGCGCTCGTTGGGCTTGCGGAAGAACAGCGGTGTCCCCGGCCGGTTCGCCTGCTCGGGCCCGGTGGCGCGGAACTCCTCGGCGGCGAGGGCTTCCTTTTCGGCGTCGCGAGGGATGGCGCCGACCTCCTCGGCGACGGTGCTCAACGGCACCGGACTGGTGTCGGCCCACTCAAGGTATGCCTCCGGCGGTGCGCCAACGGTGCCCGCCCGGGCTTCGAACAGGCTGCTGGCAATCAGCAGTTGGTTGTAGTGGAACAGCCGCTCGACACCTTCGTCATCGGCGTACTGCGTGGGGTACAGCTCCTTGCGCTGGTTCGAGTAGCGAAGGAGCTGGTTGAGGGCCGCGCCCATCGGGTCCTCAACCGCCGGGCTCTTGAACTCCGCCACGGCCAGCGGGATGCCGTTGACAAACAGAACGGCATCGGGAATCACCTGCCCCCGTTCACTCGTCAGCGCCACCTTGAATTGGTTGATGACCAGGAAGTCGTTGTTGTTCCAGTTGTCGAAGTCGAGGAAGTGCACTGTCTGCGGCCGACCGTGGTTCCAATCGGGCAGCCCTTCGACCGTGGTTCCCTTCAACAGCAGTTCCGTAGCCGCCTGGTTCGCCTCCATGAGCCGGTACTCGCCCAGGCGCTCCAGCTCACCGATGGCCCGGTCGAGGCGCGCGTCATCCAGCCATGGTCGGCCATCCGGCCCGGGGTTGATGCTCCGCATCGCAGCCCGCAGTCGCCCCTTGAGCAGCACGTCCCGGAACCGCTCACGATGGGGCAGCTCCGGCACATCGGTGTCGCCCTTCAGCCACTCCCAGCCCATTGCCTGGAGCTGCTTGCAGAACGGCTCCTCGACGAGGTCGTATTCCCACTGAATGCTCATCGCTTGCTTCCCCCAGCGCCGTCTCCGGCTTCGTCCGCCGGGCGCGTTCCCTTGCAGTCAGGATAGGCCGAGCACCCCCAGAATTGCGACCCCGCCCGCGGGCCCTTCCGCGCAGTTCGCAGGGCCATCAAGCCTCCGCACTTCGGGCAGGCCGGCGCCAGAGCCTTGCCCTTCTCCGACCGATCCGTCCGATCCGACCGATCCGTCTGATCCACCGTCTGCCCCCGCCGCGCCTCCATCCGCGCCGCATGCAGGTTCTCCCGGTAGCCGCCCCCCTCAACAAACTGCTTCTCCAAAGCCGCAATCTGCCGGTCCAGCAAGTAGTTGGCCTGGTGGATCAAGCAGATCACCGCATTCGCCACCACCGCCGGGTCGTCGCTCCGAAGCCACCGCGCATAGCTCTCCGCCGTCGGCGACTCCTGCTGCCCGACAGCCCGGACCGCCAACGCCTGCGGGTCGTCTTTGCTCCAGTGCGGCAGGCCGCGCTGACGCAGGAAGTCCTCGTAGTCCAGCAGCAGCTCATCGAGGCTGGCGCGGGCCACGTTCACCAAGTGCAGTTCCGAGCTGCTGGAGGTGGCCGAAGCCCGGCTGCCCTCGGCGATGTTCTGCCGCCCGCTGCGCGCCGCCTGCACCATCTGGTCGTGCGTGCGCGACCGCTTGTCGATGGAACGGTCGCAGAACGCCACCGTGGCATCATAGATGATCTCTGCCACCTGAAACGACCGCAGCCGCCGATACCCGCCATGCGGCCGCAAAGTGCGCCGGGGCTGAGCTGCCTCGGCAGATTGCCCAGCAGCGCCACCCCGCCCTGCCCCGCCTGCTCGGTCCGATCCGACCGATCCGTCTGATCGGACAGATCCGTCTGATCCGTCAGCTCGCCCAGGCTTTCCGTTCACAAACGCACCTCCGCTTCACCGATCCCCTCCGGCACCCGCACGCCACCGGTGAGGAGGTCAGACAGGAGACCGGCTTTCAGCAACCCCAGTTTCGCGACCGGGCGGGCGGTTCCTGCGGAGTCCGTCAGATCCGTCTGATCCGACAGATCCGTCCAATCGGTCTGATCCGTCAGCTCGCCCAGGCTTTCCGTTCACAAACGCACCTCCACAGCACCGACCCCCTCGGGCACCCGCACGCGACCGGTGAGGAGGTCGGACAGGAGACCGGACTTCAGCAGTTGCAGCTTCTGTAGGTTCGCCTCTTCGCTCTTCTCGCGAGCCTCGTACGCGGTGAGAAGCGGCAGTGTGCGCTCCTGCTCACCGGGTTCTGGAACACCGATCGGCAGCGAGTTCACGCCCTGCTGGTTGATGCTCGTCTGGTTTGAGGAGTTGGCAGCGGCAAGAATCCTCGAACGCACGGCCGCTGACTGCAGCCAGTGGAACACAAGCTGGGGCGTGATGACCTCACGCCGAACGCGCAGCCGCATCATGTTCGACTCGTACACCGCCGGCTCAGGCATTGTAGGCACCATCGCCGGACGGCCGACGCCTTCCACCGTGGCGAACACTCTTGAGACGAGCAGGTCACCAGGCTGCAGTCCGAAGTGCTGGATCTCGGTCTGGCTGACAACTGCCCTACGCGCGAGCTCAAAGTCGACAGTGCGATCTTCCGCGAAGCTGGTCTGCCCCACGAGTAGAGTCCCGCGGCCGATCTGGCTGGCCGGCTTGTAGATGCCGTTCTGGGGGTTCTCGGTCAGGCACTCGCGAAGTGCCTTCACCTCCCACCCCCTCGGAATCCTCCCCACCGGCGAATCCCAGAACTCCTCCGGCCGCGCCACCGGATCCCGCAGTTCCCCGTTCTCGTCCAGCCCCCGCGTCAGCAGATCATGCAGCAAACCGGCCCGCACCTGCCGCAGCTTCGCAATCACCGCCTCCGTCTTCGCAATCGCCTCGTCCACGGTGTCCAGCACGGCGGCGATGCGGCGTTGTGCAGGTTCTGAGGTGGGGGTAAAGACACGGAGACCTCGTAGGTCCTGCCACGACGTTCGTGGCATCTTGGTGCCCGCTGCAGTCGCAACCGCAGCAGCGAAGACTGGTACCGACTGAAACACATGCCCGGCGAAGCTCGGGCACACGCCTCGACGTGGGCGCAAGACTAGGATGTCCGTCGAGCAATACCCCTCAAACGGTGCCCGCACGCTCTTGCGGAGATTCGGCCGCAGCTTGCCGAACAGGATGTCGTCCTGCTGGAAGGCGTTGTTCGTGCTCGTGGACGCGACGCTTTCCTGCCAGCCGAGGAGGCGCGGCTCGCCTTGGGCAATGTGCTCCAGCCCGACATACGGAAGCTCGGGATCCTTGTTCGTGACGACCTTCTCCGTCTGCAGATCGACCAACTCGTCGAGACGCGCAGTGGGGAGCTGTCCGCTCATGCGTAGCCCAGCCTCCCAAGGTGACCGGCAAGCCGTTCATCCAAATCGGTTCGTCCCCTTGTCAATGTGTCAAGCGCCACGCGGTACTTGTCCCACAACCGCTCCACGAATCCGACGACCTCCTGCCGCCTCCCAGCCACCGCCGCAAGCAGCCCAGCCTCCGCATCCTCCGCCAACAGCCTCAGCACCAGCGCCTGCTGCTCCTCCACCGGCATCCCGCCACAACGCACCCGCAACTCAACCAGAAACGAGCCGACCAACTCCCGGTATCGCGCACGGGCTGCCGACAGGTCCGTCTTCATCTGCTCATGCGGCGCCAACGCCGCTTCGAGTTCGGCGAGTTGGTCGAGGACGGGTTGCAGGCGAGCCCTGACTTCCGCGAGCGCCGCGCGGCCCGCTGCGGTTGCCCGGACCCTCGACGCCGCTGTCTGCAGCTTCCCCAGTTCCCTCAGTGCGTCGCGGTTCTCCGCTTTCAACTCCTTGAGTTGCTGCGTCAGGTCCTTGGCGTGGTTCCAGGACGCCAGCTCGTCTTCGTCAGCATCGTCCGGCGGGTTGCTCTGCTCGAAGGCTTCCTTCTCCGCAGTCAGCCGGGCGATCTCGGCCTTGGCTTCCGCCATCTCGTCGAGGTAGTCGCCCATGACGGCAAGGACCAGCTTGTGGGCGAAGGGGTCGAAGGCAGGGCCGCTGCCGTCCTCGTCGTTCAGCGCGTCGTCGATGGCGTCCACCCAACCGTCAATGACGCCGGGGAAGCCGTTCTCCATCAGCGTCTTGAGGTCAGGCAGTTCCTCGTTCCACCAAGCGGCGACGACGCCGGACAGCTTGAACCGGTCCAGCATCCCCAACGGCAGCAGCGCCTGCACGAAGGAGTCGAGGTACTCGGTGCGGACGGCATTCAGATCGCGGCGCTCGGGGAGCCGGGCCAACCGATCCGCGTGCTGGCTCCACCACGCGGCGAAGGCTTCGCGTAAAGCGTCGAGGCGGGCTTTCACACGGGCGTCGTTCTCCACCAGCGGGCGAAGCGAGGAGCGGTCGGTCAGCGAAGGTGCGAAGTCGAGATAGCGTTCGTCGCGCGGGACGAAGGGGTGCATCGGGTCGAACCCGAGGCTCGCGCACAGTTCGCGTTGCGCCTCCACCTCGACGATGGGCACGCCGCCGTGAAGGTGCGCCCGCACGTCATGCGGCTCGGGC
>Ga0210049_1002858_pt1 | contig 15912 bp, 15 predicted proteins | sample CryGeyCG2014_300_2_FD_183964 | JGI IMG/M metagenome (GOLD analysis project Ga0210049, IMG submission 183964) | Groundwater microbial communities from aquifer - Crystal Geyser CG06_land_8/20/14_3.00 (SPAdes) (version 2) | ecosystem: Environmental > Aquatic > Deep subsurface > Groundwater | place... | reverse complement strand
AGGTAAAATTAAGTATTATAATTATCAAAGATTACACACTAGTATTAAAAACCAAACCCCGTATTTTTTTACAAAAAACTCTCTTAAATTATGAAATTAATAGTTTAGTAAAGTAAGGACTGGACATTCTGGTACGGGTGGTGGAGGAGGGGCAGTGATTGAAGTTGAAGAAAAATCTTGTCGAACTTCTTCCTTCCTTATATCAATATTTTCTATTTTATTTATTCTAGCTTCTTGGCTGTCTATTTTTTGACTGAGATAGGATATTGCTTGTTGGATATTTTCCAAATTTTTATTTATTTCCTCCAAATTGTTTTTTTCTTGTACCATATTATTTATTTATTTTATTTAAAAAAACATACTACTACCAATTAAAAATAAAACCACAGCCATTGCAACAAAAATTCCGAATAAAAAATTCCCGATAATTCCATAGGAAATAAATCTTCTTCGGTTAAAAAGATATCCCACTGCAAAAATTTCAAAACCCAAAAAAATCAAGCCGACTAGAGGAATGAAGCCCACAAAAATTCCTAACCAAGGAGCAAAGAAACCGAATAAAAAATCTTTCCATTTTTCGGAAGAAGTAGCATAATTTTTCTTTGATTTGAAATCCCAAAAATTATTTTTTAGACTTGAGTTATTATTAGCATTTTGCCAGTTTCCGCCATAAACAAAATTAACACTTTGTTCGATATCTTTTTTCTCATAACCAAATTTTATTAATTCATTAATAAGAACTTCTTTGGAATATTTATCCTTATTGCTATTTAAATAATTAATTGCATTTTCACTCATTTCGATGTAATTTCAATATCTTTTTTAATTTTTACTAATTATTCTCCCTCCCTGCCCGATTTGATCAAGCCGAACTGACAGAAGTTTGGAAACGCCGTCCTCGCCCATCGTGACGCCGTAGAGAAGCGAGGCTTGGCGCATAGTTTCGCGATTGTGGGTAATGGTCACGAATTGGGTATTATTGGAAAGCTCGGTGAGAATTCGCCCAAAACGGCGAGAATTAGCTTCATCCAAGGCTGCTTCCACTTCGTCTAAAATCGCAAATGGAGGTGGGTTATGAGAAATGATGGCAAATAAAAGTGCCAACGAAGTCAAAGATCTTTCGCCTCCAGAAAGCATCGAAAGATTGGCAATCTTTTTTCCTGGTGGACAAGCGATAATATCAATTCCGATTTCTTCCCGTTCTTCCTCTTTATTTTCTTCTTCTAATTCCTCACTATTTTCAATATTATTCTCTCCTTCCTCTTCTGCAATTTCTTCTTTCTTCTTTCTTCTTATTTCTTTCTTCTTGATCAAATTAGCATTTCCTCCACCAAAAATTATGCGGAAATATTTGGTAAATTCTTTGTTAATTTCTTCATAGGCGCCCGCGAATTTTTCTTCAATTTTCTGCTCCATTTCCTTGATCACTTCCCGAAGAGACAAAATAGCTTTTTCCAAATCTTCAGATTCTTTTGTCAAAAATTCAAAGCGTTTTTGAGTTTCGTTATATTCCTCCATTACCATCGGATCAATTCCCCCAATTTGTTCCATTTTCACTTTCAATTTCATAATCTCACTGCCTAATTTTCCCGGATCAATCTCATCTAAAACTGGTTCCAAAATTTCCACTTCTTTTTTGAGTTCCATCTTTATTTGATTTTTCAAATCTTCTTCCCGCACTTCTACTTTAGCCAAAGCAATTTTGGATTCATTAAATTTATTCTTAAGCTTATTCAATTCATCCTGTTTTGATCGAAGATTTCTTTCAATTTCAAAAAATTTCTGACGCTTTTGGCGATCTGATGCGATTTCTTGTTGAATTTCTAGATCTATCGATCGCAATTCCTCTGCGGATTTTTTTATTGTTTCTCTAATTTTTATAATTTTTTCTTGAAATTCAATTAGCACCACAGAATCCTCTACGCCTTTTTGTTTTATTTCCCCGCCTGCAACGCTTTGCGTAGCAATGCGGGCAGGTGTGTTTTTTTGTGTCTTTTTCCCTTTTTCAATTTCCATTTTTAAATCATACAGTCTTTGACTCACCCCTCTGGCAAATTCTTTGATATCCTGCAAATCCTCCACTTTCTCGGCATTTTCAATTTTTTCAATCAACTTTTCCTGCTCTTTTTTTATCTCTTCTAATTTTTCCTTGATATAAAAATTATTTATCGCGTCGTTTTTGGGCAAACTTATTTCCGCCTCTTTTATCATTTGAACATTTTGCTGTTTTTCTTTTTCAATTTCAATCCGCCCTTCCGTTATGATAAGCTCTTTTTCCAGCTGATTCAAGCTGTCCCTTTGCTCTTTCTGTTTCTTTTCCAATTCAGCCTGCCTAGTATTTTTTTCTTCTTCTTTTGATTCCTTGTTTATTTCGTCCGTCAATTTGTCTGCCTCTCTTTGGACATTTAATAAAATTCTTCCTGCTTCCTCCTTGGCTTCGTTTAGCCTATTTCTCTCATCTTGAAAACTGTGCCAAAGATAGGAAAAAAGTTTTGTTTGTTTTTCTAAAAGTTCTTTTGACACTTCCTCGCTCTCGGCCGCTTTATCCGCTTGCCTTTTGAGCATTTTTAGATGCGGTTTTATCTCTTCTATTAGACTTTTTACTTTCTCCAAATTTACTCGAGTTGATTCCAATTTTCGAATTGATCTTTCTTTTTTAATTTGATAAACTTTCACGCCAGCTGCATCTTCAATCACTGTGCGCCGTTCAATCGGAGTGGCATTCAAAACTGCATCGGCCATTCCTTGATTGACTACCGCATAACTTTCTTTGCCCACTCCCGAAGAAGCTAAAATATCCCCAATGTCTTGCAAGCGCACTCTGGAACCATTGATCAAAAATTCACTTTCTCCGGAACGAAAAATTTTTCTGGTAACTGTTACTTCTTCAAATTCCAAGGGAATTTTTTTGTCGCTGTTGTCAAGATAGAGTGTCACAAAAGCGCTTCCCAATCGAGCTTTTTTTCCGCTCCCTGCGAAAATAATGTCTTCCGATTTTTTTCCGCGCAAATTTTTCATTGATTGCTCCCCCATCACCCAGCGCATAGCATCTGCGATATTGGATTTACCAGAACCATTTGGACCAACAATCGCCGTGATGCCTAAATTTTTTCCACTTTTGCAGTCAATTAAAAAATCCAGCGTAGTTTTCACTGCAAAAGATTTAAAACCTGAAATTTCGAGTTTCTTTAAATACATGTGTCTATATTATACTTCATTTTCATTAAAAATAAAACCCCAGCAAGGGTCTCAAAAAAAAATCAAACTTTCAAAAAACTAAACTGCACTTATATTTACTCCTAATTTGCTACTAATTATTTTTTTCATTTGACTTCCTTCTTCCTTTACAATTTCAAACTCTTGCTTGAAGTCTTCCTGATTTTTCACAAGGCCATCGAGTGTATTTTTAATATCGCCGACATCTTCTTTTACTTCTTGAATTTTTTCTTTTAACTCGTCTCGAACAGCATAAATTTCATTTCTAAGAATTTTTTCAGTATCTTTTATTTCCTTATTTAAATTTTCAATCTGTTTATCTACAGCGCCAAAACGATTATCCATTGCGCTAAGTATAATTTGTGTTTGTTCGCCAAGATCAGCCTTGGTTATATATTCAATTTTTTTATTTTCCTCATCCATAGTTTAATTTTAAAATAAATTCCTCTTGGCGTCAATACGCCTACCAACCTTTTTCTTCAAGGCCTTTTTCGGCCGCATTTCTTTGGGCTTCTTGCTTGGATTGCCCTTCGCCTTTGGCAATCATTTCGTCAGCTAGATACACTCCGACTATAAATTTTTTGTCGTGATCGGGGCCGGATTCGGAAATTACGCGATAAGACGGAGTGACCCCAGTCTTATCTTGCGCTTCTTCTTGAAAGCGAGATTTTGGATCCATATATAATTTATTTTCAATAATATTAGTAAGTTCACAAACTACATTTTTTTCGATAAAGTCTTGGCATTTTTTATAACCATCTTTTTTTTGATCCAAATAAATCGCTCCAATTATCGCTTCAAAAGCATTAGCTAAAAGATATTGACGCGCCCGTCCAGTATCTTTCGCTTCCCCTCGGCTCATCATAAGATATTCTTCCACTTCCATTTTTTTGGCAATTTTGGAAAGCATTTCACCATTAACCAAAGACGCCCGCCAATTGGTGAGCTCCCCTTCCGGATTGGGATAATTTTTGTAGAGATATTCCGTTACAACAAGTTCGAGTACCGCATCACCTAAAAATTCCAATCGCTCATTGTGTTCAAGTTTATAAGCACGATGTTCATTGAGATACGACCGATGCGTCATCGCTTGGCTCAAAATTTCTATATCATTGAATTTTACTCCAATTTTTTTCGCTAATTCTTTAATCATAAATACAACAATTTTCAAATCCTAATTTTCAATAAATTTGAAAATTAAAAATTAAAAATTAAAAATTAAAAATTATTTTTCTTCTTTCTTATTTTTCGACACATCATTTTTAAGTGGTTCTCCCAATTCTCGATAAATCGTTCCTAAAACTCCGTTGATAAATCGGCCAGAAGATTCTCCGCCAAAAGACTTGGCCAGTTCAATCGATTCATTAATCGCTACTTTGGGTGGCACTTCTTCATAATTGCCAAAAAGAAGCTCGTAAATTCCAAGACGCAAAATATTTCGATCCACAATAGTCACTTGATCTAACGGCCATTCTGGAGCGCATTTTTCAATCAGCGGATCAATTTTATCAACATTTTCAATTATATTCTTCACTAATGCTTGCACAAAACCAATATCGTCCATTCCTGGTCCGAATTCTTTAGTGTTTTTTTCAATAATTTCCTCTACGCCAGAATTTTTTTTCCCATTAAAATCCCATTCATAAAGGCATTGCATTGCGATTGAACGAGATAAGTGTCTATTGGCCATGTTTATTTTTTCTTTTTGTTAACTTTTTTCATTGTGTCCACAACTTCTTTGCCTTTATAAAATCCGCATTTTGGACAAACTATATGCGCTTTTATCTTAGCTTTGCAATTGGAGCAAACAATCAAATTTTTTGATTTGAGTTGAAATTGAACTCTGGCTCGGTCCCTTCGGGCTTTTGTGTGGCGTTGTCTTGCTACTGGCATATGATTTTATTTAATAAATAATTATTATACACAATTTATTCGTATCGCTACTACTTATAACTTATCATTTAATTAGCCATTTGGCAAGAAAGCTTATTTTCACAAATATATTCGATATCTCCTTTTTCATCCGTTCGCAAAATATTTATTTTTCTCGCCTTGAGACGTTCTAGAAGTTCCCCTGCCGGATGGCCGTAACGATTATTTTTACCCACAGAAATAATCGCGTCAGCTGGAATGATTTTATCCAAAAATTCTTCGCTAGTAGCATTTTTTGATCCGTGATGAGAAACCTTCAGCACTTGCGTTTTCAAATCAAGATTTTTATTGATGAAATCGTTCTCTTTTTCAATTGGCAAATCACCCATAAAAAGAAAGGAACTTTCGCTATAAACTAATTTTGCTACGAGACTATCTGTATTGGTATTTTTCGGTCCGCCAGCTGGCGGATTCTCTAAAACAGCATTAGGATACAAAATTTCTAAATCAGCATCCTTGATTTTAATATTTATTCCCGCCTTACCTTTCAATCTTTTGATGTTTTTATTTTTAATTATTTCTAAATAATTTTTATAAACTTGCGAATCACTCTGGACGCTATTATCAATCACTTTTCCAATTTCATAATTTTTCATCACATCAATAAGTCCGCCAATATGATCTTGGTCCGGATGAGTGGCAATCACAATTTCAATTTTTCTATCCCAAAAAGGAATGTGTCTTCCTAGTTTTTCCAGCTCAATTTTTCCGCTTGGCCCACCGTCAATCAAAATTTGGTTTTGACCTTGCGAAAGCATAATCGCATCGCCCTGCCCAACATCAAAAAAAACTATTTTTAGTTTTCGACTTTGGGAATTGTAAATAATACCAGCTAAAATAAGACTAATAGCCAACAGAAATAATAATATAAAATATGAATATTTTTTAGAAAACATAATTAGAATTTTGTAATTTTTAATTTTATAATTTTATAAATAAATCTTAATTTTAAAATTTTTAAAAATTTAAGCATTAGATATTATTTAAAAATTAAAAATTGGAAATTAAAAATTTTCAGAATAATACTCTTAGACTATTTCTTTTCTTCTGGTTTTTATAAAATAAATTATCCCTACTAAAATTATATACCAAATAACTATTCCCCACCACGCGATTTTCATTTCAACCGAAGCATATTTCAAAGAAGCTAGATAATTTATCACTAGTGTTTCATATTTTAACGGTAAAAATGCCAGCCAAGAAAAAATAAGCGCAATCGGCTGAAATATAAAACCGAAAGCACCAGCTATAAAACCAAACAGCATTGTGAATGGAATAATTGGCAAAATTAAAACATTGGCTAAGAGCGAGATTAGGGAAAGTGTTTCAAAATTGAACATAATAATCGGCAAAACAAAAATCTGGGCCGAAAGTGAAAGAAAAAGAATTTCTGCAACTGTAGAGACGAGGCAATGCTTCATCTCTACCAGATGCAAAAAATAATTTTCAAAAATTGGATATAAATATATGATTCCGATGGTTGCCAAAAAAGAAAGTTGAAAACCAATATCCCATCTAAAAAGCAAAGGATTGATCAAAAGCATCGCGCAGGCAGAAAATAAAATAGCATTTTGGGAATTGGCTAATCGACCATTTTTCATCGCCCAAATCAAAAGCACGCCCATTATCCCAGCGCGCACAGCCGAAGAACTTAGCCCCGTAAGAATAACAAAAATAATTATGCCCGTAACTGCAAAATAAAAAGCCTGCCGACGCCACAATCCCAAAAATATTCCAACCAGCATCAAATATTCCGCAATGATTGTCACATTGTATCCTGATACTGCCACGATATGTGTCATCCCCGTACGGGAAAAATTATCCTTGACACTTTTTGACAATTGATCACTTCCACCCAAAAACAGACCCGAGAGAAGCCCCGACTCTGGTGCGGGAATCAATTGATTTATATTTTCGTTAAATTTATTTTTTATCTTAAGTAATATAGCATAAATTTCATTCCCACTATTTTTATTCAATTTTTCTATTTTTGGACTTTTACATTCATAAAAAATTCCGTCTTTTGCCAAATACATTCGATAGTCAAACTTTTCATCAAAGTTTTTTGGAATTTCTAACTGGCAATTAACTTTTAAATTTTCTCCGTATTCATATTTTTCATAAATATTTGTGTTTAATAAAAATTTTTCTTTTCTATTTTCAAGAGGTGCAAGAATTATTTTTTGCATTTTTTCCTTAATTTCTGGTTCTTTGGCAATCATCACAACTCCCAAGAAATTGTTTCCATCTTGGTCTAAATTTTTAATTTTTTCGAGCTTTCCCGAAACTAAAAAAATTCCCAAAATAAAAAAAGTTAGAGCGAATCTAATAACAGAAAATTTATTTTTATAGAAAATAAAAATTATTATTAGTGCTAGTATAAGAAAAAGCAATATTACAGAGATATCAATTATTTTTGGATAATAAAAAGAAGCCGTCATTATACCTCCGATAAAAGACAAAGAGAGAATGAAAAAGATTTTTGATTTTTCCATTTCAAAAAAAATGGAAGTTCAACTTCCACTATGGAAGTTGAGCTTCCATAACTTCCACCAGTTTTTTTGGCGCGGATTTGCCACCAATAATTGAAATTAAACTTTTAGAAATCTTAAAATATTCCGCTAAAATTTCAATTAGCATTTTGTTAGCTTGCCCGTCAATTGGTGGGGCGGTGAGTTTTACTTTGTATTCCCCTTCGGAAATTTTCTCGACTTTATTTTGGCTTGACCGTGGAATGACTTTGACATAAATTCTCATAAAAATTAGTTTTGATGTTACTACCGTATACTAGAATACGGTAGTGCTTTATATTTTTCCTAACATTGAATGTTAGGAAAGTGCTTCATCTTATCTCAACTTTTCCAAAATGTTTTTCGATTGATTTTTTTATTTTTTCCAAATCTAATTTTTTATTTTTGGTTTTGTTTTTTAATTTAGGATCCAGTATTTTTGTTTCCTCGTATTTTTGGAGCCAATATTTTGGCACACCCGAAATCCATTTAGCAATTTCCAAAAAATCTTTCGGGATGTGAATCCCCGGAACAACTGTGGTACGAAATTCATAAGGAATCTGGCTATGCATAATTAAATCAACGGATAATTTTATTCTATCTAATATGGAACGCGAATTCGCGTTCCCTACGGCAATTCCGGCAGTTTTCAGATATTTTTTCGGCTGATTTTTGATATCCATTGCGATATAATCCACTAATTTTAGATCGATAATTTTTTTGAGTACATCCGGTCGACTGCCGTTAGTGTCAAGCTTTACCAAAAAGCCCAGCTTTTTTATTTTTTTTATAAATTCAATAATATCCGGCTGAATAGTTGGTTCGCCTCCTGTGATACAAACTCCTTGAAGTTTCCCTTTCCGTTTTTTCAAAAATTCAAAAAACTCTTTCTCCATTTTTCCTTTGTGTAAAGACGCAAAATTTTGCGTCTCTACTAATTCTGGATTATGACAAAAGGGACAACGAAAAGAACAACCGACTGTAAAAACAGTGGTAGCTAATTTACTGGGATAATCAATCAGCGTCAATTTTTGAAAACCACCTATAACCATGAAGCATGAAACATAAAACATGAAACATAGAACATTTTCACGCTGTACATTATATAAATATTAGAGAGCCTGAATGTTTCGTATTTCGATAATTTCGTAGTTCGTAAATTTAATTATTTTTTTACTACTACAAACTCTTTGCGATCTTTATACTCCTCGCTTTTTCCAGCGTTCCATTGTTCGACTGGTCGGATATAACCCACAATGCGCGAATAGACTTCACATTTTTGTTCAATCACACATTTTGGACAAGTTTTGTGCTCCCCTTCCAAATAACCGTGATTGGGACAAACACTAAAAGTCGGCGAAAGAGTGAAGTACGGCAAATGATATTTGCTGGCAATTGTTTTGACTAAATTTTTAGTGGTTTCGATATCATAAATTCTTTCCCCTAAAAATCCATGGAGTACCGTTCCGCCGGTATATTTTGTTTGCAAACTATCTTGCAAATCCAGCGCTTCAAAAATATCATCCGTAAAACCAACTGGCAATTGCGAAGAATTAGTATAATACGGCTGGGCCCCTTTTTCTACCGCCCCGTTGTTAGCAAAAATCATTTTTGGAAACCTTTTTTTATCTTTGAGTGCCAAGCGATAGCTGGTTCCTTCCGCAGGAGTGGCTTCCAAATTATACAAGTTGCCAGTCTCTTCTTGAAATTTCAGCATTTTTTCTCGCATATGCGTCAAAATTTCCTCGGCAAATTTCAAACCTTTTTTGCTGGATGTTTTTTCGCCGATAAAATTCACCAGCGATTCATTCATTCCAACTAGCCCAATGGTGGAAAAATGATTACCCCAATACGATCCGCGCCGTTTGAAAACATTTTCCAAATAAAATTTAGAGTATGGATAAAGTCCCTTCAAGGTGAAATTCTCCACAATATTTCTTTTGGTTTCCAAACTTTCTTTAGCTAGATCCATCAAGGCATCTAACCTTTTGAAATAATCTTTTTTATCTTTAGCTAAATAGCCTACTCTGGGCATATTGATCGTCACCACGCCAACTGAACCAGTTAGAGGAGCTGCGCCAAAAAGTCCGCCCATTCTTTTGTGCAGTTCGCGATTATCCAAACGCAATCGACAACACATACTGCGAGCATCTTCCGGATTCATATCCGAATTGACGAAATTAGCAAAATATGGAATACCATATTTAGCGGTCATTTCCCAAATTGGATCAAATCGCTTATCATTCCAGTCGAAATTTTTGTCAATGTTATAAGTAGGAATCGGAAAAGTAAAAATTCTTCCGCTCGCATCGCCTTCCGTCATCACTTCGGCAAAAGTCCGGTTGATCAAATTCATTTCTTCTTGAAATTCATCATATTTTTCTTTTTGTGGCACACCACCGATGATCACATTTTGATCTTTATAGGTTGAATGGCAAGTCATATCCATTGTGAGATTAGTAAAAGGTGTTTGAAATCCGACGCGAGTTGGCACATTGAGATTAAAAATAAATTCTTGCATCGCCTGCTTCACTGCAGAATAATCCAATTTGTCATACCGAATAAACGGCGCCATCAAAGTGTCAAAATTGGAAAAAGCTTGCGCTCCCGCGGTTTCCCCTTGGGTAGTATAGAAAAAATTAACAATTTGTCCTAAAGCTGCTTTGAAATGTTTCGGTGGTTTGCAAGAAATTTTTCCGGACACTCCCGTAAAACCCTTGGTCAAAAGATCTTGCAAATCCCAACCACAACAATAGGCGGCGATTTTGTCTAAATCATGAATATGAAAATCACCTTCTTCGTGAGCGCGCTTGATTGACTTTGGATAAACTCGATCCATCCAATATTTGCTGGAAACAATAGAAGAAACATAATTATTGAGACCTTGAAGAGAATAAGCCATATTGGCATTTTCTTTCACTTGCCAGTCAATTTCTTTGATGTAGCTTTCAATCAAATCCACCGCTTCAGAAAGCGAACTTTCCGTGTCGCGAAGTTTGCTTCTTTTATCGCGATAAATTATGTAAGCTTTAGCAGTTTCATCAAAATCCAAAATCATCAAAACTTTTTCCACCAAATCCTGAATTTCTTCAATTTGCGGAATTTGTCCTGGTTTAGCATTTCGCTCCAACATTTGGACAACTTTCTGTGAAACTTGTTCGGCTTCTTTTTTGCCAGCTTCTCGAGTTTCGCAAAAAGCTTTATACACCGCTTCTGTTATTTTTTTCCGATTAAACAGCACCACTTCCCCACTCCTTTTGACGACTTTTCGGATTTTGTTTTCTGCTTTCTTTTTTTCGACCTTTTCCCCTTTTTTGATTTTTGTTTTACCTCCCATAGGATTTAAGTTAATGAATTAAAAATATTTAAATTACATTTACGAACTACGAAATTAGCGAAATACGAAATAGTTGTAAATATATTTTCGTATTTAATTTTAATTTTCGTGCTTTCGCCCGCCTCGACTCGCGGAGACTGCTTGTCGACGCGAGGCGGGTATTTCGTAAAACTTATTTATCAAAACTATCCAATTCTTTTTTGAAACTTTCCACCGATCCAAATGATTTGTAAACACTAGCAAATCTCACATAAGCTACTTCGTCTAATTCTCGAAGTTTTTTGAGCACTATTTTTCCAATTTCCCTCGTGGTAATTTCCGGTTTTTCATTGGAGCTTATTTCATATTCGATATCTCCCAAGAGTTTGGCAATTTTTTCTTCCGACACCGGCCTTTTAGTGAGCGCTCGACGAATTCCCGCTTCAATTTTATTTTTATCATAATCCACTTTGGAGCCATCCTTTTTCACCACCGCCAAGCGCAAAAGTTCCACTTCTTCATAAGTGCTAAAACGCGCCGAGCATTTCAAGCATTCTCTTCTTCTGCGCGTTATCTTCCCGTCATTGGTGTCGCGCGAATCAACGACCTTAGTATCATTATGATTGCAAAATGGACACAGCATGGTATGCGAATAGCACGCTACCTGCCCGAAATGCTACTGTGGCAAGGCTTGCTATTTTTTTTAAAAAAATTAAATTATAAATTAATTAATAAAAACTTAATTAGAATTTCGTAGCAGACAGACGAATGTGCGTCACGCGAATCTTGCCATTCAAGCCACTTATTAAATTTTTATACTATATGTTGTATATAACACTATCATTATACCACAAGTGAAAAATCTGCCAAGGACTAAAAAACAGCCGATTTTTTGGCTGTTTTTTGTGGGCTGTGGATAACTTTTATTTAAATCATTCCACTATAACTTTGCGCAATTTTTTGCTAAACGTCATATAGGCAATGCTTATTTCCTGATTTTTACCAATACTTTTAAATTCATAACCCGCTAGCACATCTTCCGTATTATCACTATTCTTTTTAATGAAAGGAACCGCTTGCTTTTCTGGAATCTTAAGCTCCAATTCTTTTCCATCCAATTCAATGAACCTGACTATTTTTTCATCAAAATAAACTATCCTTCCTGTAATAATCAACTCTATATCTTCAGTTGCTATTTTTTTTCTCAATTCTGTTTGAATTTTTTCTTGATTCGCCTTTTGAACATCTCCTTGATTTTCTTTTTTTCTATTGAAAAAAAACATTGCCAAAGAAAAAATTATTACGGCAATTATTATAACTGCCAAACTAATTATTATTTTTTTATCTTTCATTTGTTTTATTTTATTTGAATTATATTTTTTGAAATTTATTCCTTAACTACAACCAGCATTACTTCATTAGTTTTAACATTGTATTGTATTTCTACTGGTTGATTTTGTGGGATATCAAATAATCCGATTTGTTTCAAAAATATTTCGCCATTTTCCTGCTTGATTGGTTTTATAAAAGAAACATTTTTTTTAGGAATATTCAGTTTTATCTTTTTTCCATTTTCCAGAGCTACTTCAATAAATTTAATATCGATTGAACTTATTGTACCCGTAATCCTTTGGTAGGTCATTTCAAATTTTTCCTTGGCAAATTTATCAACCTTGTTTGATTTTTGTGGTGGCGTCACAAAGACCGGCTTATTTTTTTTAAGAATAATTACAACGGTGAGAATAATCGCCAGTACAACCAGTACTACTGTGCTAATTATGATAATTTTCTTTTTTTTATCGTTCATTTTTTTGTTTTTAATTTAAAATTTTAAAATTTATTGCTTAATCAGTGCTATTTTTTTGAGCATAGCATTTTTGCGATTGAATCCCATCAGCGGATTTGCAAATCCAACTGACCGACTTTCCCATTTTTGGAAATTCAGGCGTCTTAAAAGGTTCGCCATTAACACAGAATTTTCCTCGAAAACTGTCAGCGTATGAGCCATATGTTGCTTCAGACTGAGTTGGATCAAAAGAACCGGCTATACCGCAAAGATTGCTAATTTCTTTGTTTACATATAAGTAACTGGCACAATTTGACCAATTGCCGTTATTATCCTTAGTTCTAAAGAAAATTTCAGAACCGGAAACAATTCCATCTAAACTTTGTTCGAGAGTAATTGGATCCCCATTAAAATCACTTGTAGTTAAGATATTGCCAGAACCTCCTTCGCAAGGATTATAATCATACCATTGAGCTAACGCAATATGCTCTCCATTAGTGCAGATTCCAGACATATATCCAACTCCAGAAACAATATTGTCTGTTTCTACCTTATCTGTTTCAATGTCAGCCATTGGAAGTTTATCAGAATCATCATCTCCATTATTACCCGCATTATCATCTTTACCAATAATTAAAGTATCGCTACAAGTACTGCTTAATTCAGTAACTGAATCTGTAGCGGTAAAGGTGCAAGTTTCATCTGCCGGATCTGTGCCAACTGCAAGATTATAATTAACCCAAATTGCTGTTCCGGTGTTATTTGGCAATGCAGAATCGCTTCTTCCTATTCCATTGTAAGTGCAAGTGCAAGGAAGAGTTTCTCCGCAACTGCAATCATAATTTGTGCAATCAAATTTCATTTCATCAGCATTAGTATTCCAACGGAGAGTAGTAATGTTTCCGCCTAGAGCAATTGAATCAGCATCATACTTGGCACTGCAAGTTGGTTTGACGGCGCCAATACAACCTACTATATAAGTTCGTTGAGAATAACAAGTGATTGTAGTTGTACCATGCGCGTTAGGATTATAACATGCCAAAAACCAAGTGCCAGGAAGGCAAACTTCTTCGTGACATTGTTTAACAGTAGAACCACTAGGACAATTACATCCTCCTTCACTAACAGAATAATATTCATAATCCCCAGTGTAGGTTTTAGTACTTATACAAGAATCTACCCCATTGCGCCAACCGCTATCAGTTTCACAACCCTCACAATTGCTAGAGTTATAAACTCCCCAACTCTCATATTGCATCATTCCTGATGGGCATCCATCATCTTCAGATTCAGCATAATCAATTTTACAAACAGTACAACCTCCCGCATCTGCAACTGTTCCGCCAAGAGCTTGACAATCTTCTTCTGTCTTATCCCCTCCGCAAGTCAAAAGAGTTCCATTGGGAGTAGGAGTAGGAGTAGGAGTTGGAGTAGTTCCACTAGAACAGCTGATTAGTTCGGGAGACAATAATATATGTACAAAATCGCCATTTTCCTTTTGCGCTTCTACGGCATAATCATAAACCGTGCCTTCTTCTCCTGCTACCGACATTTGATAAGTTGTGCCAGTTGTATATTGATCCTCGGTAATTACAGTATAACCTGCATCATTAGCCTTTTTTTCATAAATCATCACCCGATATTTATCTGCGCCAGGAACAGCCGGCCAACTAGCTGAAATCGTATTATTATTGCAAGTCACAATCAAATCATTATCATCAGGATAATCATCAGGATTGACAACAGTATTATTGGAACAGTCAACTATTAGAGTCGTGTCTTCACCCACAGCTCCGCTACTGTCAATCGCTTTTACAACATAATAATAGCTTGCATTCGAATCATCGCCTAGTGTTTTTCCATAATTTGTATTGCTTATGTCTTCATTAGCCTCTTGAGGATAACAAATACCTTGGTCGGTTTTTTTAATTATCACATTATATTCATTTGCGCCGGAAACAGCTGACCAATTACCAGAAATATAGCCACCAACACAAGAGCCAGTGAGATTAGTCGGAGCAGGCAAATCGCCATCATCATGATATGGTATTTCATTACCAGAACCAGAATTAGAATCATAATCACCTATAATTAAGGTATCTCTACAAACATTGGATGAACCGTCTGAATTTGTAGCGATAAAAGTGCAAGTTTCATCCGCGCCATCTCCCCCAGTCCAAGTAGCTGTTCCGGAACCAATTATTCCATGGCCATCCGTTGTTTCTTTAATTTCTTTGCTCCTTCCGTTTATATCATATGTGCAAGTGCTACCACTACAAGCATAATTCGTGCAATTATAACTCATCGTATCAGCATTAGTACTCCAGTGAAGAGTAGCTGTTCCTCCTAAATTAATTGAATCAACATTATAGTGGGCATCGCAAGTTGGAGTAGTAGTATCGCTAGAACCACCGGCAGTTCCACCAGCAATACTTAAATACACACAAGATTGAGCCGATCTAACTCCGTCTTTTTCAACAACTAAACAAAATCTAGAATAATTAATAGCATCTTCAGTAATAGTATATGTATATGTATTTATATTTGAAGAATGTAATAGTGTACCACCGCATGTAAATGTACCATTACCACCGCTATTATTTGATGATGAACCATGATACCAATAATAAGTATACCCTTCTTCACCATTATTCGCACTTCCAACAAATGTCACATTATCCCCTACTTTGTAAGTTGTAACAGCACCTACTGTAGAATCTGTATTTGGATCAATAATTTTCGCCGTTAGAACATTATCAGGATTACCAGCAATAACAGTCACAATTACATCATTACTTGTTGTTTTTTCTTCATTATTATTGGTGCACTCAAGATTATAAGTATAGGTTCCCGCTAAACCGTGATATAAATATGCATAATATGAATAATCATAATCTGAACCTATTGATACTATTGGGTCTCTATCCTCTGGACCATCTATATTTATCTTGCAAACACAGCTATTATTTGGACAACCTGATGTAATATTGTATTTTAGCGTAATTTTTTGAGCGACCATAACGGGAGCATTACTACCTAAACTTAAACTTATGACAGGAGTAGTGGTTGGAGTAGGTTCTGGGGAAGTAGTAGAAGAAGAATTAACTTTTAGAGTAGCTGTACAACTTGCCTCTTTATCATCTGAGTTTTTA
>Ga0210049_1002855_pt1 | contig 15918 bp, 14 predicted proteins | sample CryGeyCG2014_300_2_FD_183964 | JGI IMG/M metagenome (GOLD analysis project Ga0210049, IMG submission 183964) | Groundwater microbial communities from aquifer - Crystal Geyser CG06_land_8/20/14_3.00 (SPAdes) (version 2) | ecosystem: Environmental > Aquatic > Deep subsurface > Groundwater | place... | reverse complement strand
TTTTCCTATCTAAACTAGATAGCAATTTTAGTGCCAAAAGAGATTGAATGTTTGAATTCTTTGATTTCTAAAGGTTTACTCGAAAGTTGAAATTTTATGGAAGAAGAAAAAGTGACCTTTTTTGTCTTAAAAAATAATTATTTAGTGACAATCATCAGCCTGACATATTGTAAACGATTTCGACTTGAAATGTTGTGTGATGAAACAAAAATGGAAAATCACACTGTCAGGAAGGACTGTTCAAGAGGCTTGACGGTGTAAACTGGACGAAATGCCAACCCTTCGACTGCGCCCAAGCAGGGGAAAGGCGCGCTCAGGGTCAATCCCTGCCTGTGGCAGGCAGGCTGAGCTTTCGACTGAGCCTTCGGCCCGAGATCAGGCCGAGGCCTGACGCCAAAGGATTGACTTTTACATTCTATAAAATTTCCACTTCTAAGTAATCTCCCGCCTTTACGGAAAGGGCCTTTTTAATATTCTCGGAGGCGATCAACTCCATCTTATTTTCAGGATAATTCTCCACCATTGGAGGAACAATCGTTCCTTTTAAATGGCCTCCGATGAGGACGGGGTAACATTGAGCACTGCAAAAAGAAGGGCCTTCAGGAGCGATCTCTTTTCCTTTCATTGATTTAAGTTCTTTGAAAGTTTGGAGGGATCCAGGATCAACAATCTCTAAATTTAATGTTCCGGGGTAGGGATTGATAGAGAGTTTTTCTATAAACTGTCTTTTCACCCAGAGGACCTGAGTAAAATTAGCAGCCTCTCTGATTCCTTCGACTAGTGGATGGGTTGGCGGGTTAATCCTTGAATCCTTTTTTTCTTAGAGTCTTCTTCACTTCGGAGCTTCCCCAGCGGTTGAAGAGATGGTGGTTGATTCCGAAGAGGTCGAGGACCTTTCCTACTGTGTGGTTGATGAGATCGTCGATCGTTTTCGGGTGGAAGTAGAAAGCAGGCATCGGTGGAAATAGGATTGCTCCTGTTTGGCTCGCCTGAAGCATTAATTGGATATGGCCCTGATGGAGCGGAGTCTCACGAACCACCAGAATCAGTTTTCTCCTTTCTTTCAAGGTGACGTCTGCTGCTCGCATCAAGAGATTTTCATTGTAGGAGTGGGCAATGCCGGAGAGGCTTTTGATAGAGCATGGGATGACAACCATCCCGTCTGTTTTAAAGGAGCCGCTGGAGATAGAAGCCGTGAGGTCTTCGTTCTCGTAAACGTGGGAGGCTAAATTCTCCACCCTCTCAATCCCATAAGGAGTTTCCTGAAGGAGGATCTTCTTTGCGGTGGATGTGAGGATGAGGTGGGTTTCGATCTTTTTCTCTTTAAGGATTTCTAAAAGTCGGATGCCATATATAGAACCTGTGGCACCCGAGATCCCAACAATGAGTCGCATGGTTTATTCTTTCTTCAAGCTGAATTCATAGATTACAACAAAATGGTCCATGGCCTGCTCCATGAATTCCGGGATGTTCAAATGAAGATCCAATTCAACATAGGAGATATGGAATTTGAAAGGCTATGAATGGTACAAGCAACTTATCATATCTTATGTAAACATTTCCAAACTTGCATTAACTATGGCTTGAGCAAAGGCGGACTCTTCCATGTTGGCTTCTATCTCTATGAGTTCAATATCAGGTTTCAGTTCCTTTTGAAGTTCTGTAATAAATAGCTTATCCTCTTGTGGGTCATAGGTCGGGCTATCAGGTGAATCCACTGATGACCAGCCTTGAAGAGGAATGATCACTTTGACAGGACCTTTTGATCTATTCAGTTTTTCTGCAAACGCATGTGCAGTCCTTACAAGTTCTTTAGGGGAGGCTCGAAGCCATGTACGAAATTTGTCGAGGTCATATTTTCTCCGACTTTTATGGTCATCGGTATATTTAGACTTGGAAGGAGTAATATGATTCACCCCGCAGGTGGAGATGATCTGAGGGATCCCTACCTTCCCTGCCGCCTCCATCCGATTGGGTCCTGCATCCCTCATACCACCTACAAGATGCTCTATAACACCTCCAGGAGCTAAATCAATTACCCCATTGAAGAGCCCCTGCTCTACCATTTTCTCCATAGCCCTATCCCCTATCCCTGCTGCAGAAAATCCAATCACCTGGTATCCTTTCTCTTCTAAGAACGTCCTCACGTAATTAGCACACTTCTCGCAAGGACCTAACATAGTAAGAGCAATGACGTGCTTCTTTTTGATATCATAAACTGTTTTAAGCGTGGGCGCATCCACCATACCACAGATAGCGTAAGCCCCTCTATCCATCACATTTTTAAGGATGTCGCTTAATCCTGAGATTTCTATCACAGAATGTATGAGAGCGATGTCGCCTATGTCAATATATCTGGTTGACATGCCAGGCAGGGCAGCCGTTGAGGATATCATAACTTTTGGAACCCCAAATGGAAGAGCCCTCATCACGTCTGTGGCCATGAGAGAACCCGTAGAGCCACCCATCCCTATAATCCCATCAAGTTTTCCTTCTTTCCACATGTTAAGGGCAAGAGTCGCTGCACCTTTCGTCATGATCGCAGTGATTTTTGCCCGTTCATGGGATGTAAGAATTTCCTCAAATGTACTCCCTCCTGCCTCTGCCACGTTGTGAGGTGAAATATCAGCATTCATGCCCTCAGCTAATCTCATGGAGATGTCAAGAATAAAAGGATTTTTACCGAGTTGCCTTATTTTATCCCTTAAATAGAATGTTTCTATTCCTTTGGTATCGAGGCTAGAGATGATGCAAATCGTTTTCATTACTATCTTATGCCCCAGCTACTTTTTTTTCTAACGCTGCTTTCAGGGCTTTTTTATCTACCTTTCCTGAGTCTCCCACGAAAGGAAGGGAATCTAAGATTTCGAATCGCTCAGGCAGCTTATAAGCAGCCAGTTTCTTTTCCTTTAAAAAAGATATCATCTCATCCTTCGTAAAAGTCTCCCCGGGCTTGACAACTATGAAAGCACAGGCCCGTTCCCCCATCTCCTTATCAGGATATCCGATGATGGCCACGTTTGTCACTTTTGGATGTTCATTAAGAATCCCCTCTATCTCTGCAGGGTAAATATTTTGTCCACCCCTGATGATCATATCTTTTGCCCTACCCATGATCCAGAGAAACCCTTCTTCTAACTTCACAATGTCTCCTGTAGTTGTCCAGCCGTCTTTATTAAATACTTGGGCTGTTGCCTCAGGGTCACGGTAATATCCTGCCGGTGCATGGGGGCCTCTGAACCACAACGTCCCAGGCTCCCCCTCGGGCACGTCTTTTCCATTATCCGATAATAGCCTCACTTTATTGCCAGGTAACATTCTCCCTACGGTTCTCCTCCTTACCTCAGCAGGGTCATCTACGCTGCAACCAGAAACAGACCCTACGTCCTGTGTACCAAGGTCGCTTGTGATGATCGCCTTATATCTCTTTTCCGCCTCCTCTGCAACTTGAGGGGATAGATACCCGCCTGCTGAACGTATAAACCGTAAAGAACTCAAGTCATACTTTTTCTCATTCACTTCAAGCATCCTTACCAGATGGGTTGGCACAACCCCAATAGCAGTGACTTCCTCCTTCTCAATAAGGGCAAGCGCACCCTCAGGTTCAAACTCCTCCATCAGCGCAGTTTTTGCTCCTACCAGGGGCGCTGCAAAGTAGGTAAGGGTTCCTGCTGCTCCACCTGCATGGGGAGCGAGAGCCAGCGTGACGTCGTCCTTCGTCAAATTCCAGATATCCACCCTTGACTTAGACGTGCAAACTCTCGGTGCGATGGGCCATTCCACCAGTTTGGGAAGACCAGTCGTCCCTGTGGTGCTGGTAAGCAATCCTACATCGTGATAAGCATTGAACCTTCTCTTATCGAGGATGGAGAGTTTTGATTCGCTCACAGGTTGATTCGCAAGCTTAATGATGGAGGATGTCCCTTCCGGGGCAGAAGCGGGAATCTCCTCCTCGAAGAGGAAAAAATGTTTAAGATAAGGCGATGTCTTTCTAAGCTCCTTATACATCTCGAGATAATTGAATTTACGATAGAGATGAGGAATAGCAACTGCAACGGCTTCAGTCCTCTCAACCATAAAGGTGAGCTCTTTTTCCCTTAAATAAGGATACACCGCTAGGGAGATCAAACCTGCTCGTTCACAGGCAATACGGGCAATGAAGCCAAAGACGCTGTTGGGAGCCTGGATAATCATCCGAGAATCTTTTGGAATACCCATCTCTACCCAGGCATAGGCAAGATTGTCTACCAATCGCTTTGCTTGAAACCATGTCACTCTATAGCGGGAATCAACGAGAGCCTCTCGGTCGCCAATCTCACGAGCATTTTTTGCCCAGAAATCATAAAAGACTTCATCAGTCCAGTAGCCATCTCTCCTAAACTCCCCTATCATTTCATCTGAATACCTTATTGGTCTCACTTTATTCACCCCTTATAATGAAATTTTTCTAACATCACCCCATATCGGAGAAGGGCAATTTTTTAACCTTCAAATCCATACTCTTTCCAGCGAGCCTTAACTTTTTTCACTACTTCCTCATCGAGAAAGATTTCATCGGGTTTTCTGGTCCACTCATAGGGAATGGTTGCATCCATAATGATTCTTGACACAATGTTTCTTGCTTCAATTGGTAAAGCAGGATCAAGAGGGGTAGATCTGCCACGCTTTATGATATCGGTTGAGCGGTACGGATCATAGCGTACAGACAGGGCCCAGAGAACCCTATCCATATCATCTGCCATTATATCTGCATCTACCACGATTACCCCTTTCACGCCATAATGGCCAGTGGTAGTCGCTATGACAGCATTACCGACCTGATTGGAATGACCTGGATACATGGTCTTGACTGACACAATAGCCCAAAATCTACCTGCCGATTGGGGTGGGATATAGACTGACTGGATCCCCGGTATTTTCATATTTTCAAGGTCAGTCCAAAGGGTTGCCGTTCTGTTCAGAGATTGAATCATATGGGTATCGGTAACAGGTTTCCCTACTGTGGTGGCCCAAAAAACAGGTTTCTTCCGCCTGAGAATCCTTTGCACGTGAAGCACCTGTTTCGGCCATTCTTCTCCCTTTTTTCCAGAATAGTATCCCGTATACTCACCAAATGGTCCTTCCTCTCTCAAGTCCTCGGGATCAACAAATCCTTCAAGGATGATCTCGGCATGGGCAGGTAAGAGCAGACCGGTGAGATCACTCTTGAAAACTTCCACAGCCCCACCTCTTAATGCCCCAATAATGTCATATTCATCGACTTGGGCTGAAACCAGGGTGCTACTCACCAGAAAATGTATTGAATCACTTCCAATCACTGCCGCCGCAGGCATCAGTTTTTTTGCTTTTTTGTACTGGTTGAAATGAAAATCAGCGTGTTTTCCCTTGATAATCTGAATACCTGTATGATTTCTGTCGTGAACTTGCATTCTATAAGTTCCCAGATTCGTCCAGCCCGTCTCCATATCCTGCGTAACCAAAAATACTGCCGTGCCTATAAATCTTCCGCCATCTTGAGGATACATAAAGGGGACAGGAAAATCCCTGAGCAGGTCTATATCCTTTTCAGGCTGAATCATTTCCATGACGGGGCCGTTTGACACCACCTTCGGCTTGACAAGTCCCTTAATGGTAAGTTTCATCCATGCCTCAGCCATGTCACACATGGAGTAATTGAGGGGCATACCGAGGGAGAGGGCGAGCCTTTTTGGAGTGGTGAAAGCAGACGTGAGCACCGGCATGTCATAGCCTTTCACTTTTTCGAACAAAAGAGCCGGGCCTTTCCGCTCTTCGTTCAGCTTAGCTATATGAGAAAGTTCCAGGTTCCAGTCTACCTCGACTTTTATCCTCTTAAGTTCTCCTTCCTGTTCACACTTTTCGATAAATTCTCTTAAGTTTTTCATCCATTTACCTCCTCTTTTATTGGAATTCAACTACTTTTAATTATCTTTTAAGATAACCCTTTTGTCAATTCATTTATTATTATGCTTAAATAACCAAAGGTTATAAGAAGATGAACAGAAAAAGCCTCCTGTATGCTTCATTAAATTCTTTGCTTGTATTCCATGAGGTAGCAAAACGTAGAAGCTTTTCCAAGGCCGCGGAGGAGTTATTCATCTCCCAACCTGCAGTGACCAAACATATCATGTGAATTTTTTCATATTGACATTCTATTTAACTACTTGTAAAGATATTAGCTGAGGTAAGATTTCCCTTAGCTATCCATCATCAAAGGAAGCTTCCAGATTTATCCAAGTTACTGCTTAAGGTGGGAGAGATCCTAATTAATTAACTGTTATCTCTTTGAGATAATAAAAAAAAGAAAGGAGGGTAATTATGGCGCAGAAGAAAGGTTTTCCAATGCCGTTGGAGGTGGAATATCCAAAAGAGTTGGAGGGGTGGGAGGAGATGTATCCACCCATGTATATGTTTAGCAAAGACAGGAAGGTTTGGGAAGAGAAACATTTCTGGTTTCATGATAAAATCCATGCCCCAGAAGCCATGTATCCGCTCGATCTCATATTTCATGAGGCTTGGCAAATTTCCCTTTCTCAATACACCACAAGAGTATTTTGCATTCCACCAGCACAGGGGATTGCTCAAAGGATGGTAGGTTGCTATATGTACATTACCCCGGTTTCACCTCCTCCTGGAGAAATTATCCAGGAGAAGGCAGGTCTCTTCCAGAAACGTGTTTTTTATGTATTCGACCATTATGATGAACTCTGGGGGACATGGCTGAAAAAGTTCAAAGCTCTGGGTGAGGAAATGAATAGCATTAAGGTCCCGGCAGAATTCCCGAAGTTTGAGTCGGACGATACCGTACTTCCTGAACCAAGAGGCTATTATACTTCATATGATGTAATCAATGCCTGGGATAAACTTGTCGATTTAATGATCAAAGGGTGGCAATATCATTTCCAATACCTAAACCTGGCTTATCTTGCCTATTTAATGTTTGCAGACATTTGTCGGAAGCTCTTCCCCGGACTCAGTGAAAGCACCATCGGGAAGCTCGTGGCTGGCGCCTATGTCCAGATGTTCCGACCGGAAGAAGAGTTATGCAGGCTTGCCCGCCTGGCAGCAGCGGTACCAGCCGTTTCAAAGATCCTGAAGAACGATATTCCTGCGGATAAGAAGATCGAGTCATTGAGAAAGACCGCTGAAGGAAATGACTGGTTGGTAGAATATGAAAAATCGAAAGACCCATGGTTCTTTGTCTCCTGTGGGAGTGGATGGTTCCATTATGAAGGGAGCTGGACGACGAAGCCGGAGATTCCTTTTGGATATCTGAAGGGAGATATTGAAAGAATCGAAAAAGGAGAAAAGATTGAGAGGGATGTTCCAAGCATTGACAAAGCGAGGGCAGAACTGGCTGAAGAATATAGAAAGCTCATCAAAACCGATGAGGATAGAAAATCTTTTGATGATACCTATAAAGCCGTCCGAACAATCTATAAATATGCGGAGGATCATCTCTTCTGGGTGGAACACTGGTTCCATACGATATGGTTTGACAAGGTTAGAGAGTTTGGTCGCCTCCTTGTGAAGTCTGGAATGTTGAAAGGAGTCGATGATATCTATCTCTTCAACCGATTTGAAGTCCCCTTAATCATGGAAGATATGGCAACGACATGGGCACTGGGTGAAGGTGTTCCTTCAAGGTTCCAATACTGGCAGGCCAAAGCAGAAAAGAGAAAGAAGATATTGGAAGCGGCAAAGAAATGGAATCCTATGCCTGGCCTTGGAACACCACCTGAGGAGATTGCAGAACCCTTTACAGTGATGCTCTGGGGAATTACAACGGAGAAAGTTCAGGATTGGCTAAAAGGGATGGCCGTTGTTCCAACCGAGGTGACCGAACTGAAAGGCTTTGCCTCTTCGGCAGGTATTGTTGAAGGAAGGGTGAGGGTTGTTAAACTTCTTGAAGAAATTACCAAGATCCAACAAGGTGAAATCCTTGTTTGCCCAACCACAAACCCTGCCTGGGCTCCAGTCTTCACCAAAATAAAAGCGTCCATTACAGATATTGGCGGTTTAACCAGCCATGCTGCGATCGTATGCAGGGAATATGGGGTTCCATCGGTCACCGGCACAGGAATAGCTACTTCTGTGCTCAAGACGGGTGATACGGTAAAGGTGGACGGTAATACCGGGATAGTGAAAATATTGAAGAGAGCCTAAGGAAGAGATTGTAAGGGTATCAGGTTATCAAAAAATAAGGGTGCAGGATATCAGGGTATCAGGAGACCAGGAAAACCAGAAGACGAAAATGCTCGACCCTGATATCCTGATATCCTGATATCCTGATATCCTGATATTCTGGTATCCTGTAAAGGGGTTTGCAGTGCCTTACACATTATGGTTTGATAAGGCTGGGAAGGAAGCTATTGGACTTGTTGGAGGGAAAAATGCTAGCCTCGGTGAGTTGATCAAGGCCGATATCCCAGTTCCACCCGGTTTTTCTGTTACCACCGAAACCTATGGTGAGTTCCTCAGTGGAGGGGGACTGAAGGAAAAGATCGAAAGCCTCCTTTCCAAAATTGACATTCAGGATGTTTCTTCTTTGGAGAATGTAAGCAAAGTGATCAGGCAGCTCATGGCTGAAGCCACATTTTCAAAGAGAATTGAGGAGGAAATAAGTTTTAATTATCAAGCTCTGGCTCAGGTAGTCGATGTCCCCGACTTACCTGTGGCTGTGCGTTCAAGCGCCACGGCTGAAGATTTGCCAGGGGCAAGTTTTGCCGGACAGCAGGATACCTTTCTCTGGGTACAAGGAAACGATGAAGTTCTGGAAAAAGTTAAGTTATGCATGGCGAGCCTTTTTACGCCACGCGCCATTTCTTATCGAATAAAAATGGGATTTCCTCATGAGAAGGTGTTGATCAGCGTGGGTGTCCAGAAGATTGTAGATGCAAGAGCGGCAGGGGTGATGTTTACCCTGAATCCTACCAATGGAGATCCATCGAAAGTGGTGATCGAAGGGAATTGGGGACTGGGAGAGACCGTCGTTTCAGGGATTTGTAACCCGGATAAATTTGTTGTGGACAAGGTGACCAAGGAGATAGGAAGAACAATCTCCCTGAAAGAATGTGAATGTATCTACGATCCTGTGAGAGGGGGGGTTGCCCATGTGGATACCCCTCCCGAACGGCGGGAAATCCCTTGCATCGAAGATCAAGAAATCCTTGAATTAGCAAGGTATGCAAAAAGAGTAGAAGGATATTATGGTTGTCCACAGGACATCGAATGGGCCATTGATAAACAAAAACCCTTTCCCATGAATATTTTTATGGTTCAAAGCCGGCCCGAAACGATATGGAGCCAGCAGAAAAAGGAGCCCGTCCTCGGAAAGAAAAGCGCCTACGAACTTCTGATGGAGAAGGCTTTACAACGTGTAAAAATTAGCTCCTGAGGCACTGAGTCGATAAGTCCGACTCATTTCAGTTACCTCGGTAAAAACCTACAGGAAATCAATGAAAGTCGACGGAAGAGAAGGGTTCCAATTTTTAAATGTCGAGGAGATTAAATCTCCTCGCTAACAGAAGGAGGTAAATTTTATGGGAAATGAAAAACCACCAGAAAAGATCGGCATCGGTCCCCTTGGAAGAGGGGGAGGACTCATTCAATTTATTGTTTTCACTGTTATCGGGATTGTCATATTCGTCTACTGCATCTCTCCAGAATCTATTGTTCTGAAAATCATCCCTGCCACACTCATTATGCTCATCGCCCTCGGCCATTTGGTCCTATTGGGTGATAATTGGCCATGGGCGCCTCCGGCGGGAAATTGGACGCCTGCCAAATCCCGTCTCATTCCGGGAATTGGGATGACTATCCTTTGGGCCATTTTCACTTTTGCTATATTGCTCTTTATGAAATTCATCTATCCCAAATGGCCAATAGGCCCGCTTTACCTTTGGTTTGGAGTCATTGGATTCTGGGCCACGCTCCTTTATGGAGTGAACTGGGGAGGATGGCCTTTTAAGGGTAAACTCCATCCCTGGGGAACAATGGCAGCCAGTTTCATTATTGTAATGGTTGTTTCAATCCTCATCTGGAATTTCTTAACCAATCTTGATGGAACACCTCTTGCGGATACTCCAATCAATCATAAGGGCCCCCTCAATGTGAACTGGCTGACAGGATACCTCGTCTGGTCTATCGCCTGGTTCTTCGTCTTCAGTCCTGTCTTCACCACCCAAGGATCGCCCTTTGCCAAATGGGGTCATCCGGGCGCTGCGATTGGTCAGACTATTCTTGCGCACATTTTAGGGTATATCTTTTGGAAAGGGAGCTTAGGTCTTGGTCTCAGCCCAACCTTCTCTTTTGCTGCTGTGGGCTCATCCCTCATCTTCTGGCCTCTGGTTCACTCCTGGCATCTCCAGTTCTGGGGGGTTACGAAATACACTTTTTTTAAAAGAGCCATTTCTGCGTTTATTCTCCAATGCGTCATCATCGCCATCTGGATCATCGTCTTAACGCTGATTCTTGGTCCTAAAGCCAGCGCCATAGCGGCTGCAAAACTTCCCGCTGATGTGAATATCCTCATCATTTATATTAATCTCTGTATCGTCGCTCCAGGCCTCATCGCCCATAATGCCTTCTGGTTGAGATGGCCGCTGACACTTCCCAACCCGCCTGGAACGCCACCCCCTGATCAAGCTGCATAAAAATAGTAAGCCCTGGGAGATTCCTCCCAGGGCTTAACCTTAAGCAAAAAAATGGAAATATTATCATTCCTCTTTTAAATAGGCGATGAGTTCATCAAAGGTCTGGATCAGGAAGTCAGGATTTACGAAGAGAAGATCTGCCTTTGGAATTTCTCCACCCAGGATGATCATCACTTTTAAGCCTGCCTCTTTAGCGGCATGAATATCATCTAAACTATCTCCGATGAATAGAGCTCTATCCTTTTTGATTTGGAGCCGCTTAAAGGCCAAATGGATTCCTTCCCCGCTAGGTTTCAAGGATTTTACCTCGTTTCGAGATACCGTCACATTAAAAAGGCGCTGGAGATCCATTTTTTGTAAAGCCTTCTCCAATGCCTTTATTCCAACATTGCTGACCAATCCGGTCTTAATCCCTTTTGTTTTTAGAGCAGATAGAAAATTTCTTGCTCCCGGTCGCAGGTTCCAGCGTGTCAAGGCATCTTCATCATATTGATCGTAGATGGCGCCGATCTTTTCTCTCACTTCATCAGGGAATCGCCCTAACTCGATGGCTATTTTCATTGATTCGTTCATCAATGTTGAATACTTACGACCCTGAAATCGGTCGATCGGAAACCCTGACGCCCTCAGCATCTCGAGAGTCTCCCGAACAGCTCCTGTCAGATTCCATTGGAAATCAACCAATGTCCCTTCGAAATCGAAAAGGATAGCCTCCACATCCTTTAAAAAGTCTTTTCCCATAGACAGAAATTTAGCAAGTCCTTCGCACTTTTTCAAATTTTTATGCTGAAGGTTGCTCGAATGGAAGATATTTTTTTATAAAGAGAACGCTCCATTAAAGGATATCAATCTCTCAATCCCTGAAGAAAACTCCTCACATTTCTACCGAGGACGGAGTGGTTATAACCTCCTTCGAGGACGCCAAATCGCCTTCCTTGGCAATGTTCAAGGGAAGCGATTTTCGCCCATTTCCCAATGGTGAAATAGTCCTCGGTTTTAAGCAACCCTCCCCAGTCCTCTTCGTGGCGGTCAAATCCTGCAGAGATAGCAATGATGTCGTAGGGCCTTTCTGTTTGAAGGCATCGTTGGACTTCTTCTAAGAATCCTTCTCTCCGGATTCCTTCAGGATGGAAATAACTCACCCATTGTGAGCCACCGAAGGTATTGGATGTGCCATCGCCATAATGGAGATCGAAATCGAGGATGAGGACGCTTTTGATTTTCTCCTCACTGATGAGCTTTTTGATGGCAATGGCAATATTGTTGAAGTAACAGAACCCCCAACAGGAATGGGGACTGGCATGGTGCCCTGGAGGTCGGATCAAACCGAAAGCGGTTTGGCCTTCAAAAGCCATTTCCGCTGCCAGAATGGCTCCTCCTGCGGCAAGTATCCCAACTTCATAAACCTGAGGCTCCCCTTTAACGAATTGAATATGATTCTTTCCATGGACTCTCTCCAGATCCCTCTCTGAAGCTGGTCCCGGTTCGATGAATTCAAACTCTCCTTCTAATGCTTTTACCATCGGTTCCATTCTTTCTGGAGCAGCCGCAGGATCAGAAGTATAGACTTCATAGAATCTTGGATGAAAAATCACCTTCATTGCGTTCCTCCTTTTCAAAACGAAGGATTAAGCGCTATTTTACCACATCATGAATGAGGTGTATATCTGATGAATATGATTTTGAACAGAGGTCTAACGGGTTTAACTCAACCCAAAATAGAATCGTCCAATTTCCTGTTCAATATCTCCCATGACGCTAAAAGAAATCCTTTTGCTCGATCGCTCTCTGGCATGTTCGGCAAAGCTCCTGGAGTCGGGGGAGGGATTCCACATGTAAGGCCGCACGGTGAAGATTATGGAGTCCAGAAGGGATGTGCGCGAGAAAAGCTTTAAGCCCTTTCTTGAGGCCCAAAAATCCATAGGCCCCGAGGGCTTGGATGAGGCGCTGTGCCGAGGCTGCCCAGAAAGTGTTCTGGAAGGTGGTCCAATCAAGATCCCATTTCGACAGCCCGTAATAAAAGGACAGGAGTTCATCACGGTCACTTCCGGAAAAATTCACATAGGGATCGCAGAGAAGCGAGCCAAGATCGTAGAAGGGGTTTCCGAAGCGCATCCCCTGAAAGTCGATGAGAAAGGGTTCCCCGTCACGGATCATCACGTTCTGGGATTGCAGATCACGGTGAACGAGAGAGCGCATCGTTCCCGAAAGCCGCTCTGCCAGGCTGGAAAGTTCCGCCTCGAGTTCCCGCTCGAAGGAAGGCTCAAGTTCGATCCCGCAGACATCCCTGACGAAATGATTCCTGAAGTACTTTCGCTCCCAGCGATAGAGATCAGGACCAAAGCTCTCCATGAGATTCACACGTGCCGAAGGGAAGTCCTTTTCGGGGAAGCAGTGAAGTCTGCGCACGATGGCAAGCGTCTTTTGGTAAAGGACTCGTCGAGTTTCCCAGGAGGCTTTCCTGAGAGACCGGAGGTCCGTATCCCCGAGGTCTTCCATGACGATGAGACAGCCGGCCGGATCGTGGCGAATCACCCGGGGCGACGAAACATCGATGTCATGGAGAAATGCCGCAATGTCGGCATAGTATGTGTTCTCTACACGGTTTGGGTCATAATGGACCAGGATGGCCGAGTCCTTGCGGCTCCATTTCAGTCTGGAGAAAGTCCGGTCCGACCCTCTCCCCTCGAAGGGAAAAAGTTCTATGGAGACGGACATTGAAAGCCCCAGGGCCACTCGCGCAAAATTGATCATATCTTCCCGCGATTTCATCAGAAATGGGCTATTTTTTAGTTTGTCATTCTTTCAAAAACAGGAATCCAATTATTTTTTTACTGTTCCCCACAGAATTCACATTCCTCACAGGGCGCATTATTTACAATAAGAAATTGACCGTCATGTCTGTTTTAATACCTCTCGTGTGACTTCCTTTTTTTAATCATTATACTAAAAAACAGAGATTTCGGCTAATGATTTTAGTAAAAGGCTCATTATTGGTTTGGAGAACCTGTTGGACGCATAGGACCGACACCCGAGCGGATCAAAGAAAGGGGGGTGTCGAACAGTAACCTGCCCTGGATTTCTTACGATTCAGAATCGTCAAGGTGGAGGAGAGCAATTCTCGGTGAAAATACAGCGAGATTCTTCAGTCGCTAGGGCTCCTTCAGAATGACATTACGAAAGTCCCAAGTTGTCATTCTGAGCGAAGCCCTGAACCTAGTATGGTACAGGGCGAAGCGAAGAATCTCAATAGTTTGTGAACTCACCGAGAATTGCTGGGTGGAGGAGAGATTATTTTCAAACAAATGGGAAGTTAAGCGGCCCAGGGGTTGGGGACTGGTCTCTTATAGCCTTTTTGTGTGGCTAAGATATCAAGATGGGGGGTGGCAAGATCCTCTAAAGAAGGGTCAGACTCTCCAATTATTCTAAAGTCAATCGTCTTGATATACCGGTGACATTTGTCGCACAGATCGATACGATAGGCCTCCTCATTCTCCCCACAAAAATACTGTAGAGATTCATGCTCTTTGTTATTACAGAAAGGGCAGAACAATCGTTCAATTCTCCACTGATAGCCGCAATAGGAACAGAGGAGATACCGCTTTCCCGTCTCCTCCTTCAATAGACTTAAGGAGGGAAGGGAGCCGCACATCGGGCAATATCCTTTCAGCCAGGTTTCAGGATCAAGTTCGCTACGTAGTTGTTCCATTCCCGCTTCTATCGATGGCTTAGCGCTGCTCTGAATTAAAAATGAAAATACTTTTTTATCCACTCCCGATTCATCAGCCATCTGCTCAATCCTTTGTTCCTTTACTCCCTCCTTTAATATTTTCTTCAGATCTATTCTTTTGCTGTCGAGCGCCTCCTTAATCTTTTTTACTTGATCAGACATATGGGGGTTTGCATCCTTTCCGATCTGGCAGAGGGTCTGAAAGAGTTTCACGGATGCCTCGATATCCAATGGAAAATCTTCTTTCTGAATCAAAGAGAAGCCTTCTTTGGCTAAGAGTTCCTTCCATTCCTTCCTGAGCTTTATAGGTTTAATTTTTAAAGAGGCTTTTACTCTATCTCGTTCCTCTTTGACCATTTGGTAAAAGTCCAGAATTTCTCCGTAGCCAGGTCTTTTCTTTTTAATCTGTTGAATCCTCTCTAACTTTTCCAAAATAATCCCTCCCAGCCTAAGAAAAGAATATAGCGAATGTCAGCGAATTTTCCGAATTATTCGTTTCATTCGGTGCCATTCGACAGAATTCGTGTCTTTGATTAGAAAAAAACGGGCTTGTTTCGGAACTTCCAACCGAAACAAGCCCTAATAACACCCCCCTATTTCTCAGGGTCTTATCCGATCATATGACGCAAACTGGTTAAAGGTTGAAAGAGGCGCTTAAGCGCCATCTTCCTTGTGATCCCGATCGTGTTCTCTGCCACGGCAAACTTATGGTACTTCTTGGGATCATCCACTAAGAGATAGATCGTCCGTACATCATCGGGATTGGCCAGCGTGGCATCCTTATAAACTTTTTTTACCTCTGCCAATCTTTTATTTGCCTTCTCAAGCATGTCCTTACGATCACCGAAGCTCATTGCGCCGGTTGGGCAAGTCTTGACACAAGCCGGCAACATTCCCTCTTTGATCCTGTCGAAACACATTGTGCATTTCGCCATGATTCCAGTACTGGGGAGGAATCTTGGAATATCATAAGGACAGGCCTCACGAATTTCCTTAAAATCTGCTGGTTTCATCTTTACTTTTGAGTTAAAGACCACTGCCCCTGTTTTCTCATCCTGTGTAATGGCGCCTTTGGCTTTTCCATCTGCGACCTCTTTACAGGGAGGTGAGATGCAATGGCGACATTGATCTGGGAAGAAGTACCATTTTACATTTTCGCCAGCCACTTCACTGAATCGAACTAGTTTCCATGTATTATAGGACAAATCTGGGGGATTCTGATAACTTCCCCGGTTAATCGTTTTTTCTGTTGCTCGTTGATTCCATTGCTTACAGGCGATCTGGCAGCCCCTGCAAGCGGTGCACTTTGTTGTATCGATAAAATAGGATTTTCCTTCTGCCATTTATATCACCTCCTCCTAGCCTTTTTGGGCCGGTTTTTTGGTTAATTTAGTGACATTTGCCATAAATACCTTTGTTTCAGGCATCATTGTATTAGCATCTCCAACAGTTGGTGTTAGCAAGTTTGCACTATCACCACCATCTTTTGGATAAAGCCAGCCATAATGGTAGGGA
>Ga0210049_1002849_pt1 | contig 15936 bp, 15 predicted proteins | sample CryGeyCG2014_300_2_FD_183964 | JGI IMG/M metagenome (GOLD analysis project Ga0210049, IMG submission 183964) | Groundwater microbial communities from aquifer - Crystal Geyser CG06_land_8/20/14_3.00 (SPAdes) (version 2) | ecosystem: Environmental > Aquatic > Deep subsurface > Groundwater | place... | reverse complement strand
TATGAAGTTAATGATTTTTCTTTAAACTTAGAAGAATTAAACCAACAACTTAGAGAATGGGAGAATATTTACAACACCGTAAGACCCCACAAATCACTTGGTTATCTTACCCCGCAGGAATATGTTAATATCTGTAAAAACAAAGAAAGGAATGTGTACGGGATGTACTGAACGCGTACAGGTCTTTGATTTTTGTTTGACAAATTGTTATTATTTTTTTATATGGGAGATGTAACTACACCTGAGGGAGTAGAAATAAATCACTCTCCGGCAAAAAAAACTGTCAAGTCGGTCCCAACTATTATGAGAAGAAGATTTTTCTTGGGGCTTATGGGAAAACTGGGAGCCGCTTTAGGATTAGTAGCTGCTGGTGTAAATACCGCCGCTTGTTCTCCTTCTTTACCAACTCCCGAAACACAAACTGCACCAAAACCTGTTTCTTCTCCAGTTCCAACTGAGGTTCCGGTACATCAGACGGAAAGGCAAATTTTAGAAAATAATCTCCAGGAGAGAATGAAAAAATTTGGAGATTTTAAGATAGAATCTTTGGTTGAAAATTTTGAAAATTACTGGACGGTCGATACCAGTGAAAGAATTGGCCTAAAATTGCGCTCATTGCCGGCAGTAAAAGAGGAAACTAATATTGGCGGATTAAACGAAGGGGCAATTGTCGGCGGCCAGTTTGTTTTGGAATCAATAAATAATGGTGAAAAGAGTAAGTGGTTAATTATGCACCGGAAGAATCTCGAAAACCCGAGGGTTGCTTATCCCTCCGATGAGGACAGGCAATATACTTTCTCTACACTGCCGCCGGGGACAGAAAATACTATCAAAAGCCCAATTAACGGCAATGAATATATTTTTGCTTGCATGAACTTAAATGGGGAAGTTTTTATGAGACCTTTTGTTGATGATAGACCCGGAAATATAAAAGATGCAGCAAAATAAGATTACTAAAGCTGTTATTGTTGCCGCCGGTTTTGGTACCCGCTTTCTTCCTGCTTCAAAAGTAATTCCCAAAGTCATGTTCCCAGTAATAGATAAACCGATTATCCAGTTGGTAGTTGAGGAAATGGTAGAGTCCGGAATTACCGATATAACCATTGTGGTGTCTCGTTTCACCAAGTCCATCATAGAGAGCCATTTTCGTCCCTTTGCTGCCCTTAATGAGCTTTTGATAAGCTCCGGCAAGACAATTATTGCCGATGAGCTAAAAAAAATTGAAAATTCGGCTAAGTTTACTTTTGTCGAACAAAAGCCGGGAAGAATCGGAACCGGGATGGCCTTGCTGTCGGTTAGAGAACTGATGGGCGAGGAGCCTTTTATTCTTTCCTGGTCGGACGAATTTTATAAAGCCAGTCCCACCAGACCGGCGCAATTAATGGCGGTTTATGAGAAATATGGCGGTCCGGTTGTTGGCTGTATTAGGACTAATGACCCTAAATGCGGAGCAAGATTTGGCTTTGTAGTCGGAGAGACCTTGCCGGACGGGGTAATAAAAGCCAGCCAGATTATTGAAAAACCGGGTGAAGGAAAAGCTCCTTCCGAAATGGCAACCATGTCGGGGCAAGTAATTACCCCGGAAATTTTTAAATACCTCGATAAAGCGGTTAAAGAATACTCGCCGGGAAAAGAAATTTATTGGAATGAAGCCGGCCTTTGTCCAATGCTTAAAGATGGACTGCCGGTGTATGCTCTCGAATATAAAAATTGCTGTTTTTATAATACCGGAGATAAATTCGGCTATTTGAAAACCCTAGTGGAGATAGGTTTAAAATCACCTGATTTTGGTGAGAAATTTAAGGAGTATTTAAAGATCAAAGCAAGTATCCTATAAGATTGACAATTGGAGAGTCGAATGATATTCTTTGGCCAGTTGCACCTGAACAATTTATCAACCTTCAAGAAGGAGGAGAAATGTCAGTATATGCGATCGGCGTTTGGTCGGTTCTTGTGGGACTGATTATCTTTATTCCTGTATTGCTCTATAACTTAAACCCAAAGGTGTTCTGGAAAGTTGTTTCTTTACTCTTGTGGGTGGTTGACCATTACCCCGATTGTTCACTAATTTATCCAAACAAAGGCGTTTGGACTAAGCGGTGAGCCGGAAAGGTCTATTTATTGTAAAGGCGCTCCCTTTATTAGAGCTTAAAATCTCTGGGAACGCCTTTTTCGTGGACTTTTTTAGCTATTTTACATTCAGGCGTATAATCTATCTTATGTTGTGTAAAGAATTTTTAATTCAACCTCACCTGGAGAATCACACTGAGGTGAAACTTCAAAACATTGCCAAAGAATTTCAATTCTTATCTTTACTGCCTAAAATTGCCGACGTACCTTCGCTTGCCGTTTTGAATTTTGCTGCTTTGCCGGTTTCCGAACCAATAACCATAAACTGTGCCTTGCCGGAAATGAAAGAAGTGACGGTTTTTTCGCAAATTGCCGATTTTGCTAAAGCTTATGAAAACAAAAGAGAAATTCCCAAAGGAATTGTCATCAGGATTGGTTCAGGCGGTTTATTTAATTTCTCTAAAGAACAAATAACTTTTCTTAACCATTTATTTAAAGAAAGGCTAGGCCGGTCTGCTCCAAAATCTCCCCGGAAAGTTTGGTTTGTAGAGTCAGAAATTTTAACTCCATTAGGCGAAGAAGAGAAAAAGAAAAGGAAAAAAATTGTGCAAAATTTTGGTTTAGTTAATTTTGTTTCCCGTTACGACAAAGTAGCTAAATTAAACTTGTCCCTTGCCAGGTTGCCTAAACAAAGAGAATCTCGGGAAGTTGATTTAACCAAGAAAGCTTGGTTCGGGCCAATGATAGAGACGCTTAAAAACGAAGCCTATGTGAGCGGCTACAAACAAATTGACATTAGCGAGCTTGAAGAGAGACTTAAAAAAACCCGTAGTACCGGGACTAGTCAGGCAGTGAACAAGGTGAGGGACGGGCGGGGAGTCGTTTTTGAATGCTATTGCGGCTGCAAAGTCTTTAATCGCTGGGACGGTTCGGAAAGAGAAGTAGCTCACTGCCCCGACGAAACTTGTGACAGCTCGCCCCGTCCCGAAGATATATTTCATAACTGTGTTGAGCTGGCTAGAAAAAAGGGCATACTTTTAAATATAAATGGGGAATATTTAGTAGGACAAAATATACCTTATAAAGAAGCAATTAGCGGAGTTGAGCTTTCTGAGGAAAGAGCCAAAGGCTTAATTATTGACAGAAAAATTATTGGCCAAAAAGGTTCGTACAAAATAATTGAGTCAACTTTAAGATGGGGACCTAGGATCATTAAAACACAACAGCAAAAAGTTTATACTGTTTTAGTAAATTATTGGAGGGGAAATGGTAAATAAAGAAAAAATGAGACCATTCCATAGAGCAAATGAGCTAAGGGCAGAAATTACTACTGAAGAAAGGGAGGGCGAATGGATAGTCCCTCCTTCAGTTGCTTCTTTGCTTTTGGGAATTGCAGTTAAAAAACTTAATCAAATGGCTGAATTGAATGAATTCCTAACTATAACCCCGCTTTCATCTGAGAAAGTTAGAATTTCCAAAGATGGCTTTAGAGGTTCAGGCCGTTTGTACAAGGAACTTTGTGGGGCGGTTCAAAGAGCAGCCGAAGGCAAGGAGGAAGCTTTTAAAGATCTTCCGACCGAATTGCAGCAATGGGTTCCCTTATCAAGATTTCTCGAAAGCTTGGAAGAAGGAGGAGGCTATATAGATATAAAAGAAATGCAAGATCTGCTTCAAGCCAATTGGAAAACTCTATCTCAAGGAACACAGAAAAATTTAGAGGACTTGAACCCAAACAGAATAATCAGTAATCTGCAAATACGGGATAGCGAGATTTGAATTATTTAAATTTAGTGCTTTCTTTATGGTCGGTAACCTTCTTGCAGAATTTGCAGAACTTTTTTAAGACCAACTTATCGGGAGTATTAGTCTTATTTTTAGTGCTTATGTAATTTTGCTGCTTGCAAACCGAGCAGGTGAAAGCAAGCATTGTTCTTTGTCCTTTAGCCATATTTTTTTATTTAGAAATATTTGTAACGTCGGTTAATACGTTCTTAATGCTATCTGATAGAGGCCGATTTGTCAATCTTTCCGCCGGCCCGGCGAGGTGCCTCTAACCGATTTTGAAGGAAACTCATAGGCGTCCCATTCAGTTTTTGGTTTCCCTTCCTCGGGTAACGAGAAAATTGTATGAGGATCATTTTTATCATATCTTTCCAAGTGCACTTTTCTGCCAAGTTTAAAAACTTCTCTGAAATTGGTCACTTCATTATCCGACTCTGTTTTACTGTCGGTTCTGCTTGGGGTATAGTCAGGAGAGGGAATAGACAAAACATAACAAACTGCAATATTACCTTTTTGGGTTTGAACGGCAATTTCCAAATCCCTTGTTTTAGGGTCAATCCGTGACTGGATTACTTCTCCGTCATGAGACCACGGTCCTTCCGATTCTTTCCTTGGAAATTTTGGTGTGAAATCTATACTTTCTCCCATGAGCCTGGACTGGGAATCGGACCCAGGACCTCGTCTTTACCAAAGACGCGCTCTGCCAACTGAGCTATCCAGGCAAAATTTTTTTACGCGCTCCTTGTCCTGCTAAAGCGACACTGTTTTTAGTTAATTTAGTTTATCAGAAATTGCCGGATTTTGATACCTTATACCAATTTTACCATAGTAATTTGCCACAAAGCCCATAGTTTAAGGCCGTAAGTGGCCAAAAAGGCTTGACTTAACCCATAGTTTATGATAGAATCTCCTTATCTTCATAAAAGCGGCAGGCAATAAACAGCCTGACGCTTTTTTTGGAGAAAACCTATGTTTAATACTTTAATTACTTCCGCTTTGGTTGCTTCCCTTTTGTTTTCTCAAGGGGGGATGACGCCTGTTGCCGGCCAGACCGGTCAGTTAGTGTTTGAGCCCGTTTTAGCCTCGGAAACTTTGGACCTATCTTATCGTTTTCCCGAGCCTTCGGTAAGTGAGGGTTTTAAGCAAAATATCTTAATTGCGGTCGGCTATTTAATTAAAAACGGTAATATTGTTCTTCAACCGGGTGAGGTATTTGCTTTTCATAAAAATATTCTACCTGAATTTAGAAACGAAAAAGTGATTACCCAGGAAAGTGGCTTTAGTGTCAAAGACGGCTATCTTTATGTTGGAGGACTTTTTCTGGCAATGGGGTCTGTCATTTGGCTTCTTTGATGAATCAGGTGGCCTCTCAGGCGGGGTTATTGGTCACCGCCGAGGTAAATCATAATTTTGCCCAAATCCCGGGAATTGATAAAAAATACGGGACTTCGATTTATTTCTTACCGAATGGAGGAAATTCTTCCAAAAGACAAAATTTATATATTAGAAACAATAAAGACTATCCGGTTGAGTTTGGGTTTGAACTGGAAGGGGATTTATTAAGCTTCAAAATTGTTTCTCTTTAAGTGCCAGGAGCAGGGTTCGAACCTACATGTCCTTAAGAGCCGACAATTTGCGTGAGCCAAGGGAGGGAATTGGACCCTCAACCTACTGTTTACAAAACAGTTGCTCTACCATTGAGCTACCTCGGCATTGGTATTCACTCATTTTACCCCAAAACAGCCTTGAGGTAAATGGCTGTCGAGTCGGCCTGCTCCATCAATAAAAAAAATGCGGGGACATTATCGAAGAAGAAATCGTGGAAGTAAACCCAAAAAATAGTCCTGCCTTAGAGATTGGGGTTTTGCGCGTTTCCTTGTAATACCAAGTGGGTGAACTGTCTTGAATAAACCTATTCAAAAACTCTGCTCTCCCTTATCGTTTGAATTTGTAAAGAAAAGCGAATTCAAAACCTTAAGCCTTTTTGACAGGACTAAACACATAATAAGCTAATTTTTGTGAAGAAGTCAAGAGTAAAAATTGGCCAATAGCGGGACATTTTGTACGTTGTCCAGGACATACTATACAGTTTTTAAGGTTTGATTACTTCTTGTATGTAAGTAGAATACTTCAACTAGCTGGTATAGAACTTTCCGGATTGGAGGTGAATAAATATGATCCTTAGGAGAATTGACTACAAACTATTAAGGGGTATTGATCCTGTGGCTGCGAGAACCGCGGTCTTGGAATATCTAAAAACCAATAATGGGAATATAAGCTTGGCCTCCAGAATGTTTGGGATAAATAGGACTGTTGTCTACGACATTCTAAAGAAAGAAGCGGAGAAAGATCTTTCTGATAGATCAAAGGCTCCCAGGCACTCACCCAATAAGACATCTTTGGAAACTGAGGATAAAGTAATTGAGGTTAAGAATAAAACCAGAATGGGGGCAAAAAGACTCTCCAGATACTTGGAGAAGTATGAGAACCTAGTCGTTCCCTACGGAACAATACGGCATATCTTAAGAAGGAATAGGGGAAGAATTAAGTATAGGAAAGCCTTTAGGAAACACGAAAAAAGGGAGTTTGTCGATTGGTATTCGGCCAAGCCTTTCGAGATAGTTCAGATTGATATAAAAGAAATTAGGGATTTAAAGGCTTTAAGCAAGGCCCAGATAGTCCATTTAGATAAATTTGACATCCCCAATTACCAGTGGGGAGCAATGGATGTGAATTCAAGATTCAAACTCATTGCATATTCAAAGGAAAAAACCTGGACCAATGGGCTTTGCTTTTACCTTTGGGTCATTTCCTGGATACGAAGCCATGGAATAACAAGTGAGATTGTCTTTACTGTTGATAGGGGTGAAGAATTTGGAGGCAAATCCTGGATGAAGGTTCGGGAATTAAGAAAACTCATCTTGGCTTTTGGCTGCAGGCTCATCCAGAATAGAAAAGGCCATCCCGAGGATAATTCACACCTGGAAAGAAGCCACCGAACTGATGATGAAGAATTCTACATCCAAAGAGTATTCAAGATAAAGTCGGAAGGAGATCTTCTTAAAGAAGCCCTAAATTACATTTACTACTACGACTGTGTCAGGGAACATTCATCCTTAAACAATATGACTCCGTTTGACTACCTTAAAAGACAGTTGCCTGACTTAGATGATACAATAAAGCTTGTGCTGCCGATAATACTGGATAATATCTCAACTAAAATAGGTCCTTGGGGTGGATACAATGTCTTGGCTCAGAACCATTTTTAGCCAATTTTGAAGCTAAGGGGTAGAAATTAAATTGAGAGCGAAAGAGGAAAAATAATTCCAAAAATTCTTGCCGCCAAATTAAAAACTAGAGAAGAAAGAGAAAAAAAACGGTTAGGGAAAAGAAAAAGAAAAAGAACCAGATAAATCCCGATGTTTTCCAAAGAGGCCAGCGCTCGGCCGGTTTTTTCCGGAAGCAACGCGACTGCTACCCGGCCGCCGTCAAGAGGCGGAACAGGAATTAAATTAAAAAAAGCCAGGACTAAGTTCAAAAGACAAGCATTGGCTAAAACCTGAAGTAAACTAAAAGGTAAAATCGTAAAGAAAATTCTCCCCAAAAGAGCAAAAACTAAAGCCAAAATAAGATTGGTGGCCGGCCCGGCCAGACCGACCAAACCCATATCTTTTTTGGGATTTCTAAAATTATAAGAATCGATAGGAACCGGTTTTGCCGCGCCGATAACTACCGGAAAATGAGTAAAGATCATCATTGCCGGCAGAAGAATACTCATTATCGGATCAATGTGAGGAATAGGATTAAGGGTTAATCGGCCGGAAAGTCTGGCTGTCGGGTCACCCAAACGCTCGGCTACCCAACCATGAGCGATCTCATGCAGGATAACCGAATAGATAAAAATGATAAAACCAATAATACCGACTAGCATAAACGGGTTGTCAACAGCCTGTGAGTTATGTTATCATAATATATTAAATTTTAAAAAAAATAAAATCTATGTCACGAGTTTGCCAACTTTGTCATAAAAGAAAACAATACGGCCGCCAATCCAGACATAAAAAAGGGGTGGCCGGTAAGCAGTGGTCCAAAAGGGCTCAAAGCACCTTGCGGATTTATGACGTTAATTTGCAACACGCGACTATTAATGGTCAAAAAATGTTACTCTGCGCCAAGTGCCTTAAACTTTTGCGGGGAAAGAAAACTCAGGATATCCTTCCAAAAACTGCTGCCAAGTAACGGGATTTTTGCCTTCAAGTTGAACTTCATCCAAAATTAATTTTTCTTTTTCCAAATGAGCTTTTAATATTTTTAATCTTTTCGCTTGCCCTTCCGAAGTCCCGTCTTCGGCGGGACGAAGGAGGGTCCAAGCACCCGGCTCAGGATAAGCAGCGCGAATCAGCCGGTCAATTTCTATTGCCGGCTTTTGCCAATTGATTTTAGTATTTTCTATTTCCAACTTTCCGGCATAGGACGGTTCACCAATTTGCTGAAAGGGTTGAAGATTACCTGAGAGAAAATCAGCAATTATTTTTGGTGTTTCTGCTATTGCTTTTTCTAGTAATTTTTCGGTTAAACTTTGGCTGGTTTCTTTAAGATTAAGAGGAAGTGAGGTTTGGGTAAGTATTTTACCCTCATCAATTTTTTCGTCAATTAACATGTAGGTAATCCAAGCGGTCGTATCTCCATTTAAAATGGTTGCTTGAACCGGTGCCGGACCCCGGTATTGAGGTAATTTGGAAAAGTGAATATTGACAATTCCCAAGGAGAATAAATCAATAACTTCTTTGGGGAGAATCCGGTTATAGTCAAAAATAAGACCTAAATTATTACTATTTTTTTTAAAATCATTGGGAACAAAGGATAAAGCGGTATGAAAGGGAATTTTATGGGTTTTGGCAAAGGCAACCACCGGATTTTCCGTTATTATCTGCTTTCGGCCGATTGGTTTAGGCGGAGCGGAAATAACCATCCCGATTTTAAAGCTGTCTTTGGTCATTGCCTCCAGGAATTTTAAGGAATTTTTACTGGTGCCGAAAAAAATTATCATATTTGTACCTCTCTTAAATATTCCTTGTCTTCTTCGTCTTTAACCATTTCATAAATTTTGGCTTTTTGCTCTAATGCCCGGTCAATGAACAAGATACCCTTAAGGTGATCATATTCATGTTGGACTTCAATGGCCATCATCCCGGAAAATTTTCTGACCTGCTCTTTACCACCCTCAGTTTGATATTTAATTTTTACTTCTTTTGATCGTTTGATTATGGCCCACCTTCCGGGAACCGAAAGACAGCCTTCAAATTTACTTTTTTTAGAGTCAGTCATTCTTTGGGAAAACCAAATTATTTCCGGATTGATAAAAGTTAAAAGCTTTTTACTATTGGGTGAGTAAGCTAAAAAAACCTGCTTGAGTACGCCGATTTGAACGGCGGCCAAACCCACCCCAATCATTTTTTCCTCAGAGTCCAGCAAGGTTTGTTTAAGCTCTTTAATTAACTCTAAAGTCTTTTTATCAACTAAAACTGGTTTGGAAATCTCTCTTAATTTATGGTTAGGAACGGTAATAATCTTTGCCATGGGGTTATTATAACCGCTTTGCTTAGATTCCGCACCTCAATATAAAAAATATAGGCAAGGCGGTTTCAAGCTTCCCTGAAAAATTTACAGCGAAGGGAAGCTTATACCAGATTTCTTGACTTTAAAGGTAATTAAGCATATCATTTGGCCAGCCTATAGCAATTAATTTAGTTACTTTTTTTGTCTTTAGATGAAGCTGAAAATCAGCTTTTAGTAAAGGCTAAAGACAGGTTCTTTGACTTGACAGCCGGTAGAGTTTCTTAATTGGCAAAGGGGGCGAAATGTACAGCGAGGAGGGTCATTGGTATCGTAATGTTATTGCTCTTGTTATCTTGGCTGCTTTGGTTATAACTTTGTCTTTGGGGTTTATCTCAAACAAGTCCTATCCTAAGTCGTGGGAGGAACGAATTTTTTGGGTACAGATTTCTTCTCGATAAGGAAAAAGCCGTGTAACGAGCAAAATGACGTTTTGCCGCACGGCTTCCCATTCTTTTTTTCCATCTCTGCCGGCTGTTTTTTCTAAGATTACTTCTTTAGTTTTTCAATTCTTGCCATTATCTCCGGATCATTTGGTTTTCCTTGGAGGATTATTTTTAATTGTTCAATGGCCTTATCGTTTTGACCTAAATCCTCATAAAAAAGAGCCAGCGCGTTTCTGGCTTCTTCGTAATTAGGTTTTAATTCAATTGCTTTTTCAATAGTGGAAAAAGCTTGCTCAGTTTTGCCAACTTTTCCGTATAAAAGTCCAAGATTGTAAACGAGTTTCGGATCGGTAGGCGAGAGTTTAATCGCTTCTTGAGTTGCCTCAATTGCCTTAATGGCATAATTATGGTCAAAAGTGGAAAGAGTATAGAAAACTTTTATTCTGGTTTTCCAGAGATTAATATTTTTTGGGCTTTCTTTAATTGCTCGATCGGAAAAAGCAACGGCGCCTTTAGTCAATTCAGCGGCGGCAGTAGCATTTTTTTGCAAAGAGGAAACTAAAGCTAAAGTAGCCGTGTTGGAGGAAAGTTCGCTTAAGAAAACCGGTTCTTGGGGAGAAAGATTAACTGCTTTGCTGGTTTCCTGGTAAGCTAAAGAATATTCATTTTGTTTAGTTAATTTTAAGCCTTGAGAATAGAAAAAATCTGCCCGCCAAAGATTAACAACAGAAAGTAACAGGTAAAAAGTAACCAGTAACAAGAAGATTAGGGGGACAGTTGGGTTTTTGAGGGGTTTGGAAGGAGCAGGGAATGACTGAGAATTATTAAGAACGAAAATTAGAGCGGGGATGAGATAAAACCAAAGTGAAACTATAACTACCGAAAAACCGAAAAAGTTGGAAACCAGGATAGAAAGCCAACCGGAAAATAAAGCAAAAGGCAAAAGGCAAAAGTCAAAATTATCTGAAGGAACCATATTTTTATTTACTTTTGAATTTTGAATTTCATTTTTAACTTTTAACTTTTGATTTTTAAATTGAATGACATTTTTAGTAATGAAGAAGCCAATAAAAAATAAATAAGTTCCTAGACCAACAGTGCCTGTGGTGGCTAAATAGTTCAAATATTCGTTATGGGCTTTGTTGTATAAAAAATCCCACTCGGAAACCAGGTTATGCTCCACGGGTCGGAAATTGTAATAAGAATAAGCAAAAGTTTCCACGCCCGAACCGAAAAACGGGTAATGCCTAAAAACATTAATGGCTCCCTTCCAGACAATCTGCCGAATTTTTCCGGACTCGGTGCCGCCTACTTCCAGCTGGGTCCCCTGGCCGGAAGGATGCGGGGGCTCTCGGGTGTTGAGGGCCTTGGGAGCAAGAAAGGATTGGTAGTAAATAAATTTGTTAATTTGGGGAAAAGGCGAGCCAAAAATTATAACCAGAATTAAGAATAATGAATTAAGAATTATGAATAGGGTGATATAACTTTTAATTCGCTGGCGATTGGTAAAAAAAGTCAGTAGCCAATAGATTATTAAGGCAATAACTAGTCCCAAGAAGCCGGAGCGCGAGCCGGTAAATAATAAACAGGCGAAGTAACCAGTAGTTAGTAGTAAGTAGTAAGCGCGGGAGATTTTTGTTTTGGCAGTAATAAAAAAATAAATGGCGATAGGAATCAAAATTGCCAAATAAGCGGCCAGCCAATTGGGCTGGCCTAAGGTGGCAAAAACCCGGGTCTGGACATCCTGAACCCAACAACCAGTGTCAAATTTTCCGCTGAAGATTAAACAGGAAAAAGAATGGCCAAAGTGTTCTAAGATGCCATAGATTGATATTATTAAGCCGGAGGCAAAAATAGACTTGATGAGGCGATAAACATCACCTTTTTCCAAATTGCTGACAAAGGCAAAATAAAGTAAAAGATAGCCGGTTAAAGACAAAAACCCGCCGTTAAAGCGTGAATAATAACCGAAAAGACTGGTGTGAGGGTCAAGGGAAAATATGGTTGAAATAACTTGAGAAAGAAAAAATACTGCTATGGGAATTTCTAAAGGAGTATGTCTGAAAATAAACTTTTTTTGAATAATCATCCGGCCTGCCCAGGCAGCCGCGATAAGAATGGTTAAAAAATAGACCAGAATGATTTTATTGAATTCAAAAAGTTCGTAATTGAGTGGGAGGAAGAAGAGGGGGACCAAGAAAAACAGGACCGGGAAGAGAATCGAGATTAACTTTTTTAGAAATAAATCAAGTTTCACCGCATATCAGTATATCAAAAAATGATACAATTATTCTGATGTTTGATAAACTTTTTAATTTGGTGACTTATGATTTGGGGATTGATTTGGGGACGACCAACACCACGATTTTTGTTTTGGGTAAAGGGATTGCGATTCGGGAGCCAACGGTGGTCGCCAGGAACAAAAAATCAAAAGAAATTGTCGCGGTTGGTATCGAGGCAAAAAAAATGATTGGCCGGACACCGGGACAGCTGGAAACCATCCGGCCATTGGAGAACGGAGTAATTTCCGACTTTGACGCGACCGTCGGTCTTCTTTCTTACTATTTTAAGAAATTGCATGAAACTTATGGTTTTCAGATAAAAATTCCCAGGCCGAAAGTGGTAGTTTCCATTCCGACCAGCGTGACTGATGTAGAAAGAAAAGCGGCCCAGGATGCGGCGCTTAATGCCGGGGCTCGAGAGGCTTTTTTAATTGAGTCGCCGATCGCCACAGCGATAGGGGCGGAATTGCCGATTTTTGAGGCAGCGGGAGCATTGATTATTAATATTGGCGGCGGAACAACGGAATTGGCAGTAATTTCTTTGGGAGGAATTGTTATTGGTAAATCACTCCGTTTGGCGGGAGATTCTATGGATGAGGCGATGGTTAATTTTATGCGCCTTAAATACTCGCTTTTAATCGGTTTGCCGACAGCGGAGAGCTTAAAAATTCAAATTGGGTCAGTAACGGAGACTAAGGACAAGGAGGGAAAAATGATGATTATTAGAGGACGGGATCTTTCGACCGGTCTTCCTCATTCCATTAGAATTAATACGGCAGAAGTGAGAGAGGCATTAGCGCCGACGGTCAATCAAATCGTCAGGGCCATTTCCGACATTATTGAAGAAACACCTCCGGAACTTTTGGGCGACATTACCACCCGGGGGATTTATCTTGCCGGCGGAATAGCCCAATTGCCTGGATGGGATACTTTGGTTACCGAAATGACCAAAATGCCCTGTGTAGTGGTTGACGATCCCATGACGGTAGTGGTCAGAGGTTGTGCCAAAGTGCTTTCGGATAAAAATTTATTGGATAAGGTAAAAGTTCGCGGCGGGGTAAAATAAGCGCCATTTAAATATAAAAATGTTTGTTAAAAAAAGCTTTCCACGACCCTTTTTTTATTTGCTGGCGGTTTTTTCAATTCTTTTCTTAATCGGATTAACGGGAATTTCCCGGCCGTTTCGTCAACTGGAGGAAAAAATCTTAATAATTCCTTTAAGAGAAAAGATTTTTCGTTGGCAAAAAACCCTTAAAAAAGACTTAAACGCTGACAGTTTAAAAAATGAGAGTAATTTAAATTTATCGGAATTACAAGTAAAAAATGCCGCTTTGCTTGAAGAAAATCAGGAGTTAAGACGGCTTTTGTCAGTGCCTTTGCCTAAAAACTGGCAATTTTTACCGGTAAAAGTAATTGGGGTTGAGGGAGAAATTTTAATTATTGACGCAGGGGGAAAAGATGGTCTTGTCCGGGGAATGATTGCAGTTTCCGGAGGAAGTTATATTGGCAGGGTTGATGATGTAAGTGAATCAATAGGGAGAATAAAAATGGCTTCATTTTTGGAGGAAAAATTATCAGTCAAAATTGTTGATAAAGAAACCAACCAAATTAACGGTCGGGCTTTGGCAATTGGCCGCGGTCTAGACAGAATTAATTTGGAACAAATTCTTTCTTCTGAATTTCCCCAAAAAAGTGATTTAGTTATGGTTAGCTTATCGGGCGGGGATTTGTTGGTAGGAGAAGTAAATGAAGTAACTCAAACAAAAGGAGAGCCATTTAAAACAGCAACGGTTAAAACTCTTTTTGATCCCGAAAATTTGTCTACGATTTTTCTGGTTCGGGGAAAATTGTAATCTTAATTATTGCAATGTTGATTTTACTTTCAATTTTATACTTTGTTTTTTCAAGAAAGGCAGAATGGATTTTATGGTCTATGATCCCTGCTGGGCTTATTCTCGATTTTTGGGAGCAAAGACCGTTAGGTTTATCGGGGTTAATAATGTTGGCGTTTTTGTTTTTTTTATGGCTTGTTTTTGGCTATTTAGGGAAAGACGAACAAAGGATAAGAATTTAATAAATGACAGACAGACGGATAAAAATTCTTACTTTTCTTTTGTTTGCAGTTTTTACGGTATTTTTAGGCCGGCTTTTTCAATTGCAAATTATTGAAGGTAAAAAAAACCGTAATTTGGCAGAAACAAATCGTCTAATAAAAATCCCAATTCCGGCGCCGAGAGGAATAATTTATGACCGTCACGGAATAGTTTTGGCTGATAATGAACCAAAATATTTAGTTAAAGACAAAGAAATTTCCCGCGAAGAAGGGATTATCAGACAGTCAGAAGGCAGAGACGCTGATTTAAAAATTGTATTGCAAAGAAAATACCGTCAAAGCTCAATGTTTGCTCACTCTATTGGTTATTTGGGGGAAGTAACAGAGAAAGAACTGTCAACAGGTAAACTGGATTTAAAAGGTTATGGTTTGGGCAGTTGGTTGGGCAGAGTAGGGATAGAGGCAGAATATGAGGAAATTTTAAAAGGCCGTGACGGTACGGAATTGGCAGAGGTTGACACTCAAGGTAGTATTGTCAGACGGACAGGAAGAATTTTACCTACTTCGGGCAAAGCTTTAAATTTGGCTTTGGATAGCAAATTACAAGAAGTAGCGGCCAAAGAATTGACAGGCAAGAAAGGGGCAGTAATTGCCCAAAATCCTCAGAATGGTGAAGTATTTATTTTATATTCTTCACCTTCTTTTGATCCCAATTTGTTCATCACCAAAGACAACAATAATTCTTTGGCAAAATTAATTACCGATGAAGAAAACCGGCCGCTTTTTAACCGGGTTATTTCCGGAATTTTTGCTCCAGGATCAACTTTTAAAATTGTTACTTCAACCGCCGGTTTGGAAGAGAAAAAAATCACCGAGAATACCCTAATCAACGATCCGGGAGTTTTGACGGTAGGTGATTTTAAATACGCCAACTGGTATTTTACTCAGTACGGCCGGACAGAAGGGGAAATTAATGTTGTCAGAGCTTTGATCCGGTCCACCGACACATTTTTTTATAAATTAGGAGAGATGGTGGGGCCGGAAAAAATTAATTTTTGGGCGCAAAAATATAATTTAGACAAAATCTTTGGTATTGATTTGCCCGGTGAAATTCCCGGCTTTGTCGGTACACCGGAATGGAAGAAAAAATATAAAAATGAAGGGTGGTTTTTGGGGAATACCTACCATTTGGCTATTGGTCAGGGAGACATTGATTTAACTCCTCTGGCGGTTAATGAAATGGCTTCAGTAGTGGCTAATAACGGCAAATATTGCACGCCAAGAATGCTTAGATTGGGTACCGAAAATACGCCTTATCAAGCCGAGTGCAAAGATACCGGAGTTAAGAAAGAATATTTAGATATTATTAAAAGGGGCATGATTGGCGCTTGCGAAACCGGAGGAACTGCCTATCCATTTTTTGATTTTAAGCCGGTAGCCGCCTGTAAAACAGGAACAGCGGAAACAGGGGACGGTAAAACTACTCATGCCTGGTTTACAGTTTTTGCACCTTCTGAAAACCCAACGATAGTTTTAACGGTTTTGGTGGAACGTGGAGGCGAAGGTTCTACTGTTGCCGCCCCAATTGCCAAGGAAATCTTAAAGGAATATTTTAAAGGAAAGTAAATACCTTTTTTTGTAATAATTTTGGGTCTTGCATAGATAACGGCTGTATAATTAGTTATTAATGCCGTTATCAGAGCCTAAATCTATTACTATCCGACGGATCCGTATTTCTGACAAGAAA
>Ga0210049_1002839_pt1 | contig 15963 bp, 15 predicted proteins | sample CryGeyCG2014_300_2_FD_183964 | JGI IMG/M metagenome (GOLD analysis project Ga0210049, IMG submission 183964) | Groundwater microbial communities from aquifer - Crystal Geyser CG06_land_8/20/14_3.00 (SPAdes) (version 2) | ecosystem: Environmental > Aquatic > Deep subsurface > Groundwater | place... | reverse complement strand
GCAGAAAGGAGAGCAGATGAGCGATCTATTAAGGAATTTTTCCAATATTTATCCGGTTATGGTCGTACAGATGGTTGAGGTTGGCGAGACAACCGGTTCCTTGTCTGATACGCTAAGAAATTTAGCCGAATTTTATGAGGAGGAAGTAAGTAACATTACCAAGAATCTCTCTTCTATTATCGAGCCGGCCTTGATGATCATCGTCGGCATTGCCGTTGGTTTCTTCGCCATTTCCATAATTCAGCCCATCTATTCCTTGGTCGGGCAAATGTAATTTTAAAAAAACAAAACTCAAGAATTAAAGCTCAATGAATTCTTCTTCTAAGATAGACACCCGACGCCTAAAGGGATCGGGTTTTACGCTTGTTGAGACCCTAATCGGTCTGTCTTTGACATTGATCGTTTTTCTGGGAATTTTTGGCGCCTACCAACTCGGAATAAAGGTGATGGGGCAAAGTAAGGCTCGGGTCGGCGCCATTGCTTTGGCCGATAAACAAATGGAAACGATAAGAAATCTTGCTTATGCCGATGTTGGCACCTATAGCTGTAAGCCGGAATATCCTAATTGCGATTTTAGCCAACCAGACACCATTGTCCAGGGTTATCCTTTTGGAAAAGTTAAAGATTCGTATCAGTCAGTCCTTAATAATGTTTCTTATACGATTAGTACTAAAATTGATTACGCGGTGGACGAATTCGACGGCATCGCGGAACCAACCGATGATTGTCCCAATGATTACAAGAAGGTAAAAGTGGCAGTTTCCTGGGGTGGAAAATTTTCCGGCGAAGCCGATTTCGACACGATAATCGCACCGAAAAGCGAACAAGCGGAATGTGAAGAAACCGGAGGGGTATTAAAGGTGACGGTTTTTGACGCAATCGGGCAGTTAGTCCTTTTTCCCAGTATTACTATAACTAATGTCCATACTGGCTTAATAAAAACAGCTCAACCTGACAACGGCGTTGCTTATATTACTTTGCCGCCCGACACCAGTGCTTATAAAATTGAGGTGACAAAAAGCGGTTATAGCTCCGAAAGGACCTACGCGGTTGGTGAGGTTTACAATGGCCAAACGATCAAGACCCCGACTAAGCCCAATGTAACTTTAATAGAGGGCAAATTAATCGAAACCAGTTTTTCTATTGATAAGGTGAGTTTGCTGTCGGTTAGCAGCTACGCGGAAGGGGCGATTTCAAGCTTCGTTGACTCCTTTTTCGATGCCAGCGAAATTGCTGAATCTTCGCATATAGTGGTTGCCGGCGGCGCTGTTACGCTGGCAAAATCTGATGCCACGCATTATTATAGCAGCGGTTATATTATATCTCAAACGATCGAACCACCTTTTCTTGTTGGCTGGAATAACTTAAATTATACGGATAACACCCCAACGAATACGCAAATCAGATATCAGGCTCTTTATTTTAACGGCACGAGCTGGGTTCTGGTTCCTGATTCTGATTTGCCAGGAAATTCTTCCGGGCTGAAGACGCCCCCGATCAGCTTGAGCCGATTGGACAAAACTCAATATCCCAAGCTAAGGATGCTGGCGACTCTTCTGAGCCTGAGTGACCATAAAAAAACACCGACCCTCTACGATTGGACTGCTACCTGGTTTGGCTCAGCCCCGACCGTTGTTACCAGCGTCGTTTTTAATTTGCAGGGACAGAAAACGGTTGGCAAGACCTCTTCTGGCCAATCAATTTATAAATATTCGCAAAACAAGCAAACCAGCGGCGGCGTAGCGGATATTTCGGGCCTAGAGTGGGACGTTTATTCTTTTTCGGTCGATAAATCAGCAACTGGCCTTGATTTAACGCGAACTGATCCGGCTCAGCCAATAAGTCTTGCTTCCGACAGCAGCCAAGAGGTGGCCCTCTTTTTAAAGGTGGAAAACAGTTTGTTGGTTTTCGTGAAAGATGATTCCAGCGGGCAACCGATTTTTTCCGCCAACGCCCGGCTTTTTAATGTGAGCCTCAATTACGATCAGAGCCTACTGACTGATGAGAACGGTCAAGCGTTTTTCCTTCCCCTGTCATCAGCTTCTTACACGTTAGTGGTCGGCGCCAGCGGTTATCAAAATTCCACCTCGACTGTTTCGGTTTCCGGCTCAACAACTAAAACGGTTAACTTACTTTCGCAATGACGCAGATTAAAAGAGCGGGGTTCACTTTAATCGAATCAATCATGGCAATTGCTATTTTTACGGTAGCGATGCTTGTGGTAAGCGCTTTTATTCTCACGATGTATCGGACGCAAGGTTATATTTTTAATCAGTCACAAGCAATCAGCGAGGCGCGGAAGGGTGTTGAAACAATGGCTAAAGAGATTAGAGAATCCCAGGTGGCGGAAAGCGGAGCTTATACGATTGAAACAACCAATGATTACGAATTTACTTTTTACGGTGATATTGATAAGGATTTAACTATTGAAAAAGTCAGATATTTTGTTGACGGAGCAGACTTTAAAAAAGGCGTAACCAAGCCGACATTTGTTTCTCAGCTTTCGGATTTACCAGCGCAATATCTGTCGCAAGACGAACAGGTTTCTGTTTTATCTCGTTTTGTTCGCAGCGCGCCGCCAATTTTTCGTTATTATGACGATTCGGGCAATGAGTTGCCGGCGCCGGCAAGAAGGAAAGACACGACCATGATGAAGCTTCGTCTGGCTATTAATGTCGATCCCGCACGGCCTCCCGACGATTTTGTCCTGGAATCAGAAGTGCAAATCAGGAATTTGAAAACTAATCTTTAATCGCGAGTCGATTTTACTGATGGTTACTAATCATAAAAATCAAAAAGGGTCTATTATTGCCTTGGTTTTGGTTTTTGGCGGCGGGGCGCTTTTAGTCCTCGGCGGCTTATCGGGTTTCATTTTAGTTCAATCGCGCCAGTCGCAGCAGAAAGTTGCCTGGGAGAATAGTCTGAATCTTGCCGAAGCCGGCATTAACTATTATCGCTGGCACCTCATCCATAACGGCAATGATGTTCAAGATGGCCAGGCGTCTTGCTGCGCCAGCCCGCCTTGCGATACTTGCGGCCCCTACGACCACGATTACTACGACGCCGCTGGCAAACTCATTGGTCATTTTTTTCTGGAAATAACGCCGCGGAAAATTTGCGGCGAGGTTTTGGGTGTTTATGTTTCGTCTACCGGTTATACCGATCAATTCCCGATCTATAAACGGAAGGTGAAAGCAAAGTATGCCTCTACTCCAGTTGCTGAGTACTCCTATTTATTAAACGACAATGTTTGGGCTGGCGATGATAGGCAGATATACGGAAAATATTTTTCCAATGGCGGGATTCGGATGGACGGCACGCATAATTCCATTGTCAGTTCTGCCTCACCAACTTGGACCTGCACTTCGTCATTTGGCTGTTCTTCCTCGGCTTGTCCGGAAGGCTGTTATCAATCCGGATCCAGCTGTACTTGCGATGGAGTAATTGGCGACAGTCCGAATAAGGACCTTTGGCAGTTCCCCGTTCCTCCTTTCGATTTTGATGGCTTGACTCACGATCTTTCGCAAATGAAAACTTTGGCGCAAGGCCAAGGAAAATATTTTCCTCCGTCAACAGATTTAGACTCGTCTGGTCAGGGATACCATTTAATCCTTAAAAATAACGGCAAATTTGACATTAGTATTATCACCAGCCTTGGCCGGATTTTGGGTTATAACATTGAGGAGGGCTGGCATTGGGATTACCATGTCATTCAGTCCGAATCTCCTTATCAGACGGACGTGAGTTTGCCCGCCGATTGCGGTTTGATTTTTACGGAGGATAATCTCTGGGTTGAGGGGACGATTAAGGGAAGAGTAACGGTCGCTTCGGCGAACCTGATAGATGAGTTTGAAGACACTGGAGTTGTTTTAAACGATAATCTAATTTATACTAACTTAGGGGGAGATGATTCTTTTTCCTTGATTACCGAAAAAGACATTTTAATCTCCCTTTATTCTCCCGATGATATGGTGGTGCAGGGGGTTTTGGTTTCACAGAAAGGAAAGTCGTTTTCCCGCAATCATTATGCTTGTTCGTGGTATCCGGAAGACTGCAAAAAGAATAACCTGACTATTTATGGTTCGGTGGTCAGCAACAGGCGCGTAGGAACAAAATGGACCTCTGGTTCAACTTGGGTTTCCGGCTACAACCAGCGTTTTGATTACTTCGACCAAAAGTTAGCCGTTAATCCGCCGCCGCTTTTGCCTTATGTTTCCGAGGATTTGGAAATGATTTCTTGGGAAGAGGTTCAATAACCCTCCGCGTCTAACTTGAGGCGAAAAACAAATATGTTTGATTTTTTCAATCAAAAAACAGCCGTTTTCGGATTAGATCTTTCCGACATCTCCTTGAAAGTTGCCCAACTGAAGCCGGAGGGGCGGGGTTTGGTTTTAGCTAATTACGGCCGACAGGAAATCCCTCGGGGTGTTATTGGGGGAGGGGCGATCAAGAAAGTCGACGAGTTGGCAGATGTTATCAAGAAGGGGGTCGCGGGCGTTAATGGTTTACCGATTAACACCAAATATTGTGTTGTTTCTTTGCCCGAGACCGAATCTTTTATCCGCGTCATTCGGTTGCCAAGAATGAAGCCAAACGAGCTAAAAGAGGCGGTGCGGTGGGAGGTTGAGAACCAAATTCCTCTTCCGATTGATCAGGTTTATTTCGATTGGCAGATTGTCGAGCCGCCCAGGGTCTCGTTCGATCATTACGATATCCTTATCGGCGCTTTGGGCCGGTCTTTGGTTGATCCGTATCTCAAGGTTTTTAAAGAGGCTGGCTTAAGGCCGCTGGTTTTTGAAATAGAATCAGTTGCGACAAGTCGGGCTTTGATTAAGGATGAGCTTGCCTTGTCGCCGGTCATGATTATCGATATCGGCGCCCGGCGAACCAGTTTTATTATTTTTGCCGGCCGCACGATTCATTTTACGGCCAGTCTGCCGCTTTCTAATGAATATTTAGTGAAAGAAATAGCAAAGAAATTAGATGTAAGCTTGGGAAAGGCCAAGGAATTGAAATTTGAAGTCGGTCTAAATAAAGACCGCGAGGACGGGCGGGTTTTTCAGTCGCTTTTGCCGAGCATAAATGAATTGGTGAACCAGATTAAAAAATATATTGATTTCTTTCGGACGCATGGACCAAAGGAGCAATCTGAAACGAAAGATGTTTCGAAAGTAGCGCTTTGCGGGGGAGGCGCCAATTTGAGCGGTTTGTCTTCTTTTTTATCCGGCGCGCTGGACTTACCGGTTGAGGTGGGAAATCCCTGGGTGAATATTCTGGAGGCGGCGCCGGAAAGCATACCGGAATTATCTTACGACCAGTCAATTAGTTACGCCACCGTCCTTGGATTAGCCTTGCGGGGCGCCAGGATGGGAATGAATGGTTCATGTTAACTCTTAATTTATTACCGCCCCAGGAGAAAGAATTTTTGCGGCTCGAGAAAATGAGCCGTTCAGCTATTTTTGTTGGCAGGTTATTTTTGTTTCTTGTATGTATTTTTGCTGTACTTCTTGCGGTTACCTGGCTCTACTTGTCTGCCCAAGTTCAAGCAATGAATGGGCTGGTTAGCGCTGGGGAGGGTGGCAGTTCTTCACTGGCCGCGCGCGAATTGGGGGCGAAGATTACAGATGCTAATCAGAAGATAAAGCTTTTAAGCGACCTCCAAAATAGCCGAGTGCCGGTTGTCGACGTATTAAAAAATCTAGCGATGGCGGTTTCACCGGAGATACGCTTTGACAGTATTCAATTCGATATAAAAAAGAAAAAGGTTGTTTTAACGGGTCATGCATCAACTAGGGAGCAACTGGTCGCTTTTCAGGGTAAGCTCGAGGGCTGCCCGTTATTTTCAGAGATCAAGTCGCCTGTTTCTAATTTTATAAAGTCCGAGGATATCGATTTCAATTTTTCGTTTTCGATCAATCAATGAACTTTTTGCGTGAAAAAATGACAATGCCGTTATTGTCCGAAAAGAAAAGGGTTTATCTAATATTGGGCGGTGTCATTATAGTCTGTCTTTTGGCATCTTTTTTTGTTACTTACTTTTTTCTGATGAAAATTCAGGCCGCCAGTCGCGATTTATCCGAAAAAAAGGCGGAGATAGCAAGCCTACAGAAGAAGAAGCAAAGCTTTTCTGATTCAGAGAGGGAGTATCAAGAAATCCAGCCTGAGTTAGTCAATGTCAATCAGAGTTTTCTTAAAAAGGGTGATTTTTTACCGTTTATTTTGACTCTTGAAAAAATAGCGCAAAGGTCGGGCAATAATTACGAGAATAAGCTGATTAGCGAATCTTCGAAAGACGAGGTGGCGCCCGGGTGGACAACTGCTGATTTTCAAATTACTCTCAAAGGAGACTTTCCGAGCCTGCTAAAATTTTTGATGTATTTAGAGAATGCGCCCTACGCGATCGAAATGAGCGATTTAAGAATTCAAGGAGGCGGGTGGGGGGCAACAGCGGGTAAAGAGCAACAGGAGATTACTACCGTGTTTGGCCTTCGGGCATTTGTTGGTCGTTAATAACGAGTTTTACGCGTTAATTTTATGATGAACGGTAAAGATTTTTCCGAGAAACTAAAGCAGGTTGTCCAAAAACTGAATGTTTTGGGTGAATATTGTTATGAGCGGGTATTTTTGGTCTTTATTATTTTGGCGGTGGTAATCTTTGCGATAACCGGGATGATCTTTAATTATTACGCCGTTGGCGAGCGCCTTTCTAACTTAAATGTAAAAGAAGACGAGACGAGGATTGACCATGGTCTCTATCGGGAAGTTATTTTGCGCCTAGCTGATAAAAAAACGCTCTTCGGCGAGGAGGTGCAGATAGACCAGTCTTTGCCTGATCCATTTAAATAGGGCCGATATTTAGTTGAGCAACGAGGTTGATTTGATTTGACCAGATGGTCATTTTTTGTTATGTTTAACACTGTCGAAATCTAATGGTCCCCGTAGCTTAACTGGATAAAGCGGCTCCCTTCTAAAGAGTAGATTGCAGGCCCGCCCCGCACCTTTTTTATCTCCCCATAGCTCAACGGATAGAGCGGGAGCCTTCTAAGCTCTAGATGGGGGTTCGATTCCCTCTGGGGAGACCAAAAGGTACGGGGTGAGAGTCCTGCCGGGGACGCATAATTAGAATTAGTTAGTTATTAGTTGACGGTTGATGGTTAGTAGTTGTGCAAACATGGTGTCCGTAGCTCAATTTGGCAGAGCTCCAGATTGTGGCTCTGGTGGTTGTCGGTTCGAGTCCGGCCGGACACCCTTCGATAAGTCTTGACTCCGAGCTCGACTCGAGGAGCTCGAGGCAAGACCCCGCTAAAACTGCTTCGCAGTTCGCCAGCCGGCGGATGCGAGGCAGTTTTTGTTTTGGCAGAATAAATTTGTTTAGACAAGGAAAATGCGACGTGTTACAATATGGGTAGGATAAGAGTTGTCTCAAAATTAATTGCGTTTTTTGCATTGCGTAAAGGTCGGTGCCTTGGGCGAAGAGAGTCCGAGGTTTCATAAAAAGATAACACCCTCAAGTTAAAATTTTTATACTTATGGATAATGATTTTATAATTATATTAGTTCTTGGCATAATGGTTGTTATGGCCGGTTGTCTTGTTATTATGATTCCGCCAATTTTGAGTTAATCCGGTTGTAGCCTTGCGAGATGCTTTTATCCGCGCTACGAATTGTTTCTCTTCTGGCATTGAGGAGATGAGCGGAAGAAAAGCTGTTAAGGTGTCGTTTTTGACGTACGTTGAGGCTGGCGATTCTTTAATATTCTTTATTTTTTAAACACGCTGTAGTTTAGGTTGTGAAAAGTGATAAAAAAAGGATTAAAAACGCCCCTGATTCCAGAGGCGTTTTTGGTTTTGTGGATTTATTCTTTTCGGTCGTTTTGTGTCGAAGGATCCTTTTCCCATTCCGCTATATAAGTGTTACTTTTTTGATCCAGGCGGTAGCGGGATGGCTGGCAGCCAAGAGTTTTGCTGACGGCTTCTACGAGCGTATCGTCTTTTTGCTCCATCTTGAGCATAAGGAATGCCTCGGTCTGCCAGACATAGAATATGGTACCTTCGGCGGTGCGCCCCTTACATAGTTCCGGATCTCTAGCGGCGCTTTGAAGGCCGCCCTCAAGAGCGCATTGGATTCCTCCTTTTTCCGAAAGCTCTTGAAAAAAGGTGAACCACTTGGTATCAGGCGTTGGCTCTGATTCTGGCGGCGAAGCACTAAGGTTTTCTTTGGACTCTGTTTCCACATAGATGCCTTTTGTTGGTTATTTATACTTTTTTATTCTAATTCATATTCTAATAAACGCAGCCGATTTTGTCAATCTTGCGTTGAGCTTGAACTTTCATGGGTGGCGTGATTTAATGACAAAAAAAAGGGTTCTTTAACAAGGAGGTGCGGTAGTGACTGGTTCAAAACAGATTATTATTAGGGCAACGGAGCTTTTTGACGGAAAGGGCAAGCGCGGACTGAAATATGTGATCATTGAAGGCGACAAGGTTATTGATATTATTAATAGGAAGCCCAGGAGCATCGGGTTTTATTACGAAGGGTATGTTACGCCGGCTTTCATTGACGCTCATTCCCATATCGGGATGTGCCGGCACGGAGAGCCGAGCGTCGAAGAAGAGGCAAATGACAATTCTAATCAGTTTTTACCTTTGTTGAATCCTTTGGACAGCATTTATTTTGACGACCATTCTTTTGTTGAGGCGGTGGACTTCGGCGTTCTCTACAGCTGCGTTGTTCCCGGAGGCGGCAATCTGATCGGCGGCAAGGCGATGGTCATCAAAAACTTCGCCCGTAACCGTAAAGATGCCCTGGTCAAGGACTATGGCTACAAAATGGCTTTGGGGTATAATCCCCGCTCGACCACTGATTGGAAGGGCGAGCGGCCCAATAGCCGCATGGGGCTTGCTGCCCTTTTGGCGCAAAAATTTGACGTCCTTTTAAGAAAGAAAGAGAAGGCTGAATTGGCTAAAGAAAATAAGTTGAGGGCTTTGATAAAAGAAAAGGAAGACAAAAAGATTACTGAACAGGAATTTGGAGAAAAAACATCTTCAATTGAGCGAAAGCATATATTAAGTTTTTCTTTAGAAGAAGCGGCTTTACTGGAGATTCTTTCCGGCGCCAAAACGGTTAAGTGCCACGTTCACAAAGCCGACGATGTCTTATTTCTCGTAGAACTGGCAAAAAAATATGGCTTGAGGGTTACGGCCGAGCATCTGGGAGATGTTTTTGAACAAGAAATTTTTGATGAGTTGGCGAGAAATAATATCCCGATTGTTTATGGGCCGCTTGACTCTCTTGCTTATAAGGTTGAGCTGAAACACGCTTCTTATAAGAATGCAGGCCTTTTAATGAAATCCAGAGCTTTGTATGGATTAATGACTGACCATCCGGGTGTTCTTGTAACATTTCTCCGCGAGGGCCTTAAGTTCTTTCTTATCCAAGGAATGGGCGAAGCGGAGGCGATTTCGTTGATTACCTATAAAAACGCTAAGATCCTGGGTATTGATGACATCCTGGGCACAATTGAGCCGGGAAAACTGGCCAGCTTGATTGTCTGGGACAAGAATCCTTTGCATTTAGCGGCGCGTCCGCGGCTGGTATTAGGTGAAGGCAAGATACTGAGAAAGCCTTAAGATTGTCCCAAAACCTTGACTTTTTCAGTGGCTATAATATAATAGAGAAGCTCCGAAAGGGAGCTTTTTTAATTAAAAAAATCCATCCTATCTCACAGTGGGGTGGATTTAATTCAACTTATGGGCAATAAATTAACCGAACCTCCTAGTACAATCGGGAGAAAGGGCGCCTATCTGGTTCTTATTGCTTGTGTTGTTTACACATTTCTGTTCCCGCAATATTCCTGGGCGGATTTTTTCGGGCAGGATGGTTCTATAAGCGATGATTATTTGCCGCAGTATGGCGATCAGTTGTTGAATATCGGATCGGCGCAGAGCGTTTATAATCAGGTGATGATACTCGGGGGTAATACTTTGATTCAGGTTAGCGACCCGATAACGCCTGTTAAAACCGGACCTTATTGTTCTTCGCAGTCTCGATTTGCCGTTGTAACTGCCTATTCCAGCAGTCCGGACGAAACCGATAGTTCGCCGTTTATCACCGCCGCGGGCACGCGAACGCGAGACGGCATTATCGCCGCTAATTTCTTGAGTTTCGGCACGCGGGTGAAAATTCCCGCCTTGTATGGCGAGAAAGTCTTTGTGGTTGAAGACCGCATGCCGGCGCGTAACAGCGGAAAAGTCGATATCTGGATGCCCTCAAAGTCTTTGGCTGTCCAATTTGGCGTCAAAAAGGCAGAAATTGTGGTCTTGGATTAATTTATAGAAGCCAGTTAAGCGCTAAAAATGGCACGCCAATAAAACGCAAAATATGATAAAACCCGCCCCCGCAGTACTGCGGGGGCGGGTTTTGGTTTGGTGGAATTATACAACTCTGTTCGAACATTTTTTGACAAAAAACTGAATGGTTGCCGCGCTACGCGCGGCAGGAATGAAATCTGACGCTCGGGCGGGCCCCATAGCAAAGCATTCGGCTTGCTACGGGGCAAGCAAAAAGCAAGAATTTTTGTTTACCCCGTAGGGAAACGAAGTTTCTCCTTCGGGGTCCGCCCTCGCCTGCCCCGTAGTGAACGCGAAACGTTCTACTACTGGGGCTTTCCGCCGCCGCCGAATTTCGTGCCAGTGAAACCGGCGCGCCGCCATTCAAAAAATCAATGAAACGATACTTATGAAAATAGCAATTACGGAAATAATTATAGCATAGCGTGAATTATTTGCGTTGTCCTTTTTCAAAAGCGCGTCAATAATAATTTGTCGCTCAATCGTTCCATTGCTATTTCCATAAGATCGTATATTCCATCGGTGAGCTTCCTCCTCAAGCCGCCCATCATTCATACGATAGTATTTATTTACCAAAACAAAATCCAAAAGATTTTTCATATCTATTTTATTCTCGGAGGAAACTCGCCGATTCTATCATTTTCGCCAGGCCGAAAAATTTTTAGCTCGACCCCATAATAAGTGTCATTTTTGTCCTTTAGATCAGTTGATTGAAATCTATCGCTACTAGATGAAGAAATTTTTGGCCTGCCTATTTGCTCGAAAAAATCTTTGTCATGTTTTTCAATGTCAAAAAGTGTTGGTTCAAACTCAAAGATTTTTTCGTATTCAATTCCCGCTTCTTCAAATTTCTTCTCAATATGGTCAGGCCACTTCACAATGGTATTTCTTTCGGTGTCATGAAAACGCTGGCCTAGGGCAAAAAGAAAATTAAATACTTCATACAAAGGAAATGAGAAAATATAATTTTCTTTTTCGTAGTCCCAGCTTTCTTTTGGGCCGCCGATATGTTTATCCCAAATATCATTTCTGATAAAATCCTCTCCAATTTCAACCGATAATTTTTCGCGGTGTTCGCGTTTTTTGTCGTTCTCGTCAATGGGACTATTTAGCCCGCTATCAGAATCAAAAACATATCCTCTATCGCCAAACTCATCAATGGGGTAAAAGTATTGCTTACCATTTTGACAAAGCACTCTTTGAAACCTTGTCGTTAAGCCGGAGGCCGAATCATAGTATTCCGTAAAATAATATCGGCGACCCCACAAACTAAAGGAATCGTCTTTTTCCATTTTTTTGTGTTTTTCTTCAAAAATCTTTTCAAATTCTTTTTCCGATTTTGGGCCGTAAAGTTTTTTGTACAACTTATGCCAATTTGGCTCGATATGAATATCAAGTTTGTAAGAGAAATTTTGTTTAAAAATATTTGGCATATTATTTGAATTAGGGTTTTGTTTTTTCAACTTCGTAAAATAGTAAATCCCTAAAATTATTACTCCGATTATTAACCAAGTTGGAATATACATAACATTTATTGTATCAGATCATCAACGCTAACGCCGAGGGCTTTGGCGATTTTCTTGAGTGTATCCAGCGTTGGATTCTGGTTTTTACCAGCTTCAATTTTAATAATCGTATTATTGGCGACATCGACCAATCTCGCCAATTTTTCTTGGGACATATGAGCGGTTTTTAGTTCGTTTTGGTGGGCGAGGTGGGAATCGAACCCACACGAGTTTGTGACCCACAGCATTTTAAGTGCTGCGCGTATACCTATTCCGCCACTCGCCCGCTTTTATGTTTTCTATTTTTTCCTCGATGAGTCAGTTTTAGACTATGACAGTTGGGACAAAGTATTCTTAAATTATCTAAACGATTATCTCGGCTGTCGCCGTTTATGTGGTCGAGTTCTAATGGCAACCTGCCGTCAACAGATATCTTTGCCCAGCCGCATTCCTCGCATTTCGGTTCCTTAAGCTTTGCGCCGAAAAGCCGTCTTTTGAGTTTATAACTTTGGAACGAACTATTCTCAACCAGAATCTTTTCTATTGGGATGATTGACTTGCCAAGTCCTTTTAGTCCCTTATTCCAGGCTTGGCCCCTGAAGTGCGTTATGTTTAAATCGTATTCTGTTATATATTTTTTAACCTGGGCGTAATTGCCTCCTGCTTCTCTTAGGCCGATTTTATGTAAAACACCTCTATAACTAAAAGAGGTGACAACGGCTTTTTCTAATTGATTGATTGTCCACTTCCGTTTTTTCATCAATTATATTTTATCATACGGAAGAGGCACAAGCAAGTCTTTGTAATGCGTCTACCCATTCCTCCACTGTGGTAAATAAATTTTCGGAGGCCTGGGCGGGAATTGCCACCCTACGGGTGGTCCCCCGCAGGGGGAAACCCAGACAAAGAAGTTTCGTTTCGGAGGCCTAGGCCGGACTCGAACCGGCGTATAGCTGTTTTGCAGACAGCCGCGTTACCTCTTCGCCACTAGGCCGCGTAAGAATTGCCTTACCACTTGCCTGCCCGCCGTAACTTTAGCGAAGGCGGGGCTACCTGGCCAAAATTTTTATTCGGGGCAGACCGCGGCGTTAGCTACTTCGCCACGTGGCCGTATAAAAATCCACTCTCACCCTCCTTTAAAAAGGAGGGAATACCGCTTCATTTGTCGTTGTTCAGCAGCAGACGATTTAAATTATCCATTTCTTCGATCGAAGAGTCGATTTTAAAAATGATTTTTGGCATCGGCCTCATAACCAGTCTTTTGTTGAGGATTTGCTGAATCCAGTAGATATTTTTTCCAAGAATTTCTAAAATCCGCGGATGTTTTTCAAAAGGGAGAACGGAAATAAAAATTTTAGCTTCTCTCATGTCGGGTGTCGCTTCCGCGTGGGTGACGCTGACTAAAACGCCGCGGGGGAATTCCAGTTCTTTCAGCAGTATTTTGGCGACTTCTTCGGTCAGGAGGCTATTTACTTTTTCAATGCGGTACAACTTTAATTAGAAATTCGAATATCGAAACTCGAAACAAATTTTAAATTCTAAATCCAAATGACCAAAACAGACGTTTTTCACCCTTCGGGTGACCACCCGTAGGGTGGGAATTTTGGTCATTGGAGCATTGTTTCGGATTTCTGATTTCGTGTTTCGGATTAGTTTTAGAACGTCCTTCTCTTCTTGTCTTCTCGGTAGGCCATCAGGATATCGTCGATCTCTATTTGGGTGTTTCCCTGAAAGAAAATACCGGCATTTTTTCCAACGCCAACGGTGTCGGCGTCGTTTTTTTCATGCTGAAGGTGGAGGATCTTTCCCTTGCCAAGATTTTCTTCGCCACGGATAACTTCGACCCAGAGACCCTTTTCCACCTTGCCCGATAAGACTTTGGCGCCGATAACTTGGCCGGATTTATCTTTCTTAAAGAGAGCAATTACTTTGAGTTTGGCTAGGTCGGCTCTGACAATTTCCGGCGGCAGTAGCTCGGCCATTTGTTCGCGAACTTTTTGAATGAGTTCATAAATTACTTGAAACAGAGAAATATCAACTTTTTTTTGTTCGGCTAATTGTGCGTAGATGTTGGGTAGCTTGACGCGGAAACCAATAATTTTTGCCCGCGCCGATTCGGCTAATTTTATATCAGATTCGGAGATGTCGCCAACTTCCGCCTCAAGGATTCTTAGGGTAACTTCGTCTGATTTTATGCTTTTGAGCGATTCTTCTAGCGCCTCCAAAGAACCGAGAAAATCGGACTTAAGAATAATGTTGAGAATCTTTTTTTCCGGATTGCTTTCGATGACTTCTGCGCGCGCGCGTTTTTTTTGCTCGCGCAATCCTTTCTGTTTGGATTTTTCCCGCGCTAGATCAATGTCGGTGACTACTTGCCACTTCTCACCGACCAGAGGCGCTTCTTCTAGTCCTAAAACTGATATTGGTTGTGAGGTTGTTGCCGTTTCCAGCATTTTGCCCTGCCAGTTTTCCATTCTTTTTATGACGCCGCAGGTTGATTCCGTCAATACGATATCTTTCGGTTTGATGGCGCCCTCTTGGATAAGCAAGGTTGCCGTTGGTCCGCGGAGCGGATCGCGGCAAGATTCGATAATAACCCCAGAGGCGGGTTTTGACGGGTCGGCTACCAAGTTGCCCATCTCGGCTACCAGAAGGATCATCTCGAGAAGTTCATCAACGCCCTGCCCGGTTTTAGAGGAAACATTAACCGAGGGAATGTCTCCGCCCCGAGATTCAACGATCAAGCCTTCGGCAGACAGATCGGTTTTAACTTTTTCCGGTTGGGCGGCTGGCTTGTCTGTTTTGGTTATAGCTACGATCGTTGCCAGGCCGGCTTTTTTGATGTGGGAGATTGCTTCTTTTGTTTGTGGTTTAACTCCTTCTTCGCCTGCTATCACCAAAACGGCAATATCGGCGACTTTCGCCCCCCGTGATCTCATAGCTGAGAAGGCTTCGTGGCCGGGGGTGTCGATGAAGGTGATTTTGCGCCCGCTTGGCGTAAAATCATCCCGACCCGCCGGCTGGCGGGGAGGGATCCCTCGACTCGCTTCGCTCACTCGGGATTTCGGCGCCTCTTCTGGAGGCACCTCAACCTGATAGGCGCCAATATGCTGAGTAATGCCGCCGGATTCTTTTTCGGCGATTTTCGTCTGGCGTATGTAGTCCAGCAAACTGGTTTTTCCATGGTCAACGTGGCCCAAAATAACCACGACGGGAGGGCGGGAGGGAAGATTGTTGTTAGGTTGTTTCGCGGTTTTTTTGGGCATTCCGTAAAAATTTCTAATTATTCTAATTGCTCTAATTTCTAAAAAAATCTCAAGCCCCAATGACCAAAAATTTAATCATTAAAGCCTTCGGTTGTTGGGTGGCCATTGGGATTTGGCCATTAGTCATTCTTTAGAATAATTAGAGTAATTCTGGTCTATTTCTGTTCCTGCGCTCGTCCTATCGCTTGTTCTTCTTCTTCGCTTAATGGATATTTCGATTTACCCTTTTCGAGCGGTTTGCTGTAGACCCGGGTGCCCTCGCGGGTAAAGAGGCTTGAAATTACCAAGCCGTTATCTGAACGGTCCATGAGGGCAATGGCAAAACTTTGGTCGCTGCCGGTATCTTTGAAGGGGTTAAAACGGACGACGCCGACTTTTTGTACGCATTTTGCGATCAGTTTCCACGATTCCCGAGATGACTTGAATAATTCCTGGATATCTTTCTCACTTTTTATCTGTCTTTTGATTTGCTGGGCGATAACGCTTTCCAGGTCTTGCGCTTGTCGGCTCTGGAAGAAAATTTTAAGCCGTTGGCGCATGATTATAATTTGCCGGAGAAGGATCGCGTTGACAATAATCAACACTAAGGCTACGCCGCCGAAAGCAATCACAGTATAAACTAAATTCGCAGCGACAAACTCAAGAGGACTCATAAAAATACTCATAAAAGTTAGTTGACATTTTTAAGCCGTTATTGTGAGCGAGACGCTCACGCAAGCTTCGCTTAATTGTGAGCGAGACGCTCACGCTCGCCCTCCCACCTTTGTCTCCATAGCTCAACTTGCCCTCCCAAATTTGCCAGCGTAGTTCAGTCGGTAGAGCAGGCGCTTCGTAAGCGTCAGG
>Ga0210049_1002838_pt1 | contig 15964 bp, 19 predicted proteins | sample CryGeyCG2014_300_2_FD_183964 | JGI IMG/M metagenome (GOLD analysis project Ga0210049, IMG submission 183964) | Groundwater microbial communities from aquifer - Crystal Geyser CG06_land_8/20/14_3.00 (SPAdes) (version 2) | ecosystem: Environmental > Aquatic > Deep subsurface > Groundwater | place... | reverse complement strand
CTTCAAGAGCCTTCATTCCTTCTGCGTAACGAGGTTGGTTTAAAAAACTTAAGCCCCTTGAAGAAGTGGCTTTGCTTGCCTCGTCTAAATAATTTTTAAATTCCTCTTCTTGAGAAAATTTTTTAAAGTCAATCTTCGCTGGAGTAGAAGCAGGTGTTTTAATAAAGGGCTTGAAGAGATTTTGAGAGACAGAAGGCGAAAGAAAAGAGAGAGTCTGATATTCATAAAGCATCCAAACAATCAAAAGAGCGGCAAAAACAACTAAGATAATAATGGCTATTTTGCTGTTGATTTCTTTGTTCATAAATTTGGTTTAAATATAATATTAAATTATACAAAATATGGAAAAGAAAGCAAGAAAAGGCACGGCCTTTTTTCGACCGTGCCCTTCTGCTGCTTCGCGACTTCCTTACTTTTTTCCTTTCTTCTTCTTCGCCATCTTTTATTACCTCCTTTTTTGCCTCGATATAATCCTCGAGGCGCTTTGTTCTCCTCCTTTTTAAATTTTAAAATAATTTTTCAATTCATCAAACTTTATTGTTTCTTGCTGATTTTTTAAAATATCTCTGACGATTATTTCCTGTTTCTCTTTTTCCTGGGAGCCGTAGATCAGGGCATAGTTGATTTCACTCTCAGCCGCAAATTTAAGTTGTTTCCCTAGTTTAACGCTTTCAAAATAAAAAAAGACATTCAGCCCTTCATTCCTTAAATCCTTAGTCATTTTTAAATAATCATTTAATAGTTCTTTTTCTAAAAAAGTAATCAGAATTTTAGCGGTTGATTTCTGTTTTTTAATAAGCTTTGATTCCTCTAGGGCGGCAAAAAGCCTATCTAGGCCGATAGTAAAGCCAACCGCCGGGAGATCTTGCTGGCTGAAGAGCCCTACCAACCTATCATATCTGCCGCCGCCAGCTATACTGCCAAAATTTTTTAAATCAGTTAAATAAACCTCAAAAATAGTGCTGGTGTAATAGTCAAAACCCCTGGCTAGCGATAAATCTATTTGGTATTTATTTTTATCAGGAATAAAAATGGAGACAGCCTTAAACAACTCGCGCATTTCACTAACGCCTTCTGTTATTTTAGGGTATTCATCCTCTATTTTTTTTAAATCATCAAGGTCTTTGATCTCTGTTTTCATGAAACTAAGGATTTTCTTTGCTTTTTCTTGATCAAGATCGATTTTTAACAATTCTTTAATCACTTCTTCTTCGCCGATTTTTTCTAATTTATCAATAACCCGCAGAGTTAAAGTATTTTCTTTCTCGTTTAAACCAAGCGATTTCAGGAAACTACTAATAATTTTGCGATTATTGATTCTAATTAAAAATTTTTTTATGTCTAAATTATTTAGCGTTTCATAAATTAAAGAAATGATTTCTGCGTCAGCCAACATAGAATTGACGCCAACAATGTCAGCGTCGCATTGGTAAAACTCTCTGTATCTTCCTTTCTGTGGATTTTCTGCTCGCCAAACAGGACTAATTTGATATCTTTTAAAGGGTTTTTTGATTTCTTTGTATTGTGCCATCACTCTGGCTAAAGGCACTGTCAGGTCATAGCGCAGGCTGATATCTCTCCCGCCCTTATCTTTAAAGCGATAGATTAATTTTTCTGTTTCGCCAGCGCCTTTGCCCAAAAGAATTTCTGAATATTCTAGGGCAGGTGTTTCTAAAGGAACGAAACCAAAATTTTCATAAGTTTTCCTTATGATTTCAATCATTTTTTGCCTGGCAATTTGTTCTTCCGGCAAAAAATCACGGAATCCTTTAAGAGTTTTTGGCTCAATTTTATCCATATAATTTTTTATTTTTCAAGCTGTTCTTTTTTAAGAAAACTAGGAGTTAAATTTTTTACAATTTCTTCTGAAAGATTTTTTTCTAAACTCAAGGCTTTAACTTGAGAAATGATGGAGAAATAAAAATATTCAAAGACTTTTTTTTCATAATCAGAAAATTTTTCTAAAGATGGTTCAGCATTTTTTATGGCTTCCTTAATTTGTAGAGAAGGCAGGGCCAGATAGAAAATTGGCAAATTGTCTCTCCTCCCCAATTTTATTTTATTTTCATTGTTCATTCCTTTTTCTAATTTTAAGCCATATTTTAATTTTGCTCCCCTTTCCTCAGTATTTATTTTGAGGACTTTCACCATTTTTTCTGTGAATATGGGTCCAATGTTCGTTCCGACTTCGTCAAAAGCGCAAAGTGTTTTCCCTGTTTCTTTGTCAATCATTAAGTTATCAACATGATTGGTGACATCATCATAAAGAGAAGTCCTCACGATTAAAGCTTTTTTGCCCAGGAATTTATTAAAAAGAGCAGTTTTTAATATTTCTAATTGTTCCCCTTCTTTATCAATCTTTTCTGCAGGTTCGTTTCTTTCCTGCCATTTTTTTTCAATTCTTTTTAAATGAATTTTATCATCTAAAATTTCTTCTTTAGGATAAACACCCTCAAAGGCCTCCATTTGAATCCGGCAATTCTCGTCAGCGGGCACACCCTCGTTGATTAATTTTTCTCTAACCAATTCTAAAATTTTCTTGATTTTTTCCTTTTTTGCCGCCCTTTCTTTATCTTCATCTCCAAAGACTTTTTTAAGGAAAAAATCCTCTTTTTTCGAAAAGAAAACCATATTTTTAATTATAAGAACCTGACTTCGTCAGAACCTTGTAATTAAATCTACTATTTAAACTTAACATCAAGGTAATTTAATTATAGAGAAATTTTAAGAATTGACAAGAGAGAAGAAAAATGATAGATTAGCAATGTGCTTAATTTAAATGATCAAAATTTTGAGGCAGAAATTAAAAAAGCCGGCCAGCCGGTTTTAGTTGATTTTTGGGCTGATTGGTGTTTTCCTTGCCAAATGTTAAGCCCGATTTTAGATGAAGCCATTGAGGAATTAAAGAATGAAATTGTTTTAGCCAAAGTTAATATTGACGAAGCGCCAATTATTAGTCAAAAATATGGTATTGAGAAGATACCAACCGTTATGTTATTTAAAGAAGGCAAGCCAATAAGTTTTTTTGAAGGAGTAAGAGGTGAGATGGAGATTAAAAATTGGCTGAATAAAAATTTAAAAGATGAATAAAGAAGAAAAAATAAAACCCCGTAGTGAACTTGGTTCTACTACTGGGGTTGAAAAAATAATTGAAGAAGCAGAAAAATACGCAAAAGAAAAAGGGATTAAATTAAACCCAAACGAAAAAATTGTCGAGGGGGTTGTCAAAGGGCTTTTAGCCAACGAGAAAAAGTACGGCTTTAGGTACTGCCCGTGCAGACGTTTAAGCGGGAATAAAGAAGAGGATAAAAAGAAAATTTGTCCTTGCGTTTGGAATCGAGAAGAAATTGAAAAACAAGGACACTGTCTTTGCGGACTTTTTGCGAAGCCCCGTAGTGAACCCTGTTCTACTACTGGGGTCAAATAATTTTATTTTGCTATCCATCCGCCATCAACCACTAAAATTTCGCCGTTAACAAAATCAGATTCATCAGAAGCCAAATAAACTGCGGCTTGAGCAATATCTTCTGGCTCACCTAAGCGCGGATAAGGAGTTGAAGATTCTAAAGATTTTCTAGTAGTTTCATCAGCTAACATCTCTTTGGTCATCGCGGTTTTAATAATTCCAGGAGCAATACAGTTAACATTAATCTTTTTGGGTGCATATTCTAAAGCCATCTCCCGAGTTAAGGCAATTATTCCGCCTTTAGAAGCGCAATAAGCTCCAAGGTTGCTGAAACCAACCAGACCGGCGATTGAAGCAACATTAATAATTTTTCCTTTGCCCTGCCCGAGCATGATGGGCAGGACTTTTTTACTGCTTAAAAATACGCTTTTCAAATTGACCCCAAGAATTTTATCCCAATCTTCTTCGGTGGTCTCGTGCAAGGGACTCGTTTTAACGATGCCGGCATTATTGACTAAAATATCGACTCGACCAAATTCTTTAAGGCAGTCCTCGACCATTTGTTCAATGTTTTTAGCTTGGCTGACATCAACTTTTACAAAAATCGCTTCTCCTTTTTCTTTTTTCACTAAATCAGCTGTTTCTGAACCTCCTTTTTCATTTAAGTCAGCCACCACTACTTTTGCTCCTTCGCGAGCAAAAGTCAAAGCAATGCTTCGGCCAATGCCGGAGCCGGCGCCAGTCACAATAGCTACTTTGTTTTTTAAACGCATAAGATTATTTTTTTTTAATACTTTTTAGGAATAAATAAGCAATCGCGCCGCCTGCAAGAGCAGTAAAAAATTGCGGCCAGGACATCATTGAAGCGACTTTTGTCGCGGTTTCTTTTTTTAGAAGGAGATTAATTACCGCTTCGCTCGTCAAAAAGAGAAAAAAGAATTTTAAGAAACTGCTAGAGACAATGGCTAGCCAATAATTTTTCTTTTTTAAAAAATCAAAAGTCAAAATTAAAATAGTATTTCCCAGCATAATAAAAGGAATCATCGGCGCTAAAACAATTGGCAATAAACCGGTTGAGAGAGAAACTACGCTTGGGATTAAACCAATAAGAATAGCGCTTGAAGAGCCGAGAAGAATAGTGGAGACAAAAAGAATGGCGTTGACAATAGGTCCGGTGAGCCATTGAAATTTAAGATAAGGAGCGAAGAGAGCCAGAGAAAGTAATAAAACAAATTCTCCTAAGGCGAGAACGTTTTCTTTTTTAAAAGACAAAACTTTTATCTCCATTTTTTTGTTTCTTTAGAATTTTTTAATTTAAAAATTCGGCTTTTCCCTCCTTTAAAAAATTTTGTTTGAGAAATGAGGCGGATTTTTTCTTTATTATAATCTTGATAAACTTTTTTTAATATTTTGTTTTCATGGGCCAATCTGATATCTTCGCCTGCGTCAAGGAGATAAAGCGAGCTCGCTCTTTTTTCTCTGATTATACCATCAGAAGGCATCGGCTGTCCACCTCCACCCACACAGCCAGCTGGGCAAGCCATAACTTCTATATAGTCATAAGCTCTTGGATTTTCTTTTAATTTCTCTAAGATTTTTTGCGCATTCTTCAGGCCATTGATGATCGCTACTTTTATTAATTGATTGTTTATCTTGATTTTTGCCTCTCTGGCTCCTGTCATACCTCGCACTTTTAAAAAATCTATTTTTAGCAGTTTCCTACCAGTCATTTTTTCATAAATCGTTCTCAAGGCTGATTCCATCACGCCGCCAGTGGCGCCATAAATTATGCCAGCGCCGGAAGGAAGGCCAAGCGGGTCGTCTGTTTTTTCTTCTTTAATTTTTTTTAGGTCAATTTTATGGAGGTGAAAAAGACGGGCTATCTCTCTGGTAGTTAGAACTTGATCAACCGGTTTTGAACCATTGATTTTTAATTCTTTTCTTTCTGCTTCGTATTTTTTCGCCACGCAAGGCATAATCGAAACAACCTCAATTTTTTTCGGATTTATTTTTTCCTTTTCCGCCCAATAAGTTTTGATGAGTCCGCCTAAAATAAGATGGGGCGAACGGATAGTTGTTAAATTACGGATAAATTCTGGATGATAAAATTCAATAAATTTTACCCAGGCCGGGCAACAAGAAGTAAACATAGGTAAATTTTTTCTGTTTTTTAATCTCTCAATTAACTCTTCTGCTTCTTCTGTCGTGGTGAAATCAGCGCCCACACAAGTGTCAAAAACCTTATTAAATCCCAATTTTTTTAAGCCAGCCACCAATTGACCGGTCACAATAGTGCCTACGGGCAGGCCGAACTCTTCCCCCAAACTACTTCTTAAAGAGGGAGCAAATTGAGCAATCACTACTTTGTCTTTTTCTTTTAAAGGTTTCTCTATATCTTCAAACTCGCCCTTCGCCTCAACCGCGCCAACCGGGCAATGAACAATGCATTGTCCGCAATAAACACAGTCTTTTTTTTTGGCTTTTGAGGGCTCTATTTTAATTTCTGTTCCTCTGCCTTTAACCTCTAAAAAATTAACCGGGCAAACTTCTTCGCAGTTTCGACAATCCATACACTTTGTCTGGTCAAAAACAATTGGCCCGAATTGATAAATTGGTCTTTTTGTTTTTCTGTCTTTAAAGCGCGTGATTTTGACATTATACTCCAAGGCCAATTTCAAAAGTTGACAATTAAATCTAAACACGCAGTCATCGCATTCTTCAACATGTTGAGCGAAAATTAATTCTAAGTTAAATTTTCTTGCTTTATAAATTTTTGGCGAATGAGTAATGATTTCCATTCCTTCTTTTAGACAGGTAGAACAAGCGGTTTTTAATTCTTCCTCTCCTTTTATTTCTACGAGACAAAGTCGGCAATTGGCTTTTATTTCTAAATCAGAATGGAAACATAAAGTCGGCACTTCAAGTTTGTTTTCATGGACAGCGTCTAAAACAGTTTGATCCTCTTCAGCTTCAAACTTTTCCCCATCAATAATAATTTTTATTTTTTCAGCCATATTTTTGACAGTAAACTTTCAAAAGGATTAGTCACCATTTTCCCAAAAGGGCAAAAACTGGTTTCTTTGAGGACAAGGAAGATCGCTTTTAATAAAAGCCAGTCAGGTTTTTTCTTTTTTAATATTTCGCGCAAGCGGTAAACTCCTTCCCGGCAGGGAACGCACTTGCCGCAATTTTCTTTATAAAAAAAATCAGCCCAATCCCTTATTAAAGAGAGAGGGTTGGTTTTTTTAAGATTATAAACAACAATGGCTCCAACGCCCTTGACCGGCTGATTTAATTCTCGCCTGATTAAAATTTCGCCGCTTCTCGACCCTCCTGCCATCACAAAAAATCTACCACGAGGTAAGTTGTTTGTTTCTTTTAAAACCTTGGCAATTGACCAATTCTCCGGCAGTTCATAAACACCTGGATTTTTTATAGCGCCGCTTAAAGAATAAAAACGAGTTTTTTTATACTCGCCCCTCGCAATCTTCGCCACGTAATAAAAGGTCTCTACATTATTGATAAGAGTCGGACAGCCGAAAAGCCCTTTTTCAGTCGGGTAGGGCGGCTTTTGCCTCGGCTCTTCTCTTTTCCCCTCAATGGACTCCAGCAAAGTTGTTTCTTCGCCACAGAGATAACCTCCTTTTTTTTTGAATAATTCAATGGGCGATTTGCCAATTATTTTTTTTAATTTATTTCTGAATTTTTGATAATAATCTTGCCGCAGATAGACATACGCCCTTTGCGCTCTTAAAGTTTTAAGAGCGATTTTAATTCCTTCAATTAATTCTTTCGGAAAATTTTTAAGGACAAAACCATCTTTTGAGACCCCTGGTTCTCCTTCAGACGCATTACAGATGACATATTTTTCAGGCGCCTTAATATTTTTAATTGTCTCCCATTTTAAACCAACCGGAAATCCGCTTCCGCTCCTGCCTCGTATTTCAGACCTTTTAAGCTTTTCAATAATATTCATATTTTATACTTTTTTATTACTTCAGGGATAAATTCAAGCAAGTTAGAAGCCAGCAGCCCTTCAGCGTATTTTTCTGCGGCCATTTCGCCTGCCTTGCCATTAATAAAGGCGGCTGCTTGAGCTGCCTCTAAAGGAGGGAATTTTTTGGCGAGGAATGAGGCGCAAGTTCCCGCTAAAATATCGCCAGTCCCGCCTTTGGTCATCAAGGGCGAACCAGTTTCGTTTAAGATAATTTCTTTGCCGTCAGAGATAACGTCAATATGCCCTTTGAGTAAAATAGTTGTTTTTAATTTTTCCGCCCATTTTTTAACTTTTTCTTTTCTGTCTTCTATCTCTGGCATTACTTCTTCGCCGGTTAAAGCTTTAAATTCTCCAGCGTGAGGAGTCAAAATCGCACTTTTATTTTCCAAAATTTTTGGTTCTTCAGCTGCAGCTCTAATAGCTTCAGCGTCGATGACCATTGGTAAATCAATCGCTTTAATAATTTCTTTAATTGCTTTATAGGTTTTTTCGTTTCTGGCCAATCCTCCGCCGATCACCAAAGAGTCAAATTTTTTGGCCAAAGAAACAATTTTTCCAACGTGTTTCATTTCTAAGTCTTTGTCTAAGGGCCTCGTGATAAGATCAGGCGCAAAACTGGCGGCAATATCAGCGGCTCTGAGACAAGAAACAATCATCGTTAAATCCGCGCCAGCTCGCAGGGCGCCTAAAGCATTAAAAACTGGCGAGCCGGAATAGATTCTTGAGCCAGCTACAATCAAGACATAGCCAAAATTTCCTTTATGCGACCAAGGATCTCTTTGAGGATAAAACTTCTTTAAATCCATGTCCTTATTATATCATTATTCTAAAACTTAGCACTAATCAAAAGCTTGATTTTCACAAGACCAACTGGTAGAATTGAAAGAATGGAGTAAAATTTTCGTCTCCTATTATGGACCCTATTTTAGAGCAAAAATTTATTAATTGGTATGACGAATACGCGGATGCGATTTTTAGGCATTGCTATTTCAGGGTCAACAATCGGGAGTTAGCCAAGGAATTAGTGCAGGAAACTTTTATCCGCGTCTTTGAATATTTCAAAAAACACGAGATAGAGAATGTTAAACCTTTCCTTTATAAAGTAGCGACCAATCTGGTGATTGATTATTTCCGCAAAAAGAGAATTAAAGAAATCTCCATCGAGGAACTTTACGAAAAACAGGGATTTGAACCGGCCTCTTCATCCTCCCAGGAGATAATTAGCAGTCTGGAAATAAAAGATATTTTGCAAGGCTTAAACCAATTGGAAGATGGAGATCGTCAAGTGGTTATGATGCGTTATTTCGACGGACTTGAGCCCAAAGAAATCGCAGAGATTTTAAATGAAAATTCAAATATTATTTCCGTGCGGCTCAGCCGCGCCATTAAAAAGTTAAAAGAATTATTATTAAAAAATGGAAAATAAACTTAAACAAATACTCGAAAAAACAAAATTAATCAAGCTCGACCAACAGGAAAAAATGGAAATACGAAGAGCGCTTTTGAATTTCATTAGAACTCAGCCTGTAAGAGCTAGAGAGATTGTGCGTCCTATATTACAGGAAAGGTCGATTTTAACAAAAATAATATTAATCCTTAAAAAACCTATGCCAGCAATCATTGTATTTTTAATCGTTGCTCTCGCCACTGGAGGAGGCGTTTCTTTGGCCGCTCAACAGGCATTGCCTCAGGACATTCTTTATCCCATAAAGATAAATATTAATGAAAAGGTGCGCAGCGCTTTGGCTTTTTCCCCTGAAGCAAAAGCTGAGATTGAACTAGAACTGGCTGAAAAAAGAGTTGAGGAGGCAGAACAACTTGCAGTAGAGGGCAAGTTAAACAGCGCGGCCCAGGCGCAAGTAAAGCAAAATTTTGATCGACACACCTCTAAAATCAAGGAAAAGATAGAACAGTTTGGCGCCGAAGGAAAAACCGAGCTGGCTTTGCAGCTTGCTTCTAATTTAGAGGCTTCGTTGAAAGCCCATGGAAAGATTCTAGTTCAGTTGTCTTTAAAAGGCGACGAAAATGTTAGAAACTTGGCTAAAGAGGTGAAGATAAAAAGTGAAGACGCAGCTAATTGGCGAGAAAAAGAGGAGTCTAAGGTCGGGGCCGAAGCTGACGTCAAAACAGCAGCTGAAGGCCGCCTTAAAGCAGTCCTGAACAAAATAGAAGAGGTAGGGAAATTTATTGCCAACTCAAGAGTCTCAGCTGAGGCCAAGACCGAGGCAGAGGCCAGACTTAAGACAGCCAGAGATTCGGCGTCCGAGGGTAAGACCCAAATTGAAGCCCAAGAATATAACCAAGCTTTTCTTGCTCTAGCGAAAGCTCATCGTCTTGCTCAGGAAGCGAAGCTAACCATTACTGCCGAGCAGCGCCTGAAGATTCATTTGCCTTCAACTACCACTACTATTGATGAGATTGGAGCAGAGACTGAGAAGGAAGAAGAAAAAACGGAGATTAAAACCGAGGAAGAAACTGAAGGAGAAATTAAAGAAGGGATTGGAGGAGAAACCAAAGTTAGAAAAGGAATTAACGTAGAAGTAGAGCCGTAATTAAAATTTGTTTCTAAAGCAAAAAACGCTTCTTTTGAGGCGTTTTTTGTATTTTAAAAAATTAAAAAGAGAGTAAAGGTTCTATATTTTTTTGTTTAGATCGGAAATTATTTTTTTTAGGTCAAGATTGTACACTCGACAAACTTGGCCAAGAGTCAGTTTGTCCAATTCAAATTTCGCCATTGGACAATGGAGACACGGCAAATTATATTTAGCCAAAATTTTTTCTGTCCCTGGTTTTTTAAAAATTTCAGCCAAAACGGTATCTTTTGTAATTTTTTTTATTTTTTTAAGAGACATAATTTTAAGGTTTATTACCATCGCCTTTCAGATAATTAATGACAAGTTGTTTGTCGGAAGAAGTTAGCATACTTTGTCTCATCTATCAAACTTTAAAAAATATTTCTTTGGCTTTGATTCTTCCCTTATTATATCGCTCCATTCCTTCTCAACCTCTGATATCCGCAGAAGTTTGCCATCGGAGCTGAATAAAGGATCAACTGCTCTTGATTTACAAAATACTTGAGAGTCCCAATTATTGGGATCATTGCTAACTTTCACTTTATTGTTCATTCTCTCCCAAAGTAATTTTAATTTTTTATCCTTATCTAAAAAATTTTGAACTTTTTCCAATACTAATTTGTCAGTGGTATAAAGATCGTCTAGAGAAATGTATCCCCTTTGCAAGGCATATCTCAAGCAATCACCAACCGTCCTGAACATAACAGCAGAAGGAAGGCCGGCATAATAAACCGTATTTAGTTTAAGAAATAACTCCGCATATTTTTTAGCGCTTTCAAAATTTTTGAATACCCAGTTATTGTTTTCTACGGTCAGATTATCCAAAAGATATTTTTTATCATCGTCATTTAATTCGCCATAAATAATGGCGCTTATCAGGGAATAATTAATTCTATCAGCGCATAAATCTGGTAAACTTCTTTCTTTTAATGGAAAATTTTTATCGTTCAAAATGTACTCCAAATCAAGACCATATTTTTTAATGATTTCCGGAATTTCCGTTTTTCTTACAAAACTTTCAAATATATTGTCTTGATGATTATGCTTTTGTTCAGAACCAGCGTCCAAAACATAATCAATACAATGAGAAAAAGCAGAGTGAGAAACATCATGAATTAAGCCAGCAATCTGCTCTTCTAAGGGAGCATTATATTTATGAAGCAAGAGATAGACGCCAACAGAATGAGTAAAGCGATTATGGTCATATTCATCGGTCTTAACATCTAGCTTCTCCCGAAGTGCATAGTCAAGACCATAACCAACTTGATTTATTTTTTTTAATCTTTGAAGCGAGGGAGAATTTATAAGTTCCAGAATAACTGGCTCTGTGATTTCAGATTCTCCTAATACTAGGTCTGTATATTTCATATATTATGATTTCAGCGGTTCTTCGGAAAGCTTGTCTCGTTTGATAAGCCGCCAGTGATAGAGGTAGAGAGGAATGCCGGCTATGAGAAGAGCCAATGATTCAGCCGCATCTCTTTGTCTTTGGCTTGAACGCTGATTTTCCTGATATGCTTCAATTTCTTTTTCGCTGGCCTGCTGGGTTTCGACCTGGTCTTTTTCTGATGGCGCTATTACGGGCTGGGCTATCGGATATTCATAAAAGACATCGGCTTTGGTGAAAATATAAGTTTTTAATACTAAACCAATAAGCCGAACGCAGCCGATAGTAATTAAAATTAGCCCGATCAAGGTGAAGAGATAAAGATAAATTTGCCTAATTAATGGATGTTTATGCATAATTTTTCTTAATGTTTAAGTTGGTCGCAATTACTGGACGAAGCGCAAATTAAGTATAGTAAAAATTTAAAGTATTGGCAAGAAATAATTACGGGTGTATATTCAAAATAGATAGAATACAAAGGTCGGGCTATCTATTCAAAAATTAAAGAGGAAATAAAAAAATATGCCAAGATATAATGGAACAGGCCCTTTGGGTTTTGGCCCTGGTACAGGCTGGGGATTAGGTCCTTGTGGCGGAGGGATGGCTTACGGTCGCGGAGGTGCTGGTCGTGGCCGAGGATTGGGATGGAGAAGATTTTCGGGATATTATCCCGCCCCAGCTCTTCCTAAAAAAGAAGAGACAGAGATTCTCGCAGAAGAAGCCGAGATTTTAGAAGAAGAGCTCAAAGCCATTAAAGCCCGCTTAACCGAACTCAAAGGACAAAAATAACTAAACATTGCCCCATAATCAACAATGAACATGGGGCAGTTTAGTTTAAAATTATAAGTTAAGAAATAAAAAGAAATAATAATATGAACCCTGTTAGAAATCTCAACACTAACGGGATAAAATAATAAAATACTATGAACAAAAAAACAAAGAAAATTTCTAACAGGGTGAAAATAGCAGTAAGTTCAATGAATAAAAATATCGAGAGCGATGTTTCTGATGTTTTTGGCAGGAGTTCTTATTTTGTCATTGCTGAGATTGAAGATGAAAAAATAAAGAGAACCGAAATAATAGAGAACAAAAGCACAAATCAGATGAGCGGAGCAGGTATTTCAGCGGCTCAATTAATGGCGGAAAAAAATGTCAATGCTGTAATAACGGGCAATGTTGGTCCGAGAGCTTTTGATGTTTTAAAACAATTCAATATTGAGGTTTACACGGGAAGCGGCGTTATAAAAAAAGTTTTGCAAGAATTCATAAACGGAAAACTTAAAAAAATTGAAAGATGAAAATAGTTATTCCGACAAATAATAAAGAGGGGTTTGATGATAAAATAGCCGAACATTTTGGCCGTTGTTTGACCTATACTTTTCTTAATGAAAAAGGCGATGTCGTGGAGATTATAGACAATACCAGCGAGCATATGGGCGGCGCGGGTTTGCCGCCAGAGTTAATGAAAAAGCATAAAGCAGATGTTTTGCTTTGTAAAGACCTTGGCCGAGAGCTTTAAATTTATGCAGGGAATTAGGGATAAAAGTATATGCTTGTCAGGCAGAAACAGTAAGAGAGATTTTTGAGCTGTGGAAGAATAATAAAATTAAAAAAGCAGGCGCGGAAGACGTCTGCGAACAACATAAATTATGAAAACAGATATTTTAATTATTGGCGGCGGACCGGCCGGAGTAGTAGCGGCAATTACTGCCAAAAAACATTATCCTTCAAAACAAGTAACCCTGGTTAGAAAAGAAGAAAAAAGTGTTATTCCCTGCGGCATCCCCTATATTTTTAATCGTTTAGATTCGGTTGATAAAAATTTAATGCCCGACCAGCCGCTATTAGATAACAAAATTAATTTAGCTGTCGGAGAAGTAATAGAAATTAAACCAAAAGAGAAACAAGTAATTCTTAAAAACAACGATGTTTTTGGTTATGACAAGTTAATTTTAGCTTTAGGTTCAACGCCACAATTAATTCCCATTCCCGGCCTAGAAAAAGAAGGAGTTTGGTTAGTTAAAAAAGATTACGAGTATTTGGAAAAATTTCGCGAAGCAATCTTGAAAAACAAGAATGTAATCATTATTGGCGGTGGATTTATCGGCATAGAATTTGCCGAGGAATTAAGCGGCATCAAGAATTTAAATATCAGCATCATTGAAAAATTAGACCATTGTCTTATTACAAACTTTGATGAAGAATTTGCCATAGCCGCTGAAGAAAAATTAAAAAACAAAGGAATAAAAATTTTTTCCGGCAAGACAATAAAAGAAATAGACGGAAAGAAGAAAGCAGAATATGTAGAATTGGACAGCGGTGAAAAACTAGTGGCAGATTTGGTAATTTTGTCAATTGGCGCTCGGCCTAACATAGATTTAGCGCAAAAAACCGGTATAAAAACCGAAGAAAAGGGCGGAATAATAGTAGACGAATATATGAGGACGAGTGTCCTAGACATTTTTGCCATAGGCGATTGCGCCCAGACCAAAGATTTTATCACTGGCAAAAATATTCCAATAATGCTTGCCTCAGTTGCTACCAGCGAAGCTAGAATTGCCGCAAGTAATTTATATCAAATAGGACTTATCAGAGAAAACAAAGGCACAGTCGGTGTTTTTTCTACTTTTGTTGATGGTTTAACATTAGCCGTTGCTGGTCTAACGGAAAAAAGAGCTCAAGAAGAGGGATTTGATTATTTGATTGGTGAGGCAGAAGCGCCAAATCGTCATCCGGCGACCTTGCCCGGAGCGAAAAAAATTAAAGTTAAATTGATTTTTGCCAAATCATCGGAAAATTTGCTTTTAGGCGGAGAAATAATGGGGCCGGAAAGCGTTGGCGAAATGTTAAATATATTAGCTATGGCCATTCAGCAGAAAGCTTCACTTTTTGATTTCAATACTTGGCAGATAGCCACCCATCCTCTTTTGACTGCGGCGCCGACGGTTTATCCAATTATTGCCGCGGCTCAAAGCGCGATGCTGAAAATAAAAAAGGAATAAAAATATGAAAATAGCAATTACGGGAGGTAAAGGAGGAGTGGGAAAATCAATGGTCGCAACTTCGCTGGCGGTTGAATTTGCCAGAAAAACCAAAACCATGCTGGTGGACGCGGACGCGGAATGCCCCAACGATCACCTTCTGCTTTCCATAAAAAGAAAAAAATATACGACTGTTTACCAACCCATTCCCAAATGGGATTTTGATAAATGCACAAAATGCGGCAAATGCGCTTCGGTTTGCAAACAAAATTCCATTGTTTGGATTAAGGGGAAGTATCCCGCTTTTGTTAAAGATACCTGCATCGGCTGCAAGGCCTGTATTGTCGCTTGTCCGACTGGCGCGATAACGGAAACCAAAAAAGAAATTGGCACAATTTATAGTGGAAAAAATTATGGGGTCAATTTAGTCTCCAGCGAACTTAAATTAGGAGAACTTGCCTCTGGAGAAGTAGTGGCTGAAGTAAGAAAATATTCCGATAAAATTAATGAAAAAATGAAAGCCAAGGTAGTCGTTATTGATTCTTCGCCCGGAATCGGCTGTCCGGTGATCGCTTCTTTAGTCGGCACCGATTATATTGTTGGAGTGACCGAGCCAACGCCATCTGCTTTGTTTGATCTAAAACGAGTTTTGTATCTTGCTAATCATTTTGGGATTAAACACGGAATTGTTATAAACAAATCCGATCTCGCCAAAAATTTTTATAAAGAAATAGAGAAATTCGCCAAAGAAAATAATATCCCGATTTTAGGAAAAATCCCTTACCGGAAAGATTTCATTAAATCAACGATAAAAATGAAGCCGGTAGTGGAAATAAATCCAAAATATAAAAAATTATTTCAAGAAATTATTAAAAAGATATCAAATTAGATAGTATGACTTTACAATATAAAAATTATACTCGCTTCGTTCGTGAAATTGGAGTCATTTTTTTATTAATTATTTTTTGCGTTCTATCTTCAGCCAAAGTTAATGCTCAACATAACGCTAACGGTCAAAACGATATTTATTTACACATGTTCTACGGCCAAGGATGTCCTCATTGTAGTAAGTTAAGATTATTTTTGGATGATATGGAGAACAAATACCCATCCCTTAAAATATATGAACATGAAGTCTATCAAGATAATGAAAAAAGAGAATTATTTGAGAGAATGTCCAAAGATTTTAATGTGCCCATTGAAGGCGTACCGACAGTTTTTATTGATGATAGAGTAATTGTTGGTTTCAGTAATGCCATAGGTGTTTCAATAGAAAATCAGATTAAAAGATGTTTAGAAATTAGCTGCAATAACCCGGAATTTAAGCAAGCCACCCCCGAGACAACGCAGTTAGTCGGAGAGAGTTCTCCTTCGTTTGATCCTGAGAAAAAAGAAGTAATGCAAAAACTTACTATTCCTGTCGTTATTTTCGCAGCAACCGTCGATGCAATTAATCCTTGTGCTTTCGCGGTTTTAATAATTCTTATGACCGCTGCCTTATCTATAGCTAACAAAAAAAGGGCTTTAAAATTCGGCTTGGCTTTTACCGCTTCAATATATATTTCATATTTTTTAATGGGTCTTGGCCTCTTTTCAGTTTTGCAAGCAAGCGGCCTTAGC
>Ga0210049_1002837_pt1 | contig 15972 bp, 17 predicted proteins | sample CryGeyCG2014_300_2_FD_183964 | JGI IMG/M metagenome (GOLD analysis project Ga0210049, IMG submission 183964) | Groundwater microbial communities from aquifer - Crystal Geyser CG06_land_8/20/14_3.00 (SPAdes) (version 2) | ecosystem: Environmental > Aquatic > Deep subsurface > Groundwater | place... | reverse complement strand
TTTTTAAAAACACTTTGTTAAAAATTGCTGATACAACAAATACAAATAATATTCATTATGAAGTTGTTTACAAAAATAATTCACCGGGATTGAAAAATCCTTCAATTAATGATTTTTCGCTTGATTCACTTTCGTTTTGTATTGATAAAGGAGATAATAGTATTAATCAATATCCTTTTAATATAGATATATTGGAAAATTTTAGAGATAGTCAACCAGATTTAGGTGCTTATGAAAGGCAGAATTTAAAATGAGAAAATTTATATTAATATTTTCAACAATTATTGTTGCTTGTTATTGTAATGCACAAAACAAGAATCAAAAACATATTGATAATCTTGATTTTAACGACCAACGTGGGTATTTTAGAGTAGTTTCGTACAATCTCGAAAATTATTTTGACCCGTTTAATGATAGTTTAAAAAACGATGAAGATTTTACTCCTGAAGGAAATTATCATTGGAGTTGGGATAAATACAAAGAAAAACAAAAGAAAATTTATAAAGTTTTATCGGCTGTTGGTGGTTGGGAATTACCCGAAATTGTTGGACTTTGCGAAGTAGAAAACGAATTTGTATTGAGAGATTTATTAAAAAGTACTCCATTAAAATTTCGTTTCTATGAAATTATACATAAAGAGTCACCCGATAGACGTGGAATTGACGTTGCATTGCTTTACAGAAGCGATAAATTCAAATTAATTTCGAAGCAATTTATTGAAGTAGTTTTCCCTTTCGATACATCTAAAAAAACACGCGATATACTTTATGCAAAAGGATATACTAATGCTCACGACACATTAAATATTTTTATGAATCACTGGCCCTCAAGATATGGAGGGCGTTCCGAATCGGAAATGAACCGACGGATTGCTGCTAAAACTTTAAAGAATAAAGTTGATTCAATTTTTTTAAGCAATCCTTTGAGTAATGTTATAATAATTGGAGATTTTAACGATGAGCCAGAAGATATCAGTGTTACAGATATTCTGCAAGCAGGACATAATTTCGATTCACTTGTGCCTGGGCAATTGTATAATTTAGCATGGTACATGAAAGAAAAAAGAGGTATGGGAAGTTTAAAATTTCAAGGCGAATGGGGATTAATAGACCAGATAATTGTATCAACTTCGATGTTAATGAAAAACAATTCAATTTATACAACTGTTGATGATGCAAAAGTTTTTAACGCCGATTTTTTAACTGTTCCCGACGATGCTTTTGTTGGATATAAACCATTCAGAACTTTTATTGGGATGAAATATAATGGCGGCTTTAGCGACCATTACCCTGTTTTTTTGGATTTGTATCATAAATAGTTTAGAGTTTCGGGTTTTTGGTTTCGGGTTTTTAGCAACCTCAAACCATAAACCTCAAACCATAAACCTCAAACCATAAACCTCAAACCATAAACCTCAAACCATAAACTATAAACCATTAACAAAATATTGATATTACATAAAAGTTCTATATAAGCCAATAATTTTTCAATCAATTTATTTTAATCTTAAGAAAAATATTATAACTTTAAAGTTTTAATGTTTTAATTATTAATAACTGATATTTAACTACTTATGAAATTTATAGCTGAAATAAATGTAATGCCATTAAAAGCACTTTTAGACCCACAGGGAAAAGCAGTTTTACAAAGCATGAATAACAATGGTTACAAAACTACATCTGATGTAAGAATTGGTAAACATATTACCATTGAGTTTGAAGCAACTTCAAATAAAGAAGCCGAAAAAATTATTGAAGATGCTTGTAAAAAAATGCTGGCAAATCCAATTATGGAAAGTTTTGAGTTTACTATAAAGCAGATAAAATAAATGGCATCTTTCAAATCGGATAATTATCGAATTGCTTTAAAGCAGTTTACACTTTATTATGTTAAATTGTTATATTGCTAAATTGTAAATGGAAAAGAATTATTTAAAATTGAATGACATTAAAGCATATAAAATTGCATTTAATTTAACCAATTATATATGGGACATTGTTATAGAATGGGATTGGTTTGCAAAAAAGCACGTTGGTGGGCAATTTATTGAGGCTGCCGATTCTATTTCTGCAAATATTGCAGAGGGTTTTGGACGTTATAATAAGAAAGATAAAATTAAGTTTTATCGTTACAGTCAGGGTTCTTTAAAAGAATCTCTTGACTGGAACGAGAAGTCGAAAGTAAGAAAGTTAATTAATGATGAACATTATAAACACATTCTTGGAGAGCTTCAAAAACTACCTCAAGAGTTAAACCAGCTAATTAGTGTCTGTCCATAATGTCCGATTTTTTCGTTATACTCGTTTTGAAAACAGTCATTTACTACAGTAAACTCCTTGGTTTTCAAAACTTCGTATGCCTCAAACTCGAACATTATGAATCAGACACTGACTTTATAGACAAGCACTAATTAGTTACACCAACCAAAAACTAACAATTTAACCATTTAACAATTTGCTCATTATTTTATATATTAACTCATGTTACGCAAAAACTTAGTCCCTTTAGGGACAAAATATTTATAGAATATAATATGTCATAAACTCATAATCAATTTTAATCCGATAGCTCCCGAAGCTTCGGGACGGATTTGTTTAAAAATTAGCTATATCTCCACAATATTACGTCCCGGAGTTTACACTGACGAAGGAAGTGGGACTTTGTTGTGAAATGTTTCATTTTTTCTATAAATATTTTGTCCCTACGGGACATTCTGCGTAACATCAGATATTAAGAAAAAACAGATTGTAACTAACAATGAAAAATTCCAAATAATTTATATTTTTTTGTTGTTATTTTTGTAAACAACTTCTGCTTGTGTTCTAATAGACTCATCGTGTATTAGTTGTAAAATTTGTTTAATAAAATCATTATCTAAACCAAGTTTATTTCCATATTCTATTCTTGTTTCAATTATTTGTTTCCAGCGGCGTAACTGCAATATTGATATATTGTTATGACTTTTGTAACCACCAATATCTTCTACAACTTTCATTCTTTGCGAAAGTAATTCAAGTAATTGAAAATCAATAGAATCAATTTTTGAACGAAAGGATTCAAATATATCTATTAATCCATTATTCAAATTTGATTGTCGGAATTGTAATGAATCGAGCAATTCTTTTAATTCGCCAGGTAAAAGTTGTTGCTTTTTATCGCTCAATGCCTCTTTAGGACAAATATGACTTTCGAGCATTAATCCGTCAAAAGTAAGGTCGAAAGCTTTTTGCGAAATTTCTTTTATATATTTTGTGTTACCAGAAATATGGCTCGGATCGCATAATATTGAAAGATTTGGGAAACGTGTCATTAATTCAATTGCTATTTCCCATTTAGGAATATTTCTGAGTATTGTTTTCTCGAAAGGATAAAACCCACGATGAACAGCAGCAATTTTTTTAACACCAACCTGAGCAATTCTTTCAATTGCACCTATCCATAAGTCAATGTCGGGGTTTATAGGATTTTTAATTAATACAGGCGTTTTACTATCTTTTAAAACTTCTGCAATTTGTTGAACAGAAAACGGGTTTGAAGTTGTTCTTGCTCCAATCCAAAAAACATCAATACCGGCATCAATACATTCCTTAACATGTTGTTGAGTTGCAACTTCGACAGCAATTTTTAAATTGTATAGTTGCTGAACTTTTTGTAACCATTTTAATGCTTTTTTACCTGCACCTTCAAAACTTCCGGGTCTTGTTCTAGGTTTCCATACTCCTGCTCTAAATATTTTCACATTTGGAATTTTAGAAATAGCTTCGGCAGTATTTAAAACCTGCAATTCAGTTTCGGCACTGCAAGGACCAGCAATAATAACGGGATTTTTAATCTCATTATCAAACCAATTATTTATAGGTATAAAATTATTTGATGTTTCCATTAATTAATTTCTGTAAATAATGTTATAATAATGGTGGAAAGTACCAAAATCCAACCTACAAATCTCAAATTCCAAGTTTGGAGCTTGAGACTTGGTTCTTGAAAGTTGGGGCTTGGGACTTTCATTTTTAAAAAATCTTTGACTTTATTGACAAACTCTAATTAATAACGAAATTATAAATTGATTAAAGATGTTTATTATTATTCTAAAATTGAAAAGTTATTTTCAAATTCAGCCCATTTGCCAAAGTCTTTAGAGCTAAAATGTTGCCTATCCTGGTCTTTAAAAAATGAAATACCATTAATTGAATTACCCATAACTCTTTTAAAATCACTTACACTTAAAACTAAAAAATGAGCTTTATCATTATCGTCAATTAAACACTATATATAAAAATGAAAACCATCTTCAATCAGGTCTTTAGGTTTCATATCAGTTGCATAAGAATTTTTACCATCTTCAACTCTGGAAGATTTTACTTGTATAGTTCTAAATTTAGTTTCGTAATTTGTAGAATTACATTCGCATTTATGTTTTATCATTTCTATTTCCCCTTTACATACATCACATGTAGGTCTTCTTACAACTTTAGAACTGCCACAACTTTCGCATTTAACTTTATTTCCAGCTTGCACTTTATTACAATCTTGACAAACACCTGTTTTAATTTTATTTTTTTGCGATTTTGAAAAATCTTTACCACAATTTTTACAAACTAATGCAGGAGTCAAATTCCAATTTTTACCACAAACAGTACATATATGTTTATGAATCACAAGGTCAATATATTCATCATACATTGGATTGTAAACATTCCAACCATATTTTGAAAGTTCAAACGAAACTAAAAATTCACCATATCTTGAAAAATGTTTTGCAGAAAGGTCTGTTGTGTGTTTTTCACTCATAATTAAATTCAGAAATGTTTGTAATATTAAGATTTTTAAAAATATTTTCGATACTTGCTTTTCTAAACAGATTTTTATTTAGTTCAATACATATACCTGTTCTGTTTAATTTTTTTGCAACAATACCGGATGTAAAACTGCCTCCAAAAGGGTCTAATACTTTTTCGCCTTCATAAGTAAACATTCTTATTGCAAATTCGGGTATATCTGTCGGAAATGGTGCGGTATGCCCCAAAGTATTAACACCCTTGCTGTTTATTTTAATTACAGGGGAAAATTTTACAATATCTTTCCTCCATTTATTAATAAAATCTTTTGGTATTTCATGCTCTTTTAAATGATGTGATTGTGTGATATTTGTTTTATAAGAAAATCTTTTACCTCTATTTCCTTCACTTCTTTCAAAACAATCATAATTTTTACACTCCCAACTTTGTATGCCTATTTCAGGTTGTGAATTACCATTGACTTTTAGACACCCGCAAACAGGACAAGGATATTTTGTTTTGTCTAATCTGTGTTTATGAAATACCAATAAATGTTCATAACAATTGGCAGGATATTGGTAAAACGGATATGGATTGTTGCCGTTTTTATGTCTTTCGCTTTGTACTTCGCCTTTGTCCCATATAAAGTCATCAACAAAAGTAAATCCTTCTTCTTCAAATATTTTAATAAAATATGCTCCAAGAGGCAACCTTCTTTTACCCCATACAGATTTTACCGATAAATTATCATTATCAAATATATCACCAACGTTCCAAATCCAAACCCGATGGTTATCTAATACCCTATAAGATTCTTTGATAATCATTCTCATATCTTGCAAATATTCATCTAAATTATTCCATTGAGAATATTCCCTTGCATTATAATATGGTGGAGAAGTTACCATTAATTGAATTGATTCAGATTCCATACCTTTTAATACTTTATAACAATCCCCCCAAATGATTTTAATGCCTGAATCTTGTTTATTTATAAAATCAGTTAACTCTTTGTTTGCGTTTTTATACTCCGAACGAAATTTCTTTTTTATTAAATCACAATATATTTCAGAAAATTTTTGAATAACAATACTTGTATTTGTTTCTTTGCTTAATCCATTAATATTACTCAATAATTCCTTATAACCTGTTTCAGATAATTCTTTTAATAAATAAGGTTTGCTGATTTTTAATATTTTATCCAAATAATTATTCTCTCTGTAAATTATAGAATTATCTGGGAGCTTTTTTTTAGTATGAATATAATTGTCAAAAAGTTTTAACTCTTCTTTAATTACATTTCCAGTATGTATTTCACTCATAACTATTTATTTTTTTATATTCAGACTAATAAAGTAATATTATTTTCAAATTCATGTGTTATTGCCACCTTTGCTTTTCTCTTTTTTAATTATATTTTTAATGTCAATTGCATTTTGAGGTAAATCGTTTTTTGAAATTTCCCAAATCATTTCATAGTCTATTCCAAAATATTCGTGTGCAATTAAGTTTCTTAATCCATACATCTTTTTCCAAGGAATTTCAGAATATTTGTCTTTTATTTCAGAAGGTACATTCTTTGATGCTTCGCCAATAATTTCAAAATTCCGAATAATTGCATCAACAATCAAGTAATTCATTTTAAATTCATTAAACCCCATTTTTCCAATATATTCTTCAATTCTTAACATTGAAGTTAACATTTCTTCAATGTATAAATTGTAGTCTCTGTTTATTGGTGTCATATATATTTTACGCTATTTAAAATGATTTGTCTTAATTGTTCCTTCAATGCTTTTTCTGAAATTAAATCAACTTTTAGTTCTAATTCTTTTTCCAATAATTCTTTAAGGTCAAAAAATTCCCAACCCAATGGTTTTCTGAAATAAACCAAAATATCAATATCTGAGTCTTTATTTTGCTCATTACGTGAATAAGATCCAAAATATCCGATTCTCTCAACATTATATTCTTTATTGAGTTTTGGTTTTAATTCTTTCAGTTTATTTTCTATGTCAATTTGAGTATTCATGTTACAAATTTACAATTTAATGTTTGATTTCTTTAAAATATTTTCAATTTTCATGCTCAATTCATCACTTACAGGCACTAATGGTAATCGCAAATAATTCTTGATGATATTTAATTTTTTAAGAGCACATTTTACTCCGGCAGGACTGCCTTCGGCAAATATTAAACGATTAAATTCTAACAATTTATAATGAAGTTTTTTAGCTTCTAAAAACTTCCCTTCTAAAGATAGTTTAACCATATTCGAATAATCTTTGGGTAAAGCATTTGCCACAACAGAAATAACACCAATTGCACCAACTGAAACTAAAGGCAATGTAAGTCTGTCATCACCTGAAATAACTTCAAAGCCAATAGGTTTTTTTTCAATAATTTCCATTATTTGCTCAATGTTACCAGATGCCTCTTTTATTGCAATAATATTATTAAAATTTTTAGCAAGATTTAAAGTTGTTGAAGCAGAAATATTTACACCTGTGCGTCCGGGAACATTATACAAAATTATTGGTAAAGGGCTATTTTTTGTGATTGCAGAAAAATGTTCGTACAAACCATTCTGATTTGGTTTGTTATAATAAGGTGTAACCGATAATATTGCATCAATTTCATTAACATTTACTTGTTTAATGTTTTCTATTACAGCATTGGTATCATAACCGCCAACTCCTAAAACAATGGGAACTCTCTTGTTGTTTTTTTCTACAATAAATTTTATTACACTTTGTTTTTCAATAGAATTTAGAGTAGGGTTTTCGGCTGTGGTGCCCATAACAACTAAATAATCAACTCCCCCATTAATAACATATTCGACTAATTTTTGTAGTGATTCGTAATCTATACTTTTATCCGAATTAAATGGAGTTACTAATGCAACGCCTGTGCCTTTATAGTTTTTCATTTTGTTAATATTTTATATCGTGTACATATTTAATGGTTTATAGTTTGGAGTTTTTGGTTTAGGGTTTTTAGTTTAGGGTTTTTAGTTTGAGGTTTTTGGTTGTTAAAAAACCGAAACTTAAAACCCGAAACTTGAAACTTTTTTATTTATGAGCATTCCATTCCCGCTCAATCAGGATAAGTCGTGTATCTTTTTTAATCGTGAGTATTTCATTTAGTTTAATTATTAATAATTGAAAGATAATGTTTTATTTGTTCACAAAGAAAATCAGGATTTGGATTTGAGCTTATATCTATCATAAAATCATAATATTTATTTGCAGTTGTATAAGATCCTATTTTAAACTCGGCTTTTGACATAGCACAAATATAATCGAGCTGAAAATTTTCGGTCAAATGTAAATCAACCAAAATGTCAATTTTTTCATTAATAAAATCGCTTACATTGTGGGTTGAAGGAATTCCCTGCCAATTAGAATCTTTGATAGTGAAGAAATTAAATCCGGTATAATATGAATAAAAATTAGAAACCTCTTTGCTTTCAACAAAGCCCAAACCAAATATTCTGATTTTACGTTCTGTTATAAATTTTGCAAAAGTTCTTGCTGCATCATAATTTGAATGATTAGTACCATCGAAAATTATTCCAACAGTTTTAGCAGTATTAAAATTATGAAATATTTTAACTCTTTTGAAAGTCTTTAAGTCGCTCTTTAACTTTAACTTACCTATCTTATTTTTTATTTGGTCTTTTAATTTCATTTTTTATTTTATATAATGTTATAGATTTTTTCTAAAACATCTTTTGCGTTTATGTTGTATATGTTCGTAATTTTTCCAATTCGAAATTGCATTTGCATTGGTCTCAAAAATACCAGTAGTTTCGATATATTTCATGCCTTTGCTTAGCATTTCTTTTTGTATTTCTGCCATTAATACAACTCCAGCACCTGTTGACATCACATCTTTTTTTACTCCAGTAAGAAATTGGTCCATTACATCTTTTCCTTTTCTTGCTTTTAAAATATGTAAAAAACCGAAAGGGAAAAGTTTACCATTGGCTTTTTGCATTGCTTCAGATAAGCTAGGTAAGCCAATGATAAATCCAACCATTTCGCCTTTAAGTTTAACCATTTTAACAAATTCAGGATTTAATATTTTAATGTATTTTTCTTTATAGAATGCCATCATTTTAGAAGAAAAAGTTGAGACAAAAGAAAGTTCGCTAAATGCATCATTTAATATGTTAAAAATTGTGTCTGAATAGGGTAATAGTTCTGACATTTTTTTAAAGTGAACTACTTCAATACCAAAGCGTTTCTGAATTAGTGCTGCACCACGGTTTGCCTTTTCAACAGGTGCATTGGTTAAAGTTAATCGAAATTCAACCCAGTCCGCTTCTTTTTCGTAACCAAGTTTTTCAAGATGTTCGCGGTAATATGGCTTATGATATTCTGATGCAATTGAAGGTAAATAGTCGAAACCTTCTACCAACATTCCCTGATGGTCAAGATTGTTAAAACCCAAAGGTCCCATAATTTTTGTCATTCCTTGTTCTTTCAGCCAATTTTCAGCAGTTTTAAAAAGTTCGGTTACAACTTCATGAGCATCAATAAATTCCAAGCGACTAAAACGACCAATTTTCTCGCCAGATTTTTCGTTAAAAGCTTCATTAATTATTGCTCCAACTCTGCCAACAATTTTACCATTTTTATAAGCCAACCAAAATTTTGCCTTACATTGCTCAAAAGCAGGATTATATTGGGGCATTAATGTTTTTACTTCATCATTAATAATTGGAGGTACCCAAAATTTATTTCCTTTATAAAGCGAGAAAGGAAATTTAACAAATTTCAATAAATCGCACTTTGTTTTTACTTCACGAATTTCGATTGTCATTATTTTATTTCGGATTTATGATTTCGGATTTATGATTTAACTTTTAACTTTATTCACTTTTTATTGTTGACTGATTACTATTTACAGTTCTATGATCGCTGTTCATTGATAATTGTTTGGCTTTACCTTGTACTTTGTACTTTATACTTAGTGCTTTTTTATTATTTTTCGACCCATGCTTTTACTTCTTCAATTTTAGGATTTTGAAGTTCAAGTTTATATTTTTTATTCAGTCCGCACATTTCCTGGTGCAATTTGTTAGGATTTGCCTTTTTAACTTGTTCGATAGTAAAATATCCTGCTTTTTGAATAATTGGAATCCATTGTTCAGGAACACCTAAAGCAATATACTTATCATTTTCATCTCGTGCAAGTTTCTTTTCAGGTCGCATTTGTGGAAAAAACAAAACATCTTGTATTGAAACAGAATTTGTCATTATCATTGCCAAACGGTCAATTCCAATTCCTAATCCGGATGTTGGTGGCATTCCATATTCCATCGCATGTAAAAATTCTTCATCAAGCACCATTGCTTCTTCATCGCCACGCTTTGCAAGTAATAATTGTTCTTCAAAACGATTTCGCTGGTCAATTGGGTCATTTAATTCGGAATATGCATTGCAAATTTCTTTTCCGTTACAAATTGCTTCAAAGCGTTCAACTAAACCATTTACCGAACGGTGTTTTTTTGCAAGTGGTGACATTTCAATAGGGTAGTCCATAATAAATGTTGGCTGAATAAGCTTTGGTTCGCAATGCGTACCAAAAATTTCATCAATTATTTTTCCTTTACCCATTGTTATATCAACGTTTACATTAAGCTTTATTGCAATTTGTTTTAACTGTTCTTCGTTCATTTCGGAAATATCAATGCCAGTAAATTCTTTTATTGCACTAAACATTGTATATCTTTTCCAAGGACGTTTAAAATCAATAATATTTTCACCAACAGTAACTTGTGCTGAACCATGAGTATTTAATGCAACTTTTTCAACCATTTCTTCAACAAGTTCCATCATCCAGAAATAATCTTTGTATGCAACATAAAGTTCCATTTGAGTAAACTCTGGATTATGAAAACGGTCCATTCCTTCATTTCGAAAATCTTTTGAAAATTCGTAAACGCCATCAAATCCGCCAACAATTAATCTTTTTAAATAAAGCTCATTAGCAATTCTTAAATAAAGAGTTTGGTCTAAAGTGTTATGATGTGTTTTAAAAGGACGTGCAGCAGCACCACCATACAAAGGCTGAAGAATTGGAGTTTCAACTTCTAAATAATTTTTAGAATTTAAAAAATCGCGCATAGTGTTAACAACTTTTGTACGCTTAATAAAAGTTTCTTTAACATGCGGATTAACAATTAAATCGAGTGAACGGTTACGGTATCTTTGTTCTGGGTCGGTAAATGCATCAAAAATTTGTCCATCTTTTTCTTTAACAATTGGCAATGGACGTAGCGATTTACTTAATATTTTAATATTGCTAACATGAATTGATATTTCGCCCATTTTAGTTATAAAAACATAACCCGTAACTCCAACTATATCGCCAATATCAATAAGTCGCTTAAAAACAATATTATATAAGGTTTTATCTTCGCCGGTACAAATATTATCACGATTTAAATATAGTTGAATTCTACCTTTTTCGTCTTGTAATTCGGCAAACGAAGCAGTTCCCATTATTCGGCGGCTCATAATTCTACCGGCAATTGTTACATTTTGGTAATTCTTTTTTTCGTCGCTATAATTTTCAATTATTTCTTTTGTAGTTGCATTTACCTCATATTTCTCTGCCGGATAAGGATTTATGCCAAGTTTCAGTAATTCTTCTAATTCTTGTCGGCGTATTAATTCTTGCTCTGATAGTTCAATTAAACTCATAAAAATTTATTATTTTCAGCAAAGATAATCATTTGAACAAAATTTTTGATTTATGATTGATGATATTTGATTTTAGATTACAATTTGTTTGTAATTTTGAAGAAAAATAGATAAAAATTATGAATAGAACTGAAGCATTAAATCTTTTAAAAAAATATGTTAAAAGCGATAGAATGATTGCACATTGTATTTCATCAGAGGCAGTAATGAGAACAGTTGCTATACATCTACATCAGGATGATGAAAAATGGGCATTAGCAGGTTTACTTCACGATATTGACGTTGAAGTAACCAATGGCAATCCAAAAACTCATGCATTAGAAGCTGAAAATATTTTAAAACCATTAGCTATTGATGATGATATTATTGATGCAATTAAAATGCACAACGAACAAGCAACCGGATTGCCCCGAACAACTATTTTTCAGAATGCACTTGCCTGTTGCGAAACTATTACTGGTTTAATTACAGCAACTACTATGGTTTATCCCGATAAAAAAGTTGCATCGGTAAAACCATCATCAGTAGTTAAAAGAATGAAGGAAAAACATTTTGCAGCATCTGTTAGTCGCGAAAATATTTTAGAATGCGAAAAAATTGGAATTCCATTACCTCAATTTGCCGAAATGGCAATAAAAGCAATGTGTAATGTTAGCGAGGAAATTGGGTTGTAAAATTACTTTTTCTTCTCAAATAACATAAATATAGTATTTAAAGTACCACCAATTAAAGCACTTCCAAAATTACTATAAGGTTGAATAGGTTTATATTCGTTTCTATAACTATCATAAAGTATATAATAATTACTTATTTGGTTTTGATAAATTGTGAACCTTGTTTTGCTTTTAAAATCGAAAACCGGCACATTTAATTTATTATTTAAAGTTGAATTAAAAGAATGAAATTTGAATGTACTTAATAAAATTTTTGAGCTATCTTTATATATATCATTGTTTGATTGGGCATTGCAAAAACTCAAATAAAACATCATAAATAATATCAAAGATATAGGTTTCATCTGTTTATATTTTATTAAGTGGCTTATATATAGTAGTTTAAAGTTTTTGGTTTGAAGTTGTAAAAACCCGAAACCCGAAACTAAAAACCTAAAACTTTTTTTAATTTATAATCATTCCCTTGTGTGTCTTTAAATAGTCATGGATGTTTCATTTTATATTTTAAAATATTTTTACCATACCAAAATTATAACATTATTTTATAATTTCAAAACATTTAAGTTTATATTTTGTAAATTTGCAAACAATCAAAATAAAGAATCACAATGAAAGCAACAATATTATTTTCAATTTGCCTTTTTAGCATAAATATAAATGCACAACAAAAAGGTTCGTTTTACGATTTTACAGTAAAAACTATTGAGGGTAAAGATTTTCCATTATCGAATTTAAAAGGTAAAAAAGTTTTAGTTGTAAACACTGCTTCGAAATGCGGGTTTACTCCACAATACAAAGATTTGGAAGAACTTAACAAAAAGTACGGTGGCGACAAATTTGCAATTATTGGTTTTCCTGCAAACAATTTTTTACACCAGGAACCAGGTACAAATGATGAGATTAAAGATTTTTGCCAGAGAAATTATGGCGTTACTTTTCAAATGATGGAAAAAATTTCGGTTAAAGGCGACAGCATAGCACCATTATATAACTGGCTTACAAAAAAAGAAAACAATGGCGTTTTAGATGCTCCTGTTAAATGGAATTTTCAAAAATTCATGATTGACGAAAACGGAAATATTGTTGATTGGGCTGGCTCAAGAGATTTACCTAACTGCGATAAAATTGTAAACTGGATTAACAAATTGTAAAATGTTGAAAAAGATAAGTTCAAATAAACAATTTGATTTCTATTCGGCTAATATTACAACTGAACTGAAATTGCCACTTGCCGAAAGAGTTAGTGCAGGATTTCCTTCGCCAGCCGAAGAATACATGGATTTATCGTTAGATTTAAACAAAGACCTTATAACAAATCCAAGTTCAACATTTTACGCAAAAGTAAAAGGAAATTCAATGGTTGATGCCGGAATTAATAATGGCGATATTATTGTAATTGACAAAGCGCTTGAACCTGCCAATGGTAAAAAAGCAGTTTGTTACATTGATGGAGAATTTACTTTAAAAACAATTAAAATTAAAAAAAATGAACTGTGGTTAATTCCCGCAAACCCCGACTATAAATCAATAAAAGTTACAGAAGAAAATGAATTTATTATCTGGGGTATTGTAACATTTGTTATTCATAAACTATAGTTTAAAATATGAAACAAGAAACATCTATTAAACTGTTTGAATCAAAAAAAGTTCGTACCCACTGGGACGAAAAAAATGAAAAATGGTATTTTTCTATAATTGACGTAGTAGAAATACTTACCGAAAGTATAAATCCTAGAGATTATTGGTTTAAAATGAAACTGAGAATAAAAACCGAAGATGGACTTGAACTGTCGACAATTTGTCGACAGATGAAATTAAAAGCAATTGATGGCAAAATGAGAGAAACTGATGTAGCTGACACTGAAACACTTTTACGTATTATTCAATCAATTCCATCACCCAAAGCTGAACCATTTAAACAATGGCTCGCTAAAGTTGGTTATGAGCGAATGAAAGAAATATCTGACCCTGAACAAAGCATTGACAGAGCAAGAGAAAACTGGCAAAAACTTGGAAGAAGCGAAAAATGGATTCAGCAACGCATGACAGGTCAGGAAACCCGAAATAAATTAACTGATTACTGGAAAGATGCAGGAATAAAAGAAAAAAATGAATTTGCTTTACTTACAAACATTATTCATCAGGAATGGACTGGTTTAACAGTAAAAAAACATAAAGATTTAAAAGGATTAAAAACACAAAATCTTCGCGACCACATGAGTGAGGCAGAATTAATATTTACAGCTTTAGCAGAACTTTCAACTCGGCAGATAGCAGAAACCGAACAAGCCAAAGGATTACAAGAAAATGCCAAAGCAAGTAAAAAAGGCGGAGCAGTTGCAAAAAATGCAAGAAAAGAATTAGAGTCTAAAACAGGTAAAAGCGTTGTAACAGGAGAAAACTTTTTACCAATTTCAAAAGAAAATAAGATAATTGACAATGATTAATTATGTGCTTTGTTAATAACAAATTACCTTTATGTTTGCCTTAGTTGATTGCAACAATTTTTACGCATCATGCGAAAGAGCTTTTAATCCTTCGCTTAATGGTAAACCTATTGTTGTTCTGTCAAACAACGATGGTTGCGTTATTGCCCGTAGCAATGAGGCAAAAGCTGTTGGAATAAAAATGGGTGAGCCGGCTTTTAAAATTGAGCCATTACTTAAACGGCACAATGTTATAGCATTTTCCTCAAATTATACACTTTATGGCGATATGAGTCAACGAGTTATGAATACATTGTCTCAATTTGCTCCCGAAATAGAAGTATATTCAATTGATGAGGCATTTTTAAATTTATCGGGATTTAATTTGTTTAATCTTAACGAATACGTTAAAAATATCAGAAAAACTACAACAAAGAATACAGGAATTCCGGTAAGTATTGGAGTTGCAAACACTAAAACATTAGCAAAAGTTGCTAATCGTTATGCAAAAAAACATCCCGAAACAAATGGAGTTTTTATTATTGATAATGAAGAAACGCGAATAAAATTATTACAACAATTCGAAATTGGAGATGTTTGGGGAATTGGAAGGCAGTATGCAAAATTTCTGATAAAATATGGAATAAAAACAGCTTTCGATTATACTCAAGCCCCTCAAAATTGGGTAAAGCAAAATTTAACAGTAATGGGCTTAAGAACTCAGCAAGAGTTAGTTGGAATACCATGTGTAGAAATGGAAACTGAAATTCCATCGAAAAAAGCAATTTGCAATGCACGTTCATTTGGTAAAATGCAAACCGATTTAAATGTAATTTCGGAAGCTGTATCAAATTTTGCTTCACGTTGTGCGTACAAATTAAGAAAACAAAAATCTGTTGCAAATATTATTATGGTTTTTGTTCATACAAATCAGTTCAGGCACGATTTAAAACAATATGCATGTAGCAGAGTAATAAATTTACCAGTTGCAACAAATAGCACAATAGAATTAGTACATTATGCAAATATTGCATTAAAAAGTATTTTTAAAGAAGGTTATTTGTACAAAAAAGCAGGAGTAATTGTAAGTGGAATTATTTCTCAAAACATAATTCAGCAATCATTATTCGACTCGGCAAATAACGAAAAGCATAAAAACATAATGCAAACAGTTGATAATTTGAATAGTAAACTAGGAAAAGATGCTATAAAATTAGCTGCTTTAGGAAACAAAGAGCAATGGAAACTACGGCAGGAAAAACTTTCGCCAAACTACACAACTAATTGGAACGATATTATAACAGTCAAAACTGATTAATTTTACTCATCTTCAACATCCTCAAACTCTTCTAAAACTTTGTGTTTTTTAATTAGTTTAGAA
>Ga0210049_1002834_pt1 | contig 15980 bp, 15 predicted proteins | sample CryGeyCG2014_300_2_FD_183964 | JGI IMG/M metagenome (GOLD analysis project Ga0210049, IMG submission 183964) | Groundwater microbial communities from aquifer - Crystal Geyser CG06_land_8/20/14_3.00 (SPAdes) (version 2) | ecosystem: Environmental > Aquatic > Deep subsurface > Groundwater | place... | reverse complement strand
AGAGGTTGTCAAGCCCGAATTGTAAACTATACTAAATTAATCTCTTGGAATGTAGTAAAATAAAATTATGAAACCTTTAAAAATCGCCCTGGGAACAGCTTACGAACAAAAAATCAATTACCTTAAAGAAGAATTTTGAATATAAACCTAGAAGCGCTATGGCATCTTTCTGGTATGTCAAAAAATTAATTTTCATTATTGACAGAGGAAATTACCTTGTGATTCAATAGAAACATGACTTTAACTCAAAAAGATTTTAACCAAATAGAAGAACTTACTCGAGGAGTTGTGAAGGAAGAAATCAAAAACCTCCCCACAAAAGAGGAATTCTTTTCTAAAATGGACGAGGCTATGGGAGAGAAAGTAGATTAAACTGTTTTTCCCTTCGCCTGCAAAGTCCAGAGCATTTTATAAAGACCGTTTTTGGCAATAAGTCTTTCGTGATTGCCTTCTTCGACAATAGTTCCGGCATCTAGAACAAAGATTTTATCGGCATTGCGAATTGTGGAAAAACGATGGGCGATAATGATGACGGTTCTTTCTTTGGCCACTTCTTCCAGTGAAGCCTTGATTTTGCTTTCTGATTCCGAATCTAAATTGGAAGTGGCTTCATCAAAAACTAAGACCTTAGGATTGGTAAGTAAAGCTCTGGCAATCGCCAGGCGCTGTTTCTGTCCACCGGAGAGCTTAATGCCTCGTTCTCCGACTTGTGTTTGCCAGTTATTCGGCAGACTTTCAATAAAATCTAAAATATTGGCTTTTTGAGCTGCTTCTTCAATTTCTTTATTAGAAGCTGATTCTTTGCCATAGGCCAGATTAAACTTAATAGTGTTATTAAACATAATTGGTTCTTGAGGAACGACGCTTATAAACTTACGTAGATTACTTTTTTTCATTTTCTTAATATCCATTCCATCTAGTTTGATAATTCCTCGCGTCGGGTCATAAAACCTTAGCAATAGCTTTATGAGAGTCGTTTTTCCAGCCCCTGACCGACCACAGAAAGCTATTTGCTGGCCACTCTTTATCTTAAGATTAATTCCTGACAGCACCATTTCCTGATCAGCCGGATAAAGGAAGCCGACATTTATAAACTCCAGTTTTCCCATTGGTTTTTCAGGTAATGTTTCTTTTTTCGGGTCCTTGACTTGGATTTCATTGTCTAATATCTCAAAATATCTTTCCAAATCAACCATATTTTTGACAATGCTTCTAATACGAGAGAATAGATTAAAGAATTGCGAATAAAACAGGGTTAGAAATCCAGAAACCATCACTAAATCTCCCAAAGTGAATTGTTTCCCTAGGCCTTTGATTACCAGCCAGAGGATAAAAAGCATCCCCAGTCCGGAAAGAGTGCCGATGCTAATATCCATTAATCTAAAAGAATTGCCATATCTCTATAAAGCCTTGTTCCAAATATTAAACTTTTGGCTAAGGCGATATTGCTCTTTTTTCTCTCCGGCGAAAAATTTGACTGTTTCGTAATTAAGGACGCTGTCAGTGATAACAGCTGAAACATCATCTTCGGCGACGTTAAAATCACTTCTGGTTTTAAGATTTATCTTGACTAGCCACCAAATGATAAGCATATTTAGAGCGAAGAGGATTAATAACAAGATGGCTAATTCAGAAGAGGTTGTGGCTAAAAAGTATAAAGTCACCAACAGGGCAATCAGGATGCGGAATAATTCATGAAAGATATCGTAGAAAATATTGAAAACAGCTCCATCGCCTCTTTTAAAAGCTGAAATAAGACTGCCGGTACTTTTATTAACATGATAGGCAAAATCCAATTCTAAAACCTTTTTAAAAATAGTTTCCCGGATTTCCCGAGCCAGAGGGAACATGATTCTGTCACCTAAAAAATAAGAAAGAGCGGAAATCCATTCAGCCGTAAGGGTGGAAAAGCCAAACAGCAAAAAATAGAATAAGATGCCCCTATAATTGTTTGCCTGAGCTGTTTCCAAAATCATTTTCAGCCAATAAGGCCTGATGGTGCTAATGGTGACAGAAATAGCCGCGACAAATAAGAATAGGACTAGCCGCCGTTTATATTTGCCTAAAAAAGAAAAAAATCTTTTCAGATATTTCATAATGAATTTATTTTACTATATTTTGAAGCAAAATACCTAGAAGACATTTCAAGAATATTTTCTAGATTAGTCCCGGAGGAAGTTCGTCTATGGCGCTTTTGTGATTAATGTTTGCCGTATTTTTTCTCAACTTGAGCTTTCACCCAGGGATAATGAATGGTAATTCCATCTTTCAAAGAATATTTCGGTCTCCAGCCGGTGGTATAAACTCTTTTGTTGCTAAAATTTCTTGACCTTACTCCAACTGGACCAGTCACATGTTTTATCTTGATTGAATTTTTTCCGGAGATATTAATAATAATTCTGGCTAAATCATCGATGGTGACATATTCGTTACTACCGATATTTGTTGGCTGATTAATATCTGATTTCATTAAAGCCCTTATTCCTTCAATAAGATCGTCAATAAAAGTAAAAACTCTCACTGCTTTTCCGTTGCCCCAAATATTAATACTCTCGCCGTCTTTTGCCAAGGTTACTTTACGGCAAATGGCATCAGCCGCTTTTTCTCTTCCGTCTTCCCAATTGGCTTCCGGTCCATAGGTGGTGTGAAATCTAGCGATTCTGACTGGTATGTTATATTTTCTGCCAAAGACAGTCAGCATCCTTTCGCTGTAAAGTTTTTCCCAACCGTATTTATTGTCGGGAAAGGCAGGATAAGCTTCTTCTTCGGAAATTTTTTTTGCTCCCAGTGGCATATCTTTATAAATACAGACGGATGAGGAAAAGAAATATTTTGGCTTCTTTTTAAGCTTAACTACTTCGGAAATCATATAAATATTTATTAGAGCATTGTTTTCCATCATCTTACATTCTGCCGGCTTCATATAACCTGCGCCACCTCTATCAGCGGCTAATTGATAAACCTCGTTAAATCCTCCTTGAATATTTAAAGCCTTTTGGCAGTTTTTTCTTTCACGGAGATCAAGAAGAAAAAATTCATCAGCAGCTGTTTTAGAATAGATTGGTTTTTTTAAATCAACCCCTCGAATCCAATAACCTTCTTTTTTAAGTCTTTTGACAAGATGGGAGCCAATAAAGCCTCCAGCTCCACAAACTAAAGCTTTTTTCATATATAGAAGTATTATATTATGATCTTAAGTTAGAAGCAATTTTTAAAATATTAATATATTTTTTTAAAAAATGGCTGAACGAATCGACCTAAGCCCTTTTTGTCTTTGATGTAGTTTGATATATTTATCAGTTTTTTATTGTATTAGATTTATCAATTTATAGGCTAATCTTACTTGTATTTTGTGATATAATAAATCTGAATATTATGAGTAAAGAATCAGAGATATCCAAAGAGAAATCAAGCGTTGATGTTAGCATTATCATAAATGTTCACAACCAACCTTTATCTTTAAAGTTGGCCCTGCGGTCTCTTATAGCTCAAGACTATAAGGGTTTTAAGGAGGTTATAGTTGTAGATGACGGGTCGAATGCCGAATTATTCTCCAGCCTTCACGCGGATTTTAAGAAAGCCGAAGTGCCAATTAGATATGTGTGGCAGCAAGACAAAGGAATGAGGGAACTAAATTCATTCAATAACGGTATCAAATTGGCAAAAGGAAATTATCTGATCTTTCTTGCTGGAGATATGGTGCCTAATCTAGATTTCGTAAGTAAACACATGGAAAACCATGTTCAACCAAAATTGATTGTCGCGGGTAATCGAAATTGGCGTGGGATGATTAACCCCATTGTATTTCGATCATTAGATGGCAAGCCAATTGAAGTAGTATTAAATGACCTTGAGCATAATTGGCAAGTAGATGAACTTTCTAAAAGACGGGAGAATGGTGAGAATGATAAACGTAAAGTGTGGTTAAACTCTAAACATTCATGGAGAGCTTGTTTCGCATGTAATTTAAGTGTTCCAAACAATCCCGAAGTAATATTTGATGAGAATTATTTCGGTTGGGGTAATTACGATCAAGAGCTTGCCCATAGGCTTTCTGTTAAACATAAATATACCCCTATTTATCGTGAAGATATTCATGCGTATCATTTAGAGTCGCCAGAAGCTATTGCAAACGTATTTAGAACACAAAAACATGAGGATATTGTAAACTATATAAGAAATACTTTTTACTTTTTTGATAAGTGTCCGGGATTGGAGCTAGAAGATGTGTTTTTTGGTTTCGCAAGACTTGATTTAGACGGGGATACAAATAGATGGAAAGTTCTAACAAATTCTCAAACGTGTACAAAAGAACAGTTGCATCAGAAAATTAATATAGCAAGAAAATGGTTAGAGGAAAATAAAATTTAATAATAATCATATTTCACTAAGTCTCGCATTAATGGGTTCTTAATATGCTATAATTTATCTGATATCAAAGAGATAGTTAAAATGAAAGAAAATGAATACGATCGACAGTCAATGGAAAAGTTACATCCCGTAGCTTCTTTTATCGTTAGAGATATACCTGAAATTAAAGAGGGAGATGATATTGGTGAAATAATATTTCAGAAAATGGAGTTGTTAGGTGGTATTAGAGAAAAAGATATCTTTGTAATAGCTTCTAAGGTTGTATCTAAATCAGAAGGTAGGAAGATTGATCTTAGCAAAATCATTCCATCCAAAGAAGCAAAAAAACTTTTTGAACTATTTAAGAAAAAAAGCCCAGAAGCCTATCAAGTGATTCTAGATGAGTCCAAAAGCTATAAAATGGGCAATGGCGTAATTATTGCCAGGCATAAATTAGGTCTTGATCTTACATCAGCAGGTGTAGATAAGGAAGGAGAAAAAGAGGTAATCATTTTACCTGAAAACCCTGATCTCTCAGCAAAAAGAATTATGAATAAAATATTTACTTTTTCAGGGAAACATACTGCTATTATCATTTCTGACAGTGAAGGAAGGTCGGATAGAAGAGGGGCGGGTGCAATCAGTATTGGAGTGGCGGGTATAAACCCATTAAGACTTAATGAAGATGTGGATTTGTCTGGGAAATTAAGAAAAACTGAAGAGACTATCTCTGATCTTTTAGCGGCCCAAGGTTCGTTATTGATGGGCCAAAGGGGGAATAATACTCCGGTAGTTTGTATTAGAAACTTCCAATACAAATTTGAAATTGATGCAAAACTATCCGATATACTCTATTAGTTTTATTATGAAGAGAAAACTGTACGGAATAATGGCGCAAAGAAAATTTTAGATGTAGTGGTTTAAAATAAAACTATTTCAGATTTTGAAGTACTGTAGCGATATATCTATTTACGGAAAGAAAAATGGGTCAATTTAAATTTATGAATATTGACTACAAAGAAATAGAAAAAGCAATTTCTTATTTAGTTGAATCGGTTAACAGTTTAGGTCATAATCCTAAACCGATTATTTTACATAGTCTAAAAATGGCCATCTTTCTCCTAAATTATGGTTATAACCAGAATATAGTTATTGTAGCGATACTTCATGATTTGTTGGAAGATACAAATATCACATATAGTAACATTAAAGAAAATTTTGGGGGGAAAATTGCCGACATGGTTAAAGTTCTTAGTTTTGATATTAGTATAAAAGGCAAGAAAGAAAGAGAGAAAGTGGGAATAGACAAAACAATAGATTATGGAAAAGAGGTAATGGTTGTTAAAGCAGCTGATTTTATAGACAATAGTTATTTTTATTATCTTGCCAAAGGGGAGATTGCTTATAAATGGTTAATCGAAAAGTTTAAATATTTTGTAGAAAAAAGTAGGGATTATCTAAAGGATGAACCAATTTGGGAAAATTTAACGGCTAGATTAGAAAGCGTAAGTAAACAAGGGAATTTTAACCAAAAAAATAATTAAATTATAGCTTATTCAAGGTTTTAGCCCTTATGTTGGCGATCTCTTCTATTAGATTTTTTCTAATCAACTTTTTTTGTCTAAGCAGTAATTTATCTATTTCACTTGAATTGAGATTAACTATTTCTTCAAAGTAGTTTAGTATCCTTTTTAAATATAAGATAGTTAAAGCAGTAGAAACACAATTTATTTGATATGCATTAAGCTTTGTGTTAAGAATGTAAGTTAAACATTTGGCAAGAATTTTGCTCCATTCGTTTGCGTGCATTTTGTCAGTTTTTATTAAAAACTTTCTATCTATAAATTTTAAACTTTTTGCGATTCGAAAATTATCTTCAATATATTTGTCAATCGCCTTTAAAGAAAAAATAGATGGTTTGCTAACAAATTTTTCATCAATAACTTGATTTGTATAATAAATTTGTGTTTTTTTGAATAAATTTTGTATTAAAAATTGCCTATGTTTATTAATAAGCTTGAATGTTGTGTCCGATACTTCTTGAAACATGGGGACAATTTTAACAAAACTTGGTTTGTGAATTTTTTTACCTAGTTTAACCTGTTTTATATGAAGATTATTTAAGAGAGCTGTCCATGTGATTAAAGTATCAACACCATAATGATAGTCAGATTTTCCAGAAAAAGATTGATAAATTTTTCTAGCAGCTCTTTTAGAAAAGGCAAAATCTCCAGCAACAGGTTGAGCGATATCTTTTCCTAAAAGCGAATATATTATTGGTGAAGAAAAATGATTTGTGGTATTCCCCTCATAACGATTTCTTTTATATAGTGGAATCACTAAATCTGTTTTTTGATTTAATAGAGGATAAAGTAACTTATTAACCCATTCATCTTTAATAGAGGTTACATCTGCATCAAACATCAAAAAATAATCGGCAGAATTTCTAAATTTTTTCAATAACTTAAAGACGTTAAACCCTTTACCTTTTTCTCTACAATTATTCAAAATTGTCTGTTTTGGAAAAATAGTTTTTGTTCTGAGAAATTTTTCTCTGGTTTGATCTGTACTTCCGCTGTCTATATTTAAAATTAACGCATCTACTTTTACATTTACGGCAAGCTTAGTTAAACCTCGATCAATTATTTTTGTAACAAGCTTAATATTATCTTCTTCATTAAGGGTGGGAATGAGCACAATTATTTTCATAAGTGATTTAGAAATTTGTCTAATTTTTCTGCTATAACTAATGGGTTATTACCAGCGACGTATAAAAATGGAATCTTTGTTAATAATCTATTTATTAAATCATTCCTAAATTCAGTTAGTTCTTTATTGTCTAAACTTGGAAAGTAACCAAATATTTTTGGTCCTGAAAGCTCTAAGGGTGTTGTAATACCTCTTATATATCTTCCAAAATTTTCGTTGAGTCGTAAGACTTCAAGTTCAAGTGAGGGAATGTTTGAAACGACAAAATTCTTGTTTTCAGAATGAATATTTACTCTAACTGTTAACTTAAGGGGTGCGGGTTTCTGTGTTTCTTTTATCCCTAAATCTAGCGGCAGGAAAGAAATTTTGGTTTCATAATCTATGCCACTTTTACTATTTATTGCATTTCCCATTGGGATACCAAACTTTTTTCCAACAGGTAGTCTAACACTAATTTGTTTATTTCCAGTTACTAAAGAAGTATTTTCATTACCCCCAATAAGTAGTGAGTCATTTCCTATGATTTCGTATCCATGAGAGAGACATAAAGCAAGAAGAAGAGATGTTTTACCAGCGCCTTTATCACCCAAAATGAGAACACCATTTTCATTTCTAGATGCGGCAGCCCCATGAATAGTTACTAAACCATATTTTTCCTGTCGTAGTTTCTCACTAAGGTTGTAAAAAACATATGGCAAGCTTTTTATAAAAGTGTCCGTTTTTAATTGGCGGTGAATAAGGAAGATGTCTTTAGATATAATTTCAATATTGGGTTGATTGGTGCTACCCTTAAGAATAAAAAGAATCTTTTCAGATGAACTATTTTTAAATTTTTCTTGATTTATAGAAAAATATGTTTGTGATTGAGTATTTTCTATACTTTTGAAAGCCTTTTTTATTTCTAAGCCCAAGCTTGTATCTTCTGAAGTGGTGAATACACCATATGGAACAAGTCCCAAGGTTCCACCTCCCAGATATGTTTTTGCACCCAACTTTTCTAATAAATTTGTTTTTTGTTCAATATCGTTCATATAATTTTTCTATCAATAAGATTGTGGGTAGTATTTCTTTTGCTTTTACCAAATATTTAACATTTTTGTCTTTTTCCCCCAATAATTTATTACTCAGCGTTTTGATTAAAATAGTATGCCCATTTCCATAAATTTCTTTAAATTCTTCTTTTTTATTATTCTTTTTTATATTTTCACAATGTTCAAAGATTAAATTGTTCAGAGAAAGGCCATCTATCTTTATAGAACCTTTATTTCCCGTAACGTAAAAACTTGATTCTAAATTACCACCTTTATTAATTAGACAAAGCTCTAGATATCCAACTCCTCCGTTGCTAAGTTTGAATGAAGCGATGCCTACATCTTCTACCTCTGAATTTTTTCTATAGATTTTTTTTACATAGGATACTTTTTTGATTGATTTTCCTGCTATCTCGTTAATTATTTCTAGAGTATGAATAGCTTGATTAAACAATGATCCTCCCGAGGCCTTTAACTTTCCATGCCAATCATTGAAATAACTGTCACTTCTACCCCAACGAATATTTGCGGCAAAAAATTGAATTTTACCAATTTTCCCTTCGCGATTAATACTTAGCAATTCCTGTACAGGTTTATTAAACAAATTTTGAAAGACAACATAAGTATTTTTGGATGCCTCTCTATTTTTCAAATAATTTGAGAGTTTTCTTGAATTTATTGCAAATGGTTTTTCTGAAAGGACTATTTTGTTTGCAGATATTACTTTTTTTGCAATATTTATGTGGGTATCATGTGGAGTACATATATTAACCACCTTAATATTAGGGTCTGATATTAGTTCTTTAAGACTTTTATAAACTTTTATATCATTTTCCCTCGCAAATAATTTTGCTTTTTTTCCATTAATATCAAATACTCCTCTAAGTTCTGAATTTAAATTCTGCTTAAATGCCAGCGCGTGATTTCTAGAAATTTTTCCTGCTCCGACTAAGGCGTAAGGAATTCTTTTTTCACTAAGTAAATTTCGCAGATATTTGAGTGACTTTCTCGTTGCAATACATCTATTTTTTTTGACATGTGTTTCAATGCTTGTAAAAGTGTCTTCTGTTAAGATATTTGTTAAATCTGTTAGTATTCGCTTATAATTTATGGAGCCATCTCCCAATGGGACATACACTTTTTCAGTTAATAACGACTCGTCTTTTAAATGTATATATTTTATATAGGTTTTAAGTTTGTTGATTAATTCTTCATTAACTAGATCACCTGATTCATATGAATTAGCAATATCCCACCAAGCCCTAAGACCTATACTCTCAAATTTTTTTAGAGTATTAATGTAATCATTAGCGTTAGATATTAAACAGACTAGCTCATTTTCTAAAAGAGGATTCACTCCGAATTCTGCAAATTTATTTAGCATAAAATCAAAAACTTTATCTTCAAAAAGATCTAGTATTTTTATCCCATCTTGCCTAAGGTTTGAAAACACACGAATATTTTTTGTTTTGAATATGTTTGCGATCTTGATTGCCTTTAAAATATAATCTTTTTTTTGCCTTGTGCTTAGCGATGCCTCGAATGAAAAATTATCGTGTAAGATTTTGTTACCCCTTGGATTTAGGTACCATTTAAAAAGTGGAGAAGCAATAGCAGAGACTTTTAGCCCATTTTTAGCAAGATACTTTGCAATTCTTTCAGAATCTTGCAAATCATAATTAACAATATTTTTGTGATTGATCATTCTCACTTCTGCAAAATTAACTTTATTTTCCACCAAGAATTTTACAGATTGTTTTAAGTCATCTGAAATTTCATCCAAATTAATTGATATGTTTATTTTGTTTTTCATTTATTTTTAATTAACTTCTTTTGTAAAACAGATTTTGCTCTTGCTATAGTGTGATTATTAACTTGTAGACCAGTCCATAGTTTGAAAGCTTCAACTCCTTGGTAAATCATCATTTCTGTTCCTCCCTGAATAGAAGCACCAAGACTTTCAGCATCTTCAAGAAATTTTGTTTTGTACGGGTTAAATATCACATCGAAAAACAACTTCTTGTTAAATGTGCTTTGGTGAGCGGATTTTCTTAAGACGCTATTGAGAACAGGAGAATTATTGGAATTTGGAGCCATACCACAACTTGTAGCGTTACAAACAATATCTGCATCAGAAATCGCATTAGTTAAATTAAATTTATTATTTTCAATAAACTTGATTTTTTCGCCGAAATTTTCAATACACCTCATTGTGTTTAACGATTTAGGATTTCTATAAGATACGGTAACCGATGATTCGTTGTCCAAAAAACCAGAAATTAATGCGCTGGCTGCACCCCCGGTACCAAAAATTACAATTTTTTTAGATTTCAAAGAAGGAATATGACTTTTTATTGATGCTATGGCTCCGTAGGAATCCGTATTGTACCCATATAGTTTTCCATTTTTGTTGACGATAGTATTTACTGCACCAATTTTTAGAGACTTTTTATCAACAACATCCAGTAGTTTAATAATAGACATCTTGTAGGGTAATGTGATATTTAGGCCTCTTATCCCCAAAATTTTGACAGAACAGATAACTTTTTTAAGGTTTTTAGGTAAAACGTCAATCTTTAAGTGTGTATACTCAATGTCAAATTGGCTAGCATAAAGAGAAAATAAAACTGGTGAGACACTATGTTTTGTAGGAAAGCCAATTAAGGCTGTTATTATCATATTATAGGTTTATATAATACATCACGAAGTCAATTTTTACAAATTTTTCAGAAACTTTAATAGAGATTGCCCGTTCGAGGGATTAGGACATTCTGGTAAACGGTTCGCTCGGTCCAGTCCCTTCTTTTCAAAATTGATCTAACGATTTCATTAACATTTGTTTGCCTTACCCCCCCAGAAGTATTAACAATTATACTGTTGGGTTCGAAAAGGGGATCTCCAATTCTAGTAACTATCCAAACCTCTGTGTTGCATTTAATATTGTTTGCGATTGCTTTAGCCAATTCATCCGCGACAAATCCCAAAACCTTGCCTACATGATAAACAGGGTTTTTACCTGGAGCAACTTCCATCGTATATGGCCTGAAGGAAGGAATTATACCTAATCTATTGTTGCCACGCCCAACTATACCTTCTTCACCAAAATCCAACGATCCTCCGGTTGTGACAAAATAAAAGGATTTAGCGTCCCTACTTTGCCTCTTTCTCTGATCTTGAGTGTTAACTTTAAGGTCAATCTCAACACTGTTTCCTAACTGTTCTTTAGCAAATTCGATTAAACTAGACTCAATTTCGTGAAGTTTGGCTAGATATGATTCTGGACCGTCAAAATATTTACAGAAAAAGGGTATACACATGGTAATATCGTACCTTTTATTGTTTCTAACGATCATCACTTTTATATCCTGGCCAATTTCTTTAAATTTCGGTTTTTGCTGATCGTCATAAAAATGACCTTCCAGCTTCAACGCAAGCTGCTCACTGGGTGTCAATGGCCAATAACTCACAATGGCAGAGGTATCGTTGGCAAAAACGCTTGAATGATCGGGTAAATCATCTAGGCTTTGTGGGTTAAACCATCGAGGGTTTTTTGAGTAGGTTGTAGAGTTATCAATTATATCTAACCACTTCTCTGTGTTCAAATGAGGTAGGGATTTATTAAGTTGTTCCTTAATTGCCTGTTCATAAATTTCCTTTCTTGGTATAGCTTCGTTATGGAAAGAGGCGCTGACTCTGCCATTTACTAAGATCCTGATTGGTTTTAGTACTTTAGCCTTACCCCAATCCATTGCTACAAGTCCGCCCAAGGCTGAAACCTTATCGACATTATGATGCAGTACTACCCCAAAATGTTCGAGACAATATTTAGAATATTCAACAGAAATTCTCTCAGAAAGTGCATCTGCTACTGTATCAGGATGGCCGATGCCTTTTCTTTCTACAATCTCAAAAGGATTGTCATCAGGGTATTTTATGTTGTTTGTATGAATAATTTCCATTTAATTAATAAAATTACTTGCTTCAAGTTTATTGTATCATCTTAATCTCTAATCTCTTAATACCTCCAGGGATTTTTACCTCCACTATCTCTCCTGCCTTATGATTACGTTTTTCTAAGTAAGTAATCTGCTAATTTTTCCCAGAATATTTCAAGTTTTCCCCAAAATTTAATCATTTCTTCTTTAGGAATTTCTGATTCAACCCCGTTAAAACCTTTGGGGATAAAGAGTTCATTTATTGAGGTTATCCATCCCTTATCTGTTTTGACAGCTTTTTCTGCAATTGTGCCGGTGACTTCACCGATAAAAGTTATCGGTTCTTTTTTTGGTTCGCAGTAAGCAAGGCAAGCCCTTATAATGACTTTTCTATTTTTCTTGTCCTCCATTAATCTAAGCAGATTTTCTGCAGTCAGCCATTCATTGATGTATTTGATAAATGGTCCGGGGAAACCGTTTAAGGCTTCTATAAAATATCCAACATCAGTTAGGACAACCGGTTTGCCCAGTTTTTCTGTTGCCCATTTGGCGGAAAATGAAGCAATTTCAACAAGATTAGTACTTTGAATTTCCGGAGTTTCAAGTTTCTCTTGCTCAACTTTTATCCCTTTTTTATTTAATATTTTTTGAGCAATTTGGAATTTATATAGATTACCTGTAACATAAGTTATTGTTTTCATATTTCATGGTAATTATAACATGGCTAAACAACATTAGAGATAAAGCTTGCTTTATTTGGCAAGGGTGGATTTAAGGGGTAAATTGAGATTCCCTTTAGGTATTAAGCTAAAGATTTTCCAATAATTTAAGTAATAGGTTTTTTTATCCGATAAACAGAATGCCCGCTTCTCTTTTTTGCCCTTTTTATATTTAATTGATACTGTCGTTTTATCTTAGGTACTAGACGGTTTAGGGCATTGATGATAACTATCCATAGTTCTCCCCCTGGGTTGAGATGTTCAAAAGGAATTAAGATAAAATCTTGAATAATTGCTTTATCTCCAATCTTCGCCGGAATGTTGGAGACAATAAGATCAAAAGTTTTATCCATAATCTGTTCCATACCGACACTTCCCAGGACATTTGCATTATTAATAGTATTTTTTTCTATGTTCAATTTGGCATAACGGACCGCCAACAAGTCTTTATCAATCATGGTAACTTGAGCTTGGGGATTCTTTTTAGCCAGAACTATTCCTATTGGACCATATCCACAGCCAATATCAAGGATACTTTTAGGATTATTTGGGATAATAGCCCGCAGTAATACATCAGTTCCATGGTCCAAATCAAATGTTGAAAACAAAGTATTCCCAACATCAAACTTAAATTTCTCACCCTCAAAAGGATAAATTATTTCCTTTTTAAAATATACATCCATAGTTGAAGTATAACAAAAGTTTGAATCTATCGGAAACTAAAATGTAGGAAATCAGCTGTATTCTAATAGCATAAATACCTATTTATTGTAAAATTTTTCCTATTTGAGCGTTAGCGAAAACAAGCTATGTTTATTTGACAAAGGTGGATTAATAAGTAGCTGATGATGAGGTGAAATTAACGGCCTTTCTTAATAAAAACAAAATAAATGGCAATTCCTGCCAAGATAGCAGCTAAGATATAGATAATAGTGTCAAAAGTCATATCTCCTTATTTTTTTAGTTTAAAATATAAATAGATGGCCAGTAAGCTAGTCATAATCAAGCCAACCGCATAAGCAAAAACAATATTTCCAGTAATCATTTTCCTCCTTTAACAAATAAAACTGCTAATCTTAAAGAAATACTACAGGCAATGATGGCGATTAAGGAAGCAGAGAGTTTAAAAATCCCTACGGCCGGCGTAAATAAAGGTGCGATTATTCCCGCCGAAAACCAAGCCACAGCAAGATTGGTTAAAAATTCAGAGTAGACTTTCTGCTCTCCAACTAATTCTGCCATGTACTTAAATAATAAATTCCCATAAAAAGGGCGTCAAGTGTTAATTATTTTCATATTTTTTTGTCAATAAGTTTAATATCTTAATTCCCTATTTCGAGTCTGCGAGAAACAAGGTTCTCGCCGTAGGTGAGGTTCTTATTTGACATTACTATCTTTGATGTTTTAAACTTGAAATAATTTGATATATTTTTAAAGGGAAAATGGCTAAAAACGGATCAGAAATAATAGAAAATTATCCAGGGACAAGACCTATTGGAAATGTTTTATATGAGATTGAAAAAGAAGCTCTTCCAGTCAAACTCCCAGAAAAAACAATTAAATATATTAAACAATCAGTAGCGGGTTTTTTAACCATAGCTTCTCTTGGTATGGGAGTTTGGCAATATATTGAAGCTGGAGAGGAAGGAAGATTGCCAAAGATTGGCAATCTGGATTTACAGAAAGGCTATGAGGAGATTGCTCCTGGAGTTCGCATTCTTTTTGGTCTTGAGGAGATTCAGGAAGAAACAGAAGAAGCAATAAACAAATTAATTAAAGAAACAATTTCTTCCAAGGCGGTATTTGCTTCAGAAACAACCTCGCCAACGATTACCAAAACCACAAAGCCCCATTTAGCAAATGAAGCCACTCCTTATAGTTCTTCTAAAAAAGAAGAAATAACAGAAAAAGAAGAAAATAAAGAGGTGATAGAAGAGGCGATAGTGATTCGTAATGGCCCTGATGAGTCTAAAGTAGCCCTTACTTTTGATGACTGTTGGAGTGAACAGGCTGTAAGAGAGATTTTAACAATTGCTAAAGAAGAAAATATTAAAGTGACTTTTTTCCCAACAGGAAGAATAATCAAAAAATATCCTGAACTTTGGCAGCAGGTGATTGCCGAAGGTCATGAAATTGCTAATCATACCTATTCTCATCCAGATTTACGAAAACTTTCAGAAGAATCAATTAAAGAAGAGATTCAAAAAGCTCAAGAAGCCCTGGATGAAGCTTTGGGTTATCATTACGAAATGAAATATTTAAGACCTCCGGGAGGCGGCTTTAATCAGAAAGTCCAAAAAGCTGTCTTCGATAGTGGGATTCAGTATTTAGCCATGTGGGCGGTTGATAACGGAGCGATAACCACCTTTAAAGATTGTCCGGAAAAAATTTTACCTTGGTTGAAAAGCAGAACTGACGGTGGAGAAATTGTTCTTTCTCATGTCTCCAGCGCTGAAATAAAAATCCTTCCTGATTTTATTAAGTATCTTAAGGAAAAAGAGTTGAAGATAGTCACCATGACCGAATTTTTGATTCCACCAGCACCTCCGAAGCCACCATCATCCCAATATTATTCACCATATAATAACTATTATTGACAAAGATATCTTTGATGTTTTAAACTTGAAATAATGACCAAAAGCCTAAAGATTATTCTTTCTGTTTTAGCCTTGATTTCCGTGGGTTTGAGCTTGGCCATTGTTTTTAACTGGAATCCTCTCCAAAAAATAAAAACCAGATTATCCCCAGTACCGACACCTACACCGGCTCCTTTGGTTGAAGAAGAAACGCCTGCGGACCTTGTCGGCTATCCTGAATTAAAAATAATGCCGGTTGAAGATAAAACTGCTTTGGTTCCACCGGTTGATGAGAAATACTTTGAAGAAGCTCTTCTTGATGAGGAAAATCCCCAGGTTTTATCTTTCTTTTTAGAACCAGGTGAGCCGATTAAGGCGATTTTCAAAGGGAAAATTAGAGAAATTTTGAGAGACCAAAAACCTTTCCCTGACGATAATGCCTTTGATGAGGTTTTTCTTGATCGGGAAGACGGCCAGTTTTATGCCAGCTATGTCATTTTTGGCGAGGTTTTGGTTAACGAAGGTGATATAATTGAGCAAGGTCAAGAGATTGCCAAAGCCAAAGAGGGAGGCTTGGGTTTTCGTTCAATGACCAATCTCTCTTTGTGGCTGCATGATAAAGAGGGCGAATTTATAGAATTATCCAAAGAGATGTTTCTT
>Ga0210049_1002828_pt1 | contig 16000 bp, 15 predicted proteins | sample CryGeyCG2014_300_2_FD_183964 | JGI IMG/M metagenome (GOLD analysis project Ga0210049, IMG submission 183964) | Groundwater microbial communities from aquifer - Crystal Geyser CG06_land_8/20/14_3.00 (SPAdes) (version 2) | ecosystem: Environmental > Aquatic > Deep subsurface > Groundwater | place... | reverse complement strand
TATGGTGGGCGACGTAGGAGTCGAACCTACAACCTACTGGATGTAAACCAGTCGCTCTGCCATTGAGCCAGTCGCCCTTAACGCCGCTTTATCAATACTTTAACACCTTCAGCTAAATTTTTCAATCCAAAAGTTTAAAGATAACCCACGATCGTAGCGAAAATTGAATCTAAACTAAAAAAATATCAAATTCCCAGGTTTAAATTTTCACATAAATCGGACGATCGTCTAAATTATAGGAAAATCTTAGTAAAAGTAAAGTTTAGCGATTTCTAAGAAACTACCACTGGCTTAGTACTGGTGATAGTTTCTTTTAATAAAAAAGCCCCAAGTGGTGGAGGTGACTTATATGAAGTCTCACCACTTGGGGCGGCGCCAGAGAAGGTGCAAGGAAAAGTTTGGCCTGGGAAGGGAGAGAGTTTTTAGCAATTTTTCGAGAAAGGCGGCTCGGCGGAGGGGGTTCCCCTACTTAACCGGCTTGTCACTTGTGTTTCCACCAGCGTCGACAACCGGTGGCAAGATAGCCTTTCTGCCGGATTTATCTCCCATGCGTTTAGTGCATAGGCCGGTTCGCGCCATCTGCCCTACTTCCGACAAAAGAGACAGAACCTTCTTACCGACCCTTACCCAGGCCAAGAAACGCGGGATTGATGAAGTGCAAAAGAAAGGGGGCGGATCGTTTCCAGTCGCGACGTGCGTGATGGGTCTTATCTCCGCATAGAAACGACCTTGGTCGGCTTTCGCCACAAACAGAGCCGTTGCTTGGGTTATCCCATTGTGGCTTCCCTCTGTCTGCAGCTCCAGCTATAGCCCGTCTTTCTCTACAAACGCAAATCACCAATCCCGAAAAATTTGAGAAAGGGGGGAGAAGCGGCTAATTCGGTCACGTGAGACAAACCGTCCCGCAGGGCAATTGCAGGTCAAATTGACCCGCGCCCTGGTGACTATAGCTTCTGTACCATCCCCCTTTCTCAAGTTACCATTAGATAAGTTAATGTTCATCAAACTTTTCAGTTTGACAAAATGATTATAGTATATACTTTAATTTTTGTCAAGGTTTTTAGACAAATTTAAAAGTTTCATGCTAAAATTAACCTATAATAATCAAATGCAAAATCTGCAGCAAACGAGATTCATTACCAAAAAAGCTATTTTATGAATAATCTTCAAATCCGCAATTTTGTCATTATTTCTCATATCGACCACGGCAAATCAACGCTGGCCGACCGGCTTTTGGAGTTGACCAACACTGTGCCTAAAGACAAAATGCGCGCCCAATATTTAGATATGATGGATTTGGAACGCGAAAGGGGAGTAACAATTAAAATGGCGCCAGTGAGAATGATTTGGAAAGATTCAATCCTTAACTTGATTGACACTCCGGGCCACGTTGATTTCGCCTACGAAGTTTCCAGAGCTTTAGCTGCTGTTGAAGGCGCTTTGCTTTTAGTTGACGCCACGGCCGGCATTCAAGCACAGACGCTTTTCAATTTGGAAAAAGCGCAAAAACAAAATTTAAAAATCATTCCCATAATCAATAAAATTGACTCGCCGGCCGCGCAAATCGAAAAAACACAAGAAGAACTGGTAAGTTTGGGCTTTCAAAAAGAGGAAATTTTGCAAATTTCCGCCAAAACAGGACAAAATGTCCAAAATGTTTTAAAAGCCATTATTGAAAGAATTCCTCCTCCAATTGAAAATTTACAAAATCCATTAAAGGCCTTAATTTTTGACTTGCTGTATGACCAATATAAGGGCGTTATTGCCTACGTGCGGGTATTTGACGGGACAATTGCCAAAAACGAAAAAATTAAATTTTTGATAGGGGAGACAGAAGGGGAGATTTTAGAACTTGGTTATTTTAAGCCGCAGTTTGCTACAGCTTCTAAAATATCCGCCGGCGAGATCGGCTACCTCAAAACCGGCATTAAAGAAATTTCAAAAATAATGGTAGGGGACACTATCACGCTCGCCTCTATCGCCCACCCTGAGCAAGATTTAAAAATTGCCGGCTATCAGCAGCCAAAACCAATGGTTTTTGCCAGCATTTACCCCATTGAGGGTGAAAACCATAAAAAATTAGCTGACGCGCTTGGGAAATTAAAATTAAATGATTACTCTCTCTCTTTTAATTTTGAACGGTCAAAAGCATTAGGGGCTGGCTTTCGCTGCGGTTTTTTGGGCTTGTTTCACTTAGAAATTACCAAAGAAAGATTAGAAAGAGAATCTGCCTTAGAGCTGATAGTTACTTCTCCGACGGTCGACATTCAAGTAACCGAGCACGGCTATCGCGAACCGTATGTTGATTTGGAAATTATCACCCCTCAACAATATTTAGGTCAAGCAATGGAGCTAGCGCAATCTCACCGCGGACAATATAAAGAGATAAAATATCTTGGAGACCGGGTAATTGTGCTATACGAGAACCCGCTGTCTGAAATTATTATTGGTTTTTACGACCAGCTAAAAAATTTATCCGAGGGCTATGCCTCAATGAATTATCAGTTTTCAGGTTATAGAGATGCCGATCTAGTTCAGTTGGATATTTTAATTGCCGGCGAAAAAGTTGAGCCGATGACCCAAATTGTTGCCCGCTCAAAATCAGAATCCACCAGCAGAAATATAGTGAAGAAATTAAAAGATTTAGTGCCAAGGCAGTTATACAAAGTTTCCCTGCAGGCGGCAATTGGTGCAAAAATCGTCGCCCGTGAAGATATTCCCGCCATGCGCAAAGATGTTACCGCGCCTTTGTATGGCGGTGATGTAACCAGGAAAAGAAAATTATTAGAAAAACAGAAAAAAGGCAAAAAACGTCTCAAGCACTTGGGCAAAGTGGACATCCCCAGCGATTTATTTTTAGAGCTTTTGAAAATTGATTAAAAAAGCTCTAATTTAATCATTTTTCTGCTATTTGCTTGACAAAAGTATGGAAATATGGTATCATAATCTAGTTCTTGTTCTTTGAGAACATATTCTTATCAAAGGGGGTACCAAAATTGGCAGTACCAGTATCTGTTGTGAAGCTCGTAACACACGAAAATCCACATCTGGATGAAATCGTGGCCTTCCTTCTCTTACGTCTGTTCGGGGAGAAAATGTTCCCGGGCGTCGCGCAGGCTCCAGTCGAGTTTTGTAGGACTGGAGGCGAATGCCCAAATGGCAAAACTGCGGATGAATACGAAAAAGAGGGAGTTCTGTTTATTGGCACAGGCCGCGGCCGATTCGACGAGCATGGCAAGAAGCGAGCAGGCGAAGCTCTGTGTGCTGCAACACTGGTTGCAGAGCAACTGGACATTAGAGAAAATCCTGCCTTACGCCTTTTGCTCAAAGAAACCCTCGACAACGACGCGTACGCCTCTGCCGGTCTTACCGATCTTGCATCGGTAATAAAAGCGATGTACCTCCAAGGGATAAATCCCTTAGAGGTTATAAACTGGGCGACAAGAGGTATTGAAGCTCTATATGCCCAGCAACTGCGCTACCAAGAGGCAGTTGCAGAACTTATTGAGGCAATCGTAGACGAAGTCGAGGCTGGTGGTAAGATCTACAAAGTTGTCAGTATTGTTTCTGACAACCCTGAGATCCAAAGGGCAGCCAGATCTAAGGATTTAAATTCTGCGGTTGTCATCCAACAAAAAAAGACTGGCCACATCCAAATTTTTACCAATCAAGGCCAGATCCGGAGGAATATCACAGACATTGTCAGAATAGTCCGGATTGCAGAGTCGCAAGCAAAAGGACGGACGACGCGCCTTCCTTGGAAAGAGCTAGAAGTTACGGAAAGAATTTCCGAGATTCCCGAATGGTACTACATGGTACCAGGGGAAAACCTACTCAATGGTAGCTTGACAGCGACGGACGTCCCACCCACGAACCTGAGCTTTAATCGGGTAAGAGAGTTGGTCAAATTGGCTCTTTCTCACCAATTCGACCCAGACCACGTTGAACAATGTTTATTGGGCAATTGCACACACAAAGACAAACCCTGTGTACTCTTTCTCTGGGGCTTCAGTTGGTGCAGAAAGATCCGCTACCAACAAGCACAACAACCTTCAGAGGAGACCTAACTTAACACTGAGTCATTCCGTCGCCTGACGGGGTGGCTCTTTTTTTATCTAGAAATCTAATTTTTTCCGGTTTAGCTCGCAAGTTCGTCGACTTCTTTTTTGCCGGCGGCCAGTTCCTTAATCTGCTCCATATCGCTCTTTAGAAGCATTGCTTCAAATTCACCCACATGAGTTTTTTCTTCTTTGGCAATATCTGAAAGCAATTTTTTGATATTGCCATTGTCTGTCATCGCCGCCATCTGTTCGTATTGGTTAACCGCGTCCAGCTCAGCAATCATCCCCGCCCGCAAAATCTCGTTATCAATGTCTTCTTTTCTGGCTTTTGATAAATCAATTGGAATTTGTGATGCCATATCGACCTCCTAAAATAATTATAAACTACTCTGCGGCTTGCCGCAGAGTATCCTACGAAAAGTTTTTTTCCAAATAGGCCTTCGTCCCTGTGGCAAGCCACAGGGTATTCGGCCTCTTGAAAATAAATGATAAATGATGAATTATAAATGTGAAATCTCAAAAAATCCTATTTCTGAATTTTTACTAATGACTGAAGACCAATGACTAATGACTATCCACCAGCTGGCGGATTGGTGCCGGGAAGAGGACTCGAACCTCCACGCCCTTTCGGGCACGTGCACCTCAAGCACGTCTGTATACCAATTCCAGCACCCCGGCGCGTATACTCCACCTTCATTAAAATTACGGCGGATTTTGTATTTACTTAAGGAATTTAATACTCAACAATTCCGCCACCTGCCCGCAACACCTAAGCAAATTCCTCCTGCTTGCGATGGCAGGCGGGCCTGCCCGCTATCAAAATTATACCTTAAAATAGAACTTTTATCAACTTTAATTTCAGAGAAAGCGAGCCGCTAGACAATAAAATTTATTTGCAAACGCCACAGGAAGGCCTTGACCGCTCCTGTAGAGCGAGAAATTTTTTGGCGCGGCGAGCGAATATTTTAACTTTTGCGTTTTGCGTTTTTAGTTTTAACTTTTATTTCCCCCACTCCTTCACCGCCTCCGCATAAATTTCCGGCGTACCGACATCATACCAACGTCCTTCAAAAAGATAGCCGTAAAGTTGGCCGCTTTTGGCCAATTTTGGCAATAGATCATTTTCCAACATCGAAAAACCCTTTTTCGGCACCATCTCAATTACTTTAGGTGAGAGTATTTGAATGCCGGAAAAAACCACGTGAGAAAGAGTATGAGCTTTATGCGGTTTTTCGGTAAAATCAACCACTTTGTCGCCGTGCAGACACACCACGCCATACTCTGATGGTTTAGCCACTGAGGTCAAGGCGATTGAGGTTAAACCGCCGTGCGCGCTGTGAAAATCAATAAAATCTGTCAAGTTAATATCGGCCAAAACATCACCATAAAGCAGCAAAAATGGCTCGTTGCCCAATAAATTTTTAGCCAGTCGCAACGGCGCGGCCGTGCCTTCCTCTTTCAGCTCTTCAATATAAACAATGGAAATGCCAAATTTTGCCCCATCGCCAAAATGATTTTTTATTTTGTCGCCCAGCGCACCGACTAAAATGATTATCTCTCGGATATTGTGTTCGCGCAGTTTATCAATAATATGCTCTAAAATCGGTTTACCTTTGACCGGCAGCATTGTTTTGGGCATTTCATAGGTGAACGGACGCATTTTTACGCCGGCGCCGCCGGCTAAAATAAAGGCCTTTTTGATTTTCGGCGCTAAAGTTTTTGACAGTAAATATTCAATCGCGTGAGAACGGTTGCGAATTTTATCGCCGTCAATAGTTTGATCCAACGCACGGATTACATCTTTTTTTAACGTAATTGTTAGTCGTTGTCTGGTCATAATTACCTTTTAATCTGTCAAACAGAGTATAAGTCCAAATTAACAGGTTGTCAAGCTCAGCTTGACAATTATCCCGCTTAGCGTGATGTCAATATTTTTACAATTATCTTGACAGATTTATCTTTATATGTTATTATAAATTTCGTCAATAAAGAATTTCTTTATTGAAATTACCCGCTCATTCACAATTTAATAGGAGGATAAAAATGTTTACCGTACAACATCTTCGGCGAATAAGCGCCGCCGCCCAAAGATGTTCTGGTGGCGCCGCAAGAGTTGAAGTTTGTCGGCTACCGGTCAGAGATGACCAATGTGAGTTTTGCGAAGGACCATTGGCCAAAATTACACTTTTTTATCTTTCTTCAGACGAACATCAACATCATTATGATGATGTTGATGAAAGAATTACTTGCGCCGACACTAGCTGCCTCGCCTTTATGAATGACAATGTCTAACTCTCCCCCTCGCCGCCCAAATAACTTGGGCGGTTTTTTTAAATAAAAAAGAGCAGTTTTATGACATGCTCGGGTCGAAGGATGAAACACTTTTAGTCCTCTACTATTTCGCAAACCCCCTGTGCAAACAATAACCAATCACTATCAGCAATAATTCGGTTTCTCTTCCACCAATCGGCGGCTTCCGGGCTGTTTTTGCCTAAGATACCGATTGCCTCTTCTTTTTTTATCCTATAAACTTCAATGTCGAGGTTTGCACGCTTACCACTCACCACTTCGATTACGGTGCAAAATGTGGTAATAGGAGTCTCATCTACAGGAAGAACTAATCCCACCCATTCTTCTCGCACCCATTCTGGCGCTTCCCCTGGCGGAACAGCAACAATCTTGATCTTCATTGCCATCTTGTCTCCTTTCAGCTTGTAAAATCAATTATTCGCCGCTTGGCGTTTTTTTCAGTTTGTCGGTGTTCTTGGAGATAGTGACGCGAAGATCGGCGGGCCGAACTTCAAAGAATTCATCCTGCTTGATCTTGAAACCAGCTACCCCTATTGCCACCTCTTGCTCTCTCAGGATTGCTTGTTTGTCAACTTCTTCCTTGGTCCTGACAAAACGCTCCAATCCCATCTGTTTCAAGGCGGCAATCACTAATTTTTCAGCCTTGGTGAGTACCACCGAGGCCGGTTTTAGCCGCCACCGAAACCAGCCGGTCGGCAACTCAACAGTTTTTTTCTTTCCTCTGTCGGTCAGCTCATCACGGTGACTTGCGGCGAAAGCATAAAGTACTTCAACCAGTCGCGAAAGCTCCTGTTCGTGCGGTAATGACTGACCTGTCGCTTGCGCCTTTAGCTGTTCAACTTGGTTATTAAAAACAAGTTGAATTTCATCAATTTCCCTTTTCTTCTCGCCAATTTGCCGCACAACTTTGGTAGCCTGCTCAAGTGTCTGCGGTATCTCGATAACTTCCCGCTTAAATGTCGGTTTCTGCACTTTTACTCATCTCCTCTAAGTTATTCGGAGACGCAGAAGTTCTGCTCTCCACATGAAACATTGGGCTCTGATAACCACATCCTTCCTTACGGCAGTTCATGACAAAGAGATTGGAAGTACTTGACACTCCCTTATATTCCATCATCAAACCGCATTGTGGGCACTTCATCTCAGGAACCCGCCCCTCCGGAAAGTTGATTTTGCTCATCTTCGCTAGTCTCCTTTTCAAGGTGCTTTTTGCCAATTCTGTGGCATTTGTATCATAGATGAAGTTTATGAAAGAGTCAAGAAAAAAGAGCATTATGTTGCGTTTGAAGTTTGGTGCCGAAGGTGGGAGTCGAACCCACAAGCCCTTATGGGCATCAGCTCCTGGGGCTGACGTGTTTACCAATTTCACCACTCCGGCAAATTACTTTTTCACCTTCTTTTCTTTAATATAACAAATATCTTTTATAATATTTCGACAAAAAGTTAGCGAGGCGCTAGCCAAAATTCTAATTTAAGTGAGGTTTTTGGCTAAGAAAAGTGTCTCGGAGCATGTTAAAGATGGAAAAATTATTACTTTTTCACTCTCTTTTCTTTAATATACCACTGCCAGATATTTAAGTACCGCCCGGCGGCAGACATTCTGGGGCCCTCAATAATGCCCTTAACTTTTGCGGAAACAGTCCAATTGTAAGTTTCTTTATTTAAAACTATTGTCGGGGCTTCCTGATCTAAAATCTTTTGCACCTTGGCGTAGTCGGCAGCTCTAACATTTTCATCCAGTGTAGTTCTGGCTTCTTCAAGCATTTTATCAACAACCGGCATTGAAAAAGAGGATAAATTCATTCCCTGCTCGGAAATCTGCGAAGAGTGGTAAAGCGGATATAAATCCGGGTCAGAACCCAAATTAACTTCGTAAAGCAAAATGTCAAAATTTCTGGTGGGGATATCAACCTTTTGCAAAATTAAATTGTCTTTACTGATAATATTTAATTTAATCCGTAATTTAGCCAAGTCCTCTTTTGATTTTTCTGCCTGCGCCACATTGGCATCTTTATCGTTAGTTAAAAGTGTTAATTCAATATCTTTGTCCAATGGCGTATTTTGGGCAATGGCTTGGCGGATTGTCCGGTCCTGCAGAATCTCTCTTTTTAAGTTGAAAAAAAGCATTTGAGAGTAGGGAAGAGGAAATTGATAAGTTTTATAATTTCTTTTGCTATCTACATCAGCCGCGGTTGTCAGCCGGCCCAGCTTAAAATCGATATTTAAATCGGCGTCAGTGGGATAAAATTTGAGGGTAACTTTGTTAAGGTAGGGCTTACCCTGATAGAAATTATCGTTGCGCTTCAAAGTTATTTCTGTCTTGGTTGATTTTTCAATTTGAAAGGGTCCGTAGGGCAAAATCAGCTGCGTGGTATAGGACAAAAACGGTGCGTAAGGTTGCGCAAGGGTTAATTGGATATTTTGGCCGTCTATTTTGGTTTCCACCCCTTGCCACTTGGCCTTGTCAATGGCATTTTTGATTTCTTCCAGATTGAAGCCCTGACGAATTTTGAAGGTATAAACTTTGCCATCCGGCGAAATTTGCCAGCTTTCAGCAATAGCGGGAATGATTTTGCCATCGGTTGAGTAAGCGGTCAAGCCGCAGTTGGTTAAATTTTTGGCCTCCTCCATCGCCAAAGTCGGATTTTTAATGACAATTCCTTCTATAAAAGTGCCGCCGGCTACTGGCACATATTGTTTGGGAATTTTGTAAAAATCCCAAATCAACTTTCCGTTGGCCGCCAATATTACTAATAATAAAATAGCGATAATATATTTTTCCAAAACGCAAAACGCCTGCCAAGCGAATTTAAATTTCCGCAACGGCGTCCAATTTCCCAAACTGCGAAGGACAAATTTGAAGGGTTTGATGAGATAGGAGAATAACTTTTTGATGATTTGAAAAACGTTGCTTAAGGTTAACTTAAGTTTTAAAATGAGTCCTCCTAAACCCAACCAAACTTATCTTTGAGCAAACTAAGCAGGGCAAGTATCACAAAACAAACGGCGAAAACTATGGTTGAGATAAATAGTATTCTTTCTGGGCCGCGGCGCGAGCGGAAAATAGCAGATTCGGCGCCGAAGGCGCCGCCTAATGTCGTGCCGCGTTGCTGAAGCAAAATGGATGCCATCAGCAAAAAGGAAATAATAATCTGCAAAACCAACAAAATTTTTCCCATACACCAAGATAATAACCTCTTGAAAATCGTTTGTCAAGGTTGTAAAATGTAAAAGGGATAGGCGGGCCTGCCCGACGGAATGAAATCTATTTGGCGAAGAGAAATAATCATCTATTTTGAGCGAAACGAAAACAAAGATTCTCGAAGAGATTTTTATTTCGTCAAGAGATTGAATGCAGGCGGGTGTAGCACAATGGTAGTGCACTTGGTTGCCAATCAAGGTACGAGGGTTCGATTCCCTTCACCCGCTCCACTTCAATACATTCAGTGTAAACGAGGCGACGTGACCGAGTGGTTAGGTAGAGGTCTGCAAAACCTCGTACGGCGGTTCGAGTCCGCCCGTCGCCTCCACCTCGCTCAAAAAGACAAGAAAGTGGAGATAGAGATAAGAGAAAATGAAAAGTGGTGATAAGTAGCGACACATTGTGACAAGTCGTGTAAAAAATAATTAAGGAATAAAATGTCCAAAAAAAAGAAGAAATTTAAAAGGGATGTCCGTTCTGAAGTTTTGAAACAAATTGCCCAAAGCCAGCCGTCCGCGCCGAAACAAGTCATCCAGCAGCCGGTAAAAACTGTTCAAAACAAACCGGCTACTTTTCCAGCGCCGGCTAAAGTTGAAATGCCAGCACCGCTCATCGGCGACCGCGCCTTAATTGCTAAAGACCTAAGAAAAACCGCCTACATTATGGGATTGATAATCGCAATTTTAATTACCGCCAGTATTTTGTCATATAAAACCACCATTTTGCTTGAACTTTCGGCAAAAGTTTTCCACTGGCTTCATTTGGGATAATTTAAGAGCTCTAAAAAGCGTTTTCTTTCGGCCGATATTGCAAAGCTTCGGCAATGTGGGCAATTTGAATATTTGGCTGATTTTGCAAATCGGCGATTGTTCTGCCTAATTTCAAAATTCGGTGGTAGGCGCGCGCGGACAAAGCCAGTTTATCGACGGCGCTTTTGAGTAAATTTTGTGATTTTTCATCCAAGAAGCAGTATTGTTTAATATCCCTTAAACCCATCTCGGAATTAGTTCTAATTTCATTTTCTTGAACAAAACGATGCTTTTGAATATCTCTTGCCCCCTGTACGCGAGCTTGCACTTTGGCTGATTCCTCCGCCACTTTTTCGCTGGCTAATTTTTCGTACTGGATGCGCGGCACATCAATATGGATATCAATCCTATCCAATATCGGCCCGGAAATTTTCTTTTGATAACGAATAATTTGGCTTGGTGTACAAATGCAGTTTTTAACCGGGTCGTTTAGATAGCCGCAGGGACAGGGATTTTGGGCGGCCACCAGAATAAATTGGGCTGGAAAATTAAATGTGCCCGACGCGCGAGAGACAGCGATAACGCCGTCTTCCAGCGGCTGACGTAACGATTCTAAAACAAATCTCGGAAATTCGGCAAATTCGTCCAAAAATAGCACGCCGCGGTGAGCCAGCGTGATTTCGCCCGGTTTGGGAATTTGTCCGCCGCCAACCAAAGCAACATCAGAAGCGGTGTGATGCGGACTGCGAAATGGCCTTACTTTGATGACGGACGTCTTTGTAGTAGTCAAGCCGGCCACAGAATAAATTTTGGTTACTTCCAGCATTTCTTCTTTGGTAAGCTTGGGCAAAATTGTCGGCAATGCCCTTGCCAGCAATGTTTTACCTGTTCCCGGCGGACCAGACATCAGTACATTATGTCCGCCGGCGGCGGCAATTTCCAACGCCCTTTTGACATTTTCCTGACCCTTGATGTAAGCAAAATCATAATCAAACAGTTCATTTTGTTTAACTTCCTGTTCTTTCTGCCTTTGGAAAATGGGCAATTTTTTCTCGCCTTTCAAAGAAAAAATTAATTCTTTCAAATTTTTCACAGGAAAAATATCAATTTGTTCGGCCAAAGCCGCTTCGCCGCAATCGGCTGCGGGCAAAAATATTTTGGCAAATTTTAGATTTTCTGCCATCAAGGAAATTGGCAAAACGCCGTTGATGTGGCGCAAATTGCCATTTAAAGACAGTTCGCCTAAAAATAAAGAATTATCCAAACTCTCTTGGTTAATTTGTCCGGCAGCCGCCAAAATTCCCAAAGCAATCGCCAGATCAAAACCCGGTCCTTCTTTTTTCAAATCCGCTGGCGCCAAATTAACTGTAAGGCGTTTGTTGGGAAAAATTGCGCCGGAATTTTTGATGGCGGCACGCACCCGCTCCCGGCTTTCCTCCACAGCCTTATCGGGCAGGCCGACAATTAAAAATGACGGCAGCCCATTGGAAATATCAACTTCTACATCAATAGGGTAACACTCCAGTCCAAGTGTCGCGCCAGATTTAACTTTGGCTAGCACAACAAATCTCCTTTGTTTTTAATCTAACAGAAAATTGAAGAAAAAGAAAAACCCTCCTTCGTGTGGAAATAAGGAGGGTCAAAAACAAAAGAGAGGGGATACCCTTAGTGCCAATCGGGGCGATCTTTGTTTGGGTTGGAACAATGTACTTCCTGCTGTTTAAAGCAATCTTTTCGTTCGCAGCTCTCCTTGTGTACACCATAGACAACCGTCTTGCAGCCACACGACCAGAGAATCATAATTGCTATTTCCCCGCACGAGGGACACTTGGGTGATAGCATGTCGACAGCTTTTGCCAATTTTGCATCTTCCTCCTTGTTGTTCATGAAAGGCTACCCCTTGGGCAGATTTTCATAAAGCCGCAGCCAGTCATCAAGAGTTAAATCCTCGCTGCGCAGGACTGGCGAAATGCCGGCTTTGGCCAAAATTTCGCCGGTTTTACCAGCATCTAACCGCAATCCCGATGAAAGTGAATTGTGAATTTGGCGTCTTTTTTGCTGAAAACTTAATTTCACCAGCCGGAAAAAAATTTCTTCGTTTATATTTTGCGGCCGTTTTACATTTGTGTCAATCTTTATTATGGCAGAATCAACTTTAGGAATAGGGAAGAAGGCGGTGGAGGGGACTGACCTGACGATTTCTGCGCGGGCATAGAACTCAAGCATGACAGTCAAAATGCCCCGGTTGGAGTCACCGGGCTTGGCAGTCAAACGTTGTGCGACCTCTTTCTGAAGTAAAAGCACGAGCATTTGCGGTTTGTTTGGTTTTTCTAAAAAAAATCGCAGGGTAGGGGAGGAGATATTGTAGGGCAAGTTGGCAACGACTTTGTATCTTTTAAAATGAATTTTGGCAATGGCAAACAGCGCGTTGTCCACCAGTATTTTTAAATTATCATCTTTACAGCTTTTGGCTAAAATGGCCGCTAGTCCCCTATCCTTCTCTATCGCCAAAACCTCTCCTGCATTTTTGCACAATTCTTGCGTCAAAGTTCCCACCCCCGGTCCAATTTCAACCACCGTATCGTCTTTGGAAAGCTGCGATGTTTTGACAATATCTGCCAACACTTCTCTGTCAATTAAAAAATTTTGACCTAATTTCTTGTTGAGCCAGAGATGGCTGTCGTGCAAAAATTGTTTTAATTGTGATAAATTGGTTAAATCCAACATAATAATTCAAATTGATAATTGACAATGCAAAATTTACAATTGACTTTGATTCCTTTTTTCATTATATTTGATTTTTTGTCTAAAACCTATCTTTGCCCGTTATTTCTCCAAATCTAGCTATTTATCCAAGCTGGGAAAATTAACCATCATTTTTCAGGTTTAAATTTTCAAACGTCCAACGATCGTTTTTCGTTTCTTGACGTTATTTCTGTTATTTGATAGTTTTGAATTAGAATGGCTATTTTCAAACAAGAAAAATTTAAAAAGTTTCGCTGGAGTCCCCAACAAAAAGAATTGACCTACCAAATACTTAAAACTTTAGGCATGGGAGCGGTCTTGACCTTGGCTGTTGTGGCTCCTAATGCCGTTCAAGTTCTTAAATATTTTACTAATATGAAAAAACCGGTTCCACGGAGAAGTTTTGATCCTCAAAAAGTCTATTCCGTCTTGAAAAAAATTAACCAAAAGGGCTGGGTTGAGATTAATGAAGTAAAAGATAAAATGATGGTCACTTTGACCAAAGAAGGCAAAAGAGAAATTTTAAAATATGATCTAGACCAAATGAAAATTAAACCTTTAAAGAAATGGGATGGGTATTGGCGAATAGTTATCTTTGATATCCCGGAGCGATTTAAAAAGGGAAGAAATGCCTTCCGAGCATTACTTAGAAGATTAGGCTTTTATCGTCTTCAAAAAAGTGTTTTTATTTTACCTTGGCAATGTGAGAGAGAAATCGAATTTATTAGCCATGTCTATCAAATTTCGTCTTATGTGAATTTTATTCTGGCCAAAAAGATTAAAAACGACCAAATTTTAAAAACAACGTTCAATTTGAACCTGTAATCTAAACAAAGGACCAACGATCGTTGGACGTTTGTTCTTGCCCTTTGTTATCTTCTATATTTTCCTCCCCTCATTCATCAATTCATTCATCTATCTATCTATCTATTCCTTGATAGGGGGTGTTGGTTGATTTCAATTGAAACTAAGATTGAATTAAGTTATTATTAAAGATAAAGAGTTTGTAAAAAACTTTGGTTTTAGGTAGGAGGGGGATGAAGCAAAGGGTTAAAGAGAAATTAAGAAAGTTCGCTAAGTTAAGCTGGTTTTTGGTGCGCTCTATACCCAAAAGACCTCTCAATCTGGGGATAACTTTCATTGTGCTATTTTCAATTATTCTCCTCTACCTTTTGCCCTTACGTTCTCAATTCCCAGGCAGGGTCTTGGGTGCTTCCACCACCTATAACCAACCCACTAATACCGCTTTTAATGCTTCGGGGGCCAGTGGGACATCTGTGGAAATCTCAAACACCGAGGTTAAACTGGCGGCTGATTCTGACTGGTGGCATACGGGTTTTCCCTACAAAAGAACTGTTACCATCACCAACACCCAAGCCACGGCCATTGCCGCCGGCACCACGGTTACCCTGACAATGGACACCAAACAATTTGTTGATGCCGGTAAAATGCAAACCGATGGCGATGATTTACGAATTGCCTACAAAAACGCCGCCTCTGACTGGTCGGAAGTCAGACGAACTTTCTCCTATCTTGGTTCGGAAACCTTCTCCACCTCCCAAAGAACCCAAGTTTCCTTCACCGCTGCCGCCTCAATTGCTGCTTCCTCCTCCGACGCCAACTATGCCCTCTACTACGGCAATGCCACCGTTAACTACAACTGGAGTAATGGACTGAAATTTGACGGGACGGATGATCTAACCACTACGGCTGACAATGATCTATTAACTGGGATGACCGCTTTAACGCTTGAGGCATTGGTTCAATTTAAGGGTTCAACATCACGGGCAACAATTATTAACAAAAACCCCGTAACAGGTTACGAGCTTATTGTCGACAGCTCTTTGACTACTCTAACACTATATAACGATGATTGTGGCGGGGCTAGCTACGAAACTCACGGCGCAAATTACGCTTTTAGTCTCAATCGATGGTACCACCTTGCGGCTACCCGGGCAGATGCTAAAATTAATCTCTATGTCAATGGTAAGAGAGTTAAGACGGATGACCCATCTTGTAGCGGAGTAATTTCTAATAATGCAGGTGCTTTAAATTTAGGCAGCAGAGCTGGTAGTAATAATTCGAATGCACTCATAGATGAAGTTAGAATTTCAAACACCGTTCGTTATGTAGGCGATCTTGTCAAAACCCCCGTAGAAAATTTCTCCAACGATGCCAATACAATTGTTTTATATCATTTAGATGAGGGCAGTGGACAAACAATTGCTGACAGTTCCTCCAATGTTTTAAATGGAGTTTTAGGTACCACTAGCGGTTCTGAAGCCACCGACCCCACCTGGTATTCACCTAATCAGCAATCTTTTGGCGATGAAACCTTTGTCGCCCCCTTCAACAACTCCACCACCGGCATTGACGGCGAAACTCCATCCTCCTTCACCCGCAACTCCGTCGCCACCTATGAAGACGAAAACGGCGTCCTCCAGGAAGTCACCGCCAATAATCCAAGATATGAGAAGGGATATAAAGATAGCTCAGCAATTCTGGTGGCCGATTACCATATGAACGAAGCCAGTTGGAATGGGACACCGAACGAAGTGGTTGATTCTTCTGGTTTTGGAAATCATGGAACTGCTAAAAATGGTGCAACGACTACTGCGGATGGAAAATTAAGTAGAGCAGGCAGTTTTGATGGGACGAATGATTATGTAGATGCTGGAAATAGGGCAAGTATAGATATAATAAATCCTTTATCCCTTGAGGCATGGGTGAAACCTTCAGCGTTCCCAACATTTAGTACGATTTTAGGAAAAAGAAGTGGAGCTACGGCAACCAATTATGTATTAAGATTTAACTCAAACACAATCATATCTTTCTATTTTGCTGACGCAACTTCTTTTCGGATATACGAATGGGCATATTCCCTTCAATCACAATGGTATCATTTAGTGGTAACTTTTGATGCCAGTGGGAAT
>Ga0210049_1002827_pt1 | contig 16004 bp, 10 predicted proteins | sample CryGeyCG2014_300_2_FD_183964 | JGI IMG/M metagenome (GOLD analysis project Ga0210049, IMG submission 183964) | Groundwater microbial communities from aquifer - Crystal Geyser CG06_land_8/20/14_3.00 (SPAdes) (version 2) | ecosystem: Environmental > Aquatic > Deep subsurface > Groundwater | place... | reverse complement strand
AAGACCAATGAGAGAATTAAAAGCAGCGATTTGAAAAAGGGTAGCGTTGATAGCGATGAGATATGGTCCAATGTAATTATCGCCAAAGGAAACGCCAGCTGAAGCGGTGGCTGCTTCTTTAATGGAAATTTTTCGGCTTTTTTCTTTTAATTCTAACTCTTTTTTTTCTTCTTCGGAGACAGCTTCTTTTTTCTCGGAAATTACTTTGGTATAGTATTTGTGGAACCTCTCAAACATTGATTTATCTAATTATTTAGAATTTATTTTACCATTTAAATGATCGCTTTAGAAACTCCCCTTTCAGAAATAAAGGGCATTGGGCCAAAATTTGTGGCTAAATTAAAAAACTTAGGGGTTTTAACAGTGAAAGACCTCCTTTGGCATTTCCCTTTCCGTTATGAAAATTTCGCGGCAGTTAAAAAAATTGCCGACCTGAAAATAAATGAGCAAGCCACCGTTTCAGGCATCATTGAAAAGGTAAAAGTCCAGCGGACCTGGAAAAAGAAAATGTTTATAGTGGAAGCAGTAATTCTTGATGACACCGGAAGCATCTCGGCTGTTTGGTTTAATCAAAGACATTTAGCCGCTATTTTAAAGAAAGGCCAGTATGTTAATTTTGCCGGCAAAGTTGTTTCTAAGAAAAATAAAATATATTTATCAAGCCCGGTTTATGAGTTTATAAATCAAAAACTAACAACTAATAACCAACAACTTACGACTAAGCATACCGCTCGGCTAGTGCCGATTTATCCCGAGACAAAAGGTTTAACATCAAAGGCATTAAGATATTTAATAAAACCAATTTTGGATGATTTAGAAAGATTGGATGATTTTTTGCCAAGCTCGGTTTTAAAAAAATTTAATTTCCCGGAAATCAATCAAGCGCTTTATAGCATTCATTTCCCAGACAACTTAGAAGCTGCCAAAGTCGCCAAAAGGCGCTTTGCTTTTGAGGACTTATTTTTGCTTCAGCTAATTAATTTGAGACAACGATTAAAATTAGCCAAGCAAAAAGCTTTTTCTTTTGAAGCGGCCGATGAATTTATAGAAAAACTTTTTAAAAATTTACCTTTTGAATTAACCGAATCTCAGAAGAAATCATTTTTTGAAATACTAAATGATTTAAAGAAATCTCAACCAATGAATCGGTTGCTTCAGGGCGATGTTGGCTCGGGGAAAACAATTGTAGCCGCTTTAGCCGCTATTATTGTTTCTGAGCCCTTCGACTCGGTTCAGGGCAAACAAAGCGTGTTTATGGCGCCAACCGAAGTCTTGGCTCGTCAGCATTACGAAACCATAAAAAGATTTTTTCCAAAATTCAATAAAGGCTTGGGGCTTTTAATTTCAAGCGAAACTAAAATTTTTTATGGCGATGATTTAGAACAAAGTGTAAAAAAATCTGGTTTTTTGAACAAGGTTTCTTTAGCTGAACTAAAAATAATTATCGGCACTCACGCTTTAATTCAGAAAGGAGTAAAGTTTAAGAATTTGGCGTTTGTAGTAATTGACGAACAGCATAGATTTGGCGTCTCTCAACGAGCTTCGCTCGTTACGCAGGAGTCAGCGTTTCTGCCGCATTTTTTGAGTATGTCTGCCACACCAATTCCGCGAACGCTCACTTTGACAATTTTTAGCGACCTGAATTTGTCAATTATTAGCGAGCTTCCTAAAAACCGAAAACCAGTGATTACTAAAATTGTAGCTCCGGAAAATCGTGATAAAGCCTATGCTTTTATTCGAGGCCAGGTTAAAAAAGGAAGACAGGCATTCGTCATTTGCCCGAGAATTGACCCGACGCAGACTAACGCAGGTAGTCTGCGTCAGTCAGCGTTGCCTTGGGAAACCAAAGCTGTTAAGGAGGAATATGAAAAATTATCCAAAAAAGTTTTTCCAGATTTAAAGGTTGGGATGCTTCATGGAAAAATGAAAGCTAAAGAAAAAGAAAAAATAATGTCCACCTTCGCTAAAGCTACGGCGGATAAAAAAATAGATATTTTAGTTTCAACCTCAGTGGTTGAAGTTGGGGTTGATATTCCTAATGCGACAATAATGATGATTGAAGGAGCTGAAAAATTTGGTTTAGCTCAACTTTATCAATTTCGCGGCCGAGTTGGCAGGGGAGAACATCAGTCATTTTGCTTTTTATTTACTGATTCGTTTAGTAAAACCACTAGAGAACGGCTCGAGTCATTACTCCAAGCCAAAAACGGCTTTGAATTAGCTGAAAAAGATTTAGCTATTCGCGGACCTGGAGAAATTTTAGGAGAGAGCCAAACCGGTCTTCCGGATTTAGCAATGAAAGCAATTCAAAATCCTGATTTAGTCAAAGTTAGCCGCCAAGCAGCTGAAGAATTATTAGAAGAAGACCCGAATTTTGAAAATCAGCCAGTTCTAAAAAACCGCTTGGATTTATTCCAAAAAGAAGTGCATTTAGAATAATTAGGTTAATTCTCTATTGTTCTTCTTTTCGGTGTGACCCAAAAACCCAACCTGAATTTTCCGCCCAGCATTAGCCGAGTTTGAGCATCAAGCCCGGGGATAGCGCCAAAGAAAATTAAATTTACCGGCATAAAAACCCACTGCAAAACATAAAGGAGGTAATGCCATTTTTTAAACCATTTTGGTTTTGACGGCAGAGTTAAAATACTTAAAATAACCGATGAGGCAATACCCACCGAAGCAATTGTTAAGAGGGTAGAGGTGATTTTTGGAAGATTGTAAGAGAGGATTGTTATGTTAAACCTATCACCGCCAAGAAGAAGCGGCAACCAACCTAAGGCAAAAATTAACAAAGCATTTGTCGCCCAAGCGTAAAAAGAACTTATTAAATCTATAGCCCATCGCCATTTTACTTTTGAAGGAATTTTTTTATTTTTAGAAAAACCGGTAATAAGATAGGGGATATTTTCAGCGCCCCAGGCCCAGCGGCGTTGTTGTTTATAAAGATTTACCAACGTCTCTTTAAAAGTCGGACCGACATTGGTATCCATTGAGACTGGATAAAAAAGCGGCACCACTCGCCAATCGCCGTTGTAATAAAGAAAACACTGGAAAAAAATATTGGAGTCCTCAGAGACCAAATAAGTGTGCCAAAAACCAATATCAACTAAAGCCTTAAAAGGAATTGACTGCGAAGAAAAAGTGGTTAATTTTTCAGGTCTTATTTGCTGCATCATTTGCCAAGAAGTACAACTGAAAGAGACGACTCGGGCTAAAGCTGGCGCCTGATAAATATTATTATTAAAAAATGGGATAGGTTGATAGCTTGAATTAAAAGGCTTTTCGCAAGTTAAAAAATTATAAGTTAGAATACCGAAATAATCTTTTAGAATTTGGGTGTCTACATCAAAAACTGAAACTAATATATTTTCATAGGGGATTTTTAAAGAATCAATAATTTCTTTTTTTGCTTGTTTTGCGGCCCAAGCCTGGTTTGAACCCTTGCCAGGGATTTCATTGGGCAAATCTTCTGGATGGACAGTAATTAAAAATTTAAAAAATTTATCGCCAAAATCTTGTTTAATTTGTTTTGCTGTTTCTTGAGCTTCTGGGCTTGCCCCGTAACTCAATTCACTTGAGTTTACGGGGCTTGCCCGTTCTTCAGTGGCTAAAACAACAATCATTTTATCTTTTGGGTAATTGGATTGAATTAAGCTTTCAAAACTTTCTTTGACAACATTGTAAGGCTCTTTATACATTGGAAGGATAATTAGATGATAAACGCGACCCCAAACTACAAATGCATCCGAATCTACAAAAATTTTATTCGGATCATTCGGATAAATTCGTAGTTTTGGATCGGATTTTAATTTCTCTAGCCAATTGATTTTTAGATTTTGATTGGTTTTAGTAAAACATAAATGAAGATGAATTATTAAATAGAGAGTTTTAAAAAGCCAATATAAATCAAAGACAATAATAAAAAGAGCGACCCAGACCGGCCGATACCAAGATAAAAAAATTGCGAGGATTAGAGTTGTCCAGGCCAAAGCGCCTGGCAAAATTTCAAAAAACCGATAAAGTTTTGACATTTTGAATTATATTTTAAATTTTAATCCAGATTGGGCGGCAAGTCCGTCAATGCAACCCTTAATTTTAAAGAATAAACGTCTATTATTTATTCTTAGATCAAGAGTCCCATAAGGGAGAGCGTTGAAGGGTCTTTTTTGTTTACTTGATATACTGATTTGGTTTGTTACACAAAAATTTTCTTTTGGCAGATTGGTTGTTTTGCTCCAAAAGTTTATAGCCATGTTTTTGTCTATATTGGGGTATATCCTCAAATGCGGTTTAATTCTATCGTTGTTAATTTTCAATATTTCTCTTGTAAAGCGGAGGAACAACGCAATCATATATGGATTTGAGTTAGTAAATCCCATAACAAGATTTTTTTTATTTTTTTCGTTTTGATTTCCTTCGCCCCAATAGAGAGCTATGCCTATTAAGAATAAATCTTTTGATGATAGCTTAGGTATTGATTTAGCCGCCGACAATCTTATTTGTTGATTTTCTGACTTGATTATTTTTGTTCGGTTTTTATTAAATCGGAATAATCCATGTTTTCGAGCAAATTCTATATTTTTGTTTAATTTTTTTTTCGCTTCAAGTGGTAATTCTAAATTTTTAAACCAATAGCTTAACGTTCCTTTTGAGGGGATATTCAAAATTTTTCTTATTTCATTATAGCTTTTTCCTTGTAGCCTTAATTCTATGGCTTTTTGCTTTTTATGTAATTGGTTTCTCATGATTTGTACAGCTGTATGTATTATATTGTAAAGTAAGCAGCTGTACAAATCAAATAGCGGCCCCAACGGGAATCGAACCCATATCTACATCTTGAAAGAATGCTGTCCTAACCATTAGACGATGGGGCCACATCAATAAGGTTTAATATATCAAAAACATTGCTTTTCTTCAACTAATTATTGATTTATATTTTATTTTTTAGTTGGTGAAATTATGATATATTTTAAAAATGAGACTGATGAAAATTTTATCTATTGAAACAAGTTGTGATGAAACAGCCATCGCTTCAGTAGAGGCGAGTGGTGGCTTGAGAAATCCGAAATTTCAAATTTTAAAAAATTTAGTTGCGTCACAAGTTAAAGTTCATCAACCATTTGGCGGCGTAGTTCCGAACCTAGCAAAGCGTGAGCATATTCGGAATTTACCAATTTTATTTAAGGAAGTTCAAGGTTCATCGTTCATAGTTCATGGTTGCGACTTAGTCGCTGTTACTGTTGGTCCCGGGCTTGAACCGTGTTTGTGGACTGGAATAAATTTTGCGAAAGAACTACGAATGTATCCGAATACCGCGAATAAACCAAAAATCATTGGAACGTCACACTTAGACGGGCATCTGTACAGTTTTTTGTTGCCCCAAAAAACTGTAAATCCTAAACTCCAAACCCTAAATCCTAAACAAAAAACTTTAGAATTTAGAGTTTCGAATTTAGTATTTCCAGCAATTTCATTGCTGGTTAGCGGTGGACATACAATTTTAATTTTAATGAAGGACTTGACCCATCTTAAAAAACTTGGCGAAACTCGTGATGACGCAGTCGGTGAATCATTTGATAAAGTGGCTAGGCTTTTAGGCCTTCCTTATCCCGGTGGTCCGGAGATTGAAAAAGTTGCCAAGCAGGGAAACCCAGAAGCAATAAATTTCCCTCGGCCAATGCTTAATCAAAAAAATTACGATTTCAGCTTTTCCGGGTTAAAAACATCAGTTTTGTATTATCTACGCGATCCAAAACAACGAATACATCCGAATCTACAAAATAATTATTCGGATCATTCGGATAAATTTGTAGGTTGGGATCGGATTGCAAATGTGGCCGCTTCTTTTCAAAAGGCCGCTTTTGATGCTTTAATTAAAAAAAGCTTAAGAGCTGTTAAAGAATTTGAAGCAAAAACCATTATTATTACTGGTGGAGTGGCGGCTAATAAAACCTTAGGTCGAATGTTTAAGCAAGCGCTCAAAGAAGACAAATTCAAAATCAATTTAATTATTCCAGAGCCAAAATTTTGTACTGATAATGCGGCGATGATCGCGGTAGCGGGATATATTAATTTTCTTCAAAACAAAAACAAGCGATTGATAGCAAGAGGGGATTTATCAATATAAAATAATATAAAAATTCCAAAAAATTCAATGCCAACTTTTTTCAAAAAACTTGACTGGCCATTAATAATTTCCGTGTCTTTAATAATACTTTGTAGTTCTCTTTCTCTTTTATCAACCGCGCCTAATAAATTCAGGCAGCAGCTTATTTTCTTGGCAGTTGGTATTTTAATTTTTTTCTTAATTTTGAAAACTAATTGGAGACCCTTAACAAATTATTGGAGCCTCATTATAGGATTTTATTTTTTTATCATCCTTTTGCTTTTAGCCACCTTTTTTTTGGCGCCTCCAATTAGAGGGGCAAAGAGCTGGCTTAAAATTGGTGATTTTTTATTTCAGCCGTCAGAGTTAGCAAAGCTTTCTTTAATTCTTCTTTTTGCTAAATTTTTTTCCCGCAAGCACATTTCTATCGCCCGAGTCTCTAATCTTTTTTCATCGTTTATCTATTTCGCTGTTCCGGCGGCACTGATAGCTTTACAACCGGATTTTGGGACAGCTTTAGTTTTGTTTTTTATTTGGCTTGGTTTTCTTTTAGTCTCCGGGATTAGATGGCGCCATTTAGTTATTGCCTTAATTATTTTCTTAATTTTTGGAATTTTTAGTTGGAATGAAATTTTAAAAAATTATCAAAAAGAAAGAATCCTTGGTTTTTTATTTCCAGAGCGAGACCCTTTGGGAATTAACTACTCAACTATTCAGGCAAAAATAGCGGTTGGTTCGGCTGGCTTCCTTGGCAAAGGATTCAGACAGGGGACACAAACTCAATTAGGATTTTTGCCAGAAGCCCAAACCGATTTTATTTTAGCAGCCTTTATTGAAGAATGGGGGATTTTGTTGGGTATTTTATTAATCGCCTCCTTTTTTATAATGGTGGCTCGGATTGTTAAAATCGGCCTTGAAACAGATAGTAATTTTGACCGTCTTTTTTGTTTGGGGACCGCTATTTTATTTCTAATTCAATTTATTTTTAATGCCGGTTCAAATTTGGGATTGGTGCCAGTGATTGGCGTTACTTTTCCCCTTTTAAGTTACGGCGGCTCGTCTCTCTTGACTAATTTTATTTTAATTGCTATGGTTGAAAGCATAGCAACGTTCCGGGTTTTTTAATGTTTAGATTGGTAAAGCTTTTATCTCTCTTTTTAATTTTTATCCTAATTCTTTTTGGGATTGTTTTTGCCAGAAATTTAAGACCAGTTAAAGATGATGAATCAGATGATAACACTCAAATTGTTTTGGAAATTTCTCAGGGAACATCCTTTAATGAAATCACCTCTCAACTTAAAGAAAAGGGATTGGTTCGAAGAGAGATAGTCTTTAAAATCTTTACTGTTTTATCCGGCAAGGCCCATCAACTAAAGCCTGGAAAATATTTTTTAAGCAAGAATCTATCCGCTAAAGAGGTTATTAACGAGTTAACTGCTGGACCAAAAGAAATTTCTATTATCATCATTCCTGGTAAAACTCTAAAAGAGATTGATGAATTTTTAGCTGAAAACAGGGTTATAAAAAAAGGAGAATTAATAGATTTGGACGCTAATGAAATTTTTTTAGCTAATCCTGCTAAATATTTTTTTCTTGAAGAGGTAAAAACCTTAGAAGGATTTTTTCTGCCTGATACTTATTGTTTTTTACCAGGAGAATCGCCTAAAAATGTTGCTTTAAAGATGGTGGATAATTTTTCAACCAAGGCCTTGCCAATTTTAAAACAAGATGATAAGCTCTTAAGTGATAGGGAATTTATCTACAAAACTCTTATTTTAGCTTCTTTATTAGAAAAAGAGATTCCTCTCCCTGAGGACCAAAAAATTGCCGCTGGCATCTTGGAAAAAAGATTGACAATAGGGATGCCGCTTCAGGTTGATGCCACAATTTTATATGCTAAATGTAAAGGGCAATTCAAGGATTGCCCGCCTCTAACAAAAGAAGATTTTAAAATTAATTCAATTTACAACACTTATCTATTTAAAGGATTGGCACCCACCCCGATTTCTAATCCTTCAACTTCAACCATTGGGGCAGCAGCTAATCCAACTTCGTCTCCTTTTCTTTATTATTTATCAATTCCCAAAACCACCACCACAATTTTTTCTAAAACCTTTGAAGAACACAACCACTATCGTTTTCAATATTTATTAAATAATTAAAATTTTTAAGACTCTGCAACTTAGCAGAGAAGTTTGTTTTGAAGCTACCAATCAAAAATTTTTCTTCCCATCTGCCAATTACTGTGGAGCAGCCTCGCCTTATTGAAATTCAACTTTCCTCTTGGCGGTGGTTTATTGAGAAAGGCATTAAAGAGCTTCTTGATGAAATCTCGCCAATTAAGGATTATTCCGGTAAAGACCTTGACCTTTATTTTCTGGAATATTATTTTGATGAGCCAAAATATAATGAGGAAACAGTTCGCAACAAAGAGCTTACTTACGAAGCAGCTCTACGAGCAAAAATTAGATTAGTTAATCATAGAGCAAACACAGTAAAAGAGCAGGAAGTTTATTTAGGAGACTTTCCAGTGATGACTTCACGCGGCACCTTTATTGTTAATGGAGTTGAAAGAGTAGTTGTATCCCAGCTGATTCGTTCAGCTGGGCTTTATTTTTCAGCTAGCGTGGTTAAGGGCCGCAAACTTTTTGGCGTCAAAATTATTCCTAATCGTGGCTCTTGGCTTGAATTTATGACTGAGCCCGATGGTTTCCTTGGCGTAAAAATTGATAAACATCGCCGAGTAGCTGCCACTGATCTTTTAAGAATTTTTTCTTTTCCCGGTAAAGATTACGGATTTAAAGATAATGAAGAAATTTTAAAGGCATTTTTTGATGTTGATAATGGCTCAACTAAATTTATCAAAAAGACCCTTGATAAGGATTTAGCAAGAACCGCACCCGAATCTTATATCGAGATTTATAAAAGATTAAGACCAGGAGATTTGGCAACAGCGGAAAATGCTCAAAGCTTAATAGATAGTATGTTTAAAAGATTGGATCGCTACAGCCTCTCAGCAGTTGGCCGATATAAACTTAATCAAAGAATTGGTTTTAAAAACAAAACTAGTCATCTCTTAGACCTTGAAGATTTAATAGTAGTTGTTAAAGAAATAATCCGGCTAAATAACGACCCTTTAGCTGAGCCTGATGATATTGACCATCTGTCAAATCGTCGAGTCCGAGCAGTTGGAGAGCTGCTTCAAAGCCGTCTCCGGGTTGGGTTTCAAAGGACGAGAAGAACGGTTCAGGATAGAATGTCAACACTTGATATTAATACACTTTTGCCAGCTCAACTAATTAATTCTCGGCTATTGACTTCTGTTATTAGAGAATTTCTAACCACTTCGCAGTTATCCCAATTTATGGACCAAATTAATCCATTAGCAGAGCTGGAGAATAAAAGACTTCTTTCTTCATTGGGGCCAGGAGGGCTAACCCGAGAAAGAGCAAAGTTCGAGGTCCGCGATGTTCATCCCAGCTATTACGGTAGAGTTTGCCCGATTCAAACGCCAGAGGGTCAAAACATCGGTTTAATTAATCGTTTAGCCAACTATAGCCGGCCAAATGAATTTGGTTTTTTAACTACCCCTTATTTGAAAGTAAAAAGAGGCATTGCGACTAATGAAGCAATTTGGCTTGATGCTAATGAAGAAAAAAAATACCGAATCGCCCAAGCTAGCACCAAGGTTGACAAGAAAGGGAGAATTTTAGATGAGATTGTGGAGGGAAGAATTAATGATAAGCCAGGAACCTGCAAGAAAGAAGAAGTGGAGCTGATTGATGCTGCTCCCCAACAACTTGTTAGCGTTGCTACTTCTTTAATTCCTTTTCTAGAGCATAATGATGCTAACCGAGCCTTGATGGGCTCTAATATGCAAAGACAGGCGGTGTCTTTAATTAAACCAACTTCTCCTTTGGTTTCTACTGGCATGGAAGAGAAAGTCGCTTATAACTCAGGATATTTAATAATTAGTGATTTTGATGGTGAAATAATTGACGTTGATGCTTCTAAAATAGTTCTTAAAACCAAAGAAGGCAAAAGCAAAACCTACCATCTTTATAAATTTAAAAGATCAAATCAATACACTTGCATCAGTCAGGCGCCTTTAGTTGAAAAAGGACAAAAAGTAAAGAAAGGAGATGTTTTAGCTAACGGTCCTTCAATGGATAATGACTGTTTGGCACTGGGACAGAATTTAATAGTAGCCTTCATGCCTTTTGAGGGAACTAATTTTGAAGATGCTATTATCGTTTCTGAAAGAGTGGTGAAGGACGATTTGTTTGACTCCATTCATATTGAAGATTTTTATTGTGATGTCAGGGAAACGAAGTTAGGGCCGGAAATCACAACTAATGATATTCCCAATGTTTCCGAAGAGAAATTGCGGAATCTTGACGAAGAGGGAATTATTCGGATCGGCGCCGAAGTAAAAGCTGACGACATTTTAGTGGGCAAGGTTTCTCCAAAAGGCGAGGTTGAATTGACACCAGAAGAAAAATTACTTCAAGCAATTTTTGGCGAACAAGCCCGCGATATAAAAGACACCTCTTTAGTCCTGCCGCACGGCAAAAGCGGTCGCGTTATTAGAGTAAAAGTTTTTTCTCGGGACCACGGCGATAAGCTTGAACCGGGAGTAATTAAAAGAATTCAAGTTGAAGTTGCCAAATTGCGGAGTCTTAAAGCTGGAGACAAACTCTCTGGTCGCCACGGCAATAAAGGGGTTGTCTCTCAAGTAAGAATAGTTGAGGATATGCCGCATCTTGAAGATGGAACGCCGGTGGATATAATTTTAAATCCTTTGGGCGTACTTTCTCGAATGAATTTGGGTCAGATTTTAGAAACCCATTTGGGATTAGCCGCTAAAAAAATGGGTTATCGGGCGATTACCCCGATTTTTATTGGCGCCACTGAGAAGCAAATTAAAGAAGAGCTCAGGCGCGCCGGTTTTTCCGAAACCGGCAAAGTAACTCTTTATGATGGAAGAACTGGCGAACCTTTTCGGCAGCCAATAACGGTGGGCTACATCTATATTATGAAGCTTCTTCATCTGGTTGAAGATAAAATTCATATGCGGGCCATCGGTCCTTATTCGCTTATTACCCAGCAGCCGCTTGGCGGGAAAGCGCAGTTCGGCGGACAGCGATTCGGAGAAATGGAGGTTTGGGCCCTGGAAGGTTATGGCGCTGCTCATGTTTTACAGGAAATGTTGACTATTAAGTCAGATGATGTTTTGGGTCGCTCAGCTGCTTTTGAAGCAATAGTTCGCGGTGAAAAAATTAAAAAGCCAAATGTCCCTTCGGTGTTTAATGTGATGATAAGCGAGCTTAAAGCTTTGGGTTTAAATATTGAACTAATTAACGAAGATGCCCAACCTTGATGGATAACTTTAATGCTTTAAAAATAAAAATTGCCTCGCCGGAAGACATTTTAAGTTGGTCAAAAGGAGAAGTAGTTAAACCTGAAACGATTAATTACCGGACCCAACGGCCGGAAAAAGACGGGCTTTTTTCAGAAAAAATTTTCGGCCCGACAAAAGATTATGAATGTTCTTGTGGTAAGTATCACGGCGTGAGATATAAAAATACTGTTTGTGAACGTTGCGGTGTTGAGGTAGTTCATTCCGTTGTTAGACGAGAAAGAATGGGTCATATAAATTTAGCCGCGCCGGCTGCCCACATTTGGTTTTTGAAAAGCCTTCCTTCAAAATTAGGCCTGTTTTTAGATATTCCTTTACAAAAATTAGAGAAAGTTGTTTATTACGCCAACCACATTATTACCGAAGTTAATGATGAAGAAAAGAAAAAAGCTCTTGCTGAAGTTAAAAAAGAATACAACACTAGGAAAAAGGCTTTAAAAGGCCAGGCGCTCAAAAATTTTCAAGAAGCTACTCTTAAAACAAAAGAGGAGGTTAATTCGCTTCAGCCCGGGAAAGCGATGACTGAAGCAGAATATTTTAGGTTAGCCAGTCGATTTTCTAATGTGTTTGAAGCCGGTACTGGCGCCGAGGCAATTAGAAAACTTTTAGAAAAGATTGATTTAAGAAAATTAGCTTCTAAAACCAAGGAAGAAATAGAAAGAACTAAAGAGAGAAGCCAGTCTCAAAAATTACTTTACCGTCTTAAACTAATTCGTTCGTTTTTAAAAAATAAAATGCGACCAGAATGGATGATTTTAACAATTTTGCCAGTCCTGCCGCCAGATTTAAGACCAATGGTAGCTCTTGATGGCGGACGTTTCGCTACCTCAGATTTAAATGACCTCTATCGTCGAGTTATCAATCGTAATAATCGCTTGAAAAAATTACTGGAATTGAAAGCACCCGAGATAATTATTGTAAATGAAAAGAGAATGCTGCAAGAAGCAGTAGATGCCTTAATTGATAATGCCTCTAGGGTTGGTGCCCAAACGCAACCTTTAACCGTTAGACAACAACCCTCTAAGTCTTTAACCGATGCTATTAGAGGGAAACAAGGAAGGTTTCGTCAAAATCTTTTAGGAAAACGAGTCGACTATTCAGCTCGCTCAGTTATCGTTGTTGGTCCGCATCTGAAAATTAATCAATGCGGTTTGCCAAAAAAGATAGCTTTAGAACTTTTCCGTCCTTATGTAATTCATAGAATCATTGAAAGCGGCTTAGCTTATAATGTCAAAAATTCAAACCGAATAATTGAGCAAGCCGGCCCCGAAGTTTGGGCAATCCTTGAGGAAGAAATTAAAAACAAGGTAGTACTTTTAAACCGAGCCCCAACGCTTCATCGTTTAGGAATTCAGGCTTTCAAACCAGTTTTAATTGAAGACCTTTGTATTAAAATCCCACCCTTAGTTTGTGCTGCTTTCAACGCTGACTTTGACGGCGATCAAATGTCAGTTCATTTGCCATTAACTCAAGAGGCTCAAAAAGAGGCAACTGAAAGAATGCTGGCTTCTAAAAATTTACTTAAGCCAGCCACCGGCGAACCAATTACCGCTCCTACTCTTGATATGGTTCTGGGCTGCTATTATCTAACAAAAATTAAAGAGAAGGCTGAAGGAACTAATCGAGTTTTTATTAATCCAAGCGATGCCCTGCTGGCTTACCAATTTGGTCAGATTGAAATTAACTCTTTGATTAAAATCAAAGAAATGAAAAAAGGAGGCAAATTTAAAGATTTAGAAACAAGTTGCGGCCGGATTATTTTTAACCAAGTCTTACCAGAAGACTTCCCTTTTGTTAATAAAGTTTTAAATAAGAAATCGCTTCAAGAAATAGTCTCTTTATTGATTGAGGATTATGGGATTGAAGAAACTGCTCCAATTTTGGACGAAATTAAAAAACTGGGTTTTGAATATGCAACTCTTTTAGGTATTAGCTGGGGAATGGATGATTTGCCGGAACTTAAAGAAAAAGAGGCAATTATTAAAGAGGCAGAGAAAGCCGTTAATTTAGTTGACGAGCAATATAAACAGGGGCTTTTAACCGATTTTGAACGCCGAGCCAGAATTATAGAAATTTGGGATGGTGTAAAAGATAGGATTCAGAAAATTATTCTCCGCACATTAGACCCTTACGGCTCGGTCTATTCAATTGTTGACTCCAAAGCTAGAGGTAGTTGGTTGCAACCCTTACAGATGATGGGCATGAAAGGATTAGTGGTAAATCCTAAAGGAGAGACAATTGAACTACCGATTAAATCGTGCTACAAAGACGGCCTTTCCAGCCTTGAATACTTTATTTCCACTCATGGCGCCAGAAAGGGTTTAACTGACACCGCACTAAAAACTGCTTCGGCCGGTTATCTGACCCGGAGAATGATAGATGTTTGCCAAGATCTAGCGATTAAAGAAGAAGATTGTGGCACCGAGGAAGGTATTGAGGTTTATCGGAAAGAAGGGGAAGAATTTAATTACCCCTTTAGCTTAAGGATATTTTCTCGAACAGCAGCCGAGGATATTAAAATTGGCAAAAAGATTATCTTGAAGAAAGGGAAAATTATTGATCGGAAAACTGCTGAATTAATTGAAAAATCTAAAATTGAAAAAGTCAAAATTCACTCGCCAATTACCTGTAAAACGCCTTTTGGGATATGTTCTAAATGTTATGGTTTTGACCTTGCGACAATTGAACCAGTAAAAATAGGCGAAGCGGTGGGGATTATCGCTGCCCAATCAATTGGTGAACCTGGGACTCAGTTGACTCTTAGAACTTTTCACACTGGCGGGGTGGCGGGTATTGATATTACTCATGGCTTGCCTCGGGTTGAAGAAGTGTTGGAAAACCGACTACCAAAAGGTTACGCGGCCTTAGCGCCAGCAGACGGTGTCTTAGAAGACATTGATGTTCGAGGACAGCTGAAAATAATAAAATTTAAACTTGTAGTTAAAGAGAAAAAGCCAAAAACTATATCTAAAAGATATATTTTTGGCAAAGCCAAAACTATAGAATATTCAGTACCAAAAACTATTGAAATTTTTGTAAAGCCAGGCCAGAAAATTAAAAAAGGCGCTCAGCTTTTCGAAGGACCTCTTTCTTTAAAAGAAATTATGAATTTAAGAAGCCGAAAAGAAGCAGAACGCTACATTATTAATGAAATTCAAAAGATTTATGCTTCTGAGGGTATGAACATCAACAATAAACACATTGAAATTTTAGTGAGACAAATGTTTTCGCGAGTGAGAATTAAAAGCCCAGGCGACAGCAATTTTGTAATTGGCGAAATGGTTGATAAATCAAGATTTTTAGAGGTTAATAAAGAGCTGAAGAGGCAAAACAAAACACTAGCTACTTGTGAGCAACTTTTGATGGGGATTTCGCGGGTGGCTCTTAGTTCTGATAGTTTTCTTTCAGCCGCTTCGTTCCAGGAAACTGTTCGGGTTTTAACAGCAGCTGCTAGCGAAGGCAAAATTGATAAGCTGCGAGGTCTTAAAGAAAATGTGATAATTGGTCGATTGATCCCAGTTGGCACTGGCATAGAAAAAGAAGAAATTAAAGAAGAAAATTTGCCAAAAGAGAAATAATCAATTATTATTTGGGCTTAAGTATGTCTGCCGAGAATGAAGAAAAAAAATTTTATGAGATAGGCTTTGTTTTTGATGCTGAAGACAATAGGGCGGAGGTGATTAAGCTGATTAAAGATTTAGAAGGAGAAATTTTAAAAGAAGGGGAGGTTTTTAAAATAAGACTTGCTTACCTAATTAAAAAGCAAAGTTCTGGTTTTTTTTCATTTCTTCAGTTTTTCTTAAAACCAGAAAATCTTACCAGCCTAAAAAAGACACTTAAACTCAACCCTTCAATTTTAAGATTTTTAGTTATAAGATTGGGAGAGAAAGAAGAGAAGATAGTGCGTTTTATTTCAGTTGGGCCAGCAATAAAGGGGATAAATCAGAAAGCAGTTGATGCTTTAAGCAATGAAGAATTAGAAAAAAAGATAGAAGAGATATTAAAATGATTTTATTAAAATTACTATGAACCTCAATAAAGTTTTTATTTTAGGAAGATTAACTGCTGACCCCCAACTACGGGCAACTCCTACCGGGACACCAGTTGGTAGTTTTTCAATAGCTACCAATCGAGTTTGGAATGACAAAAACGGAATGAAGCAAGAAGAAACAGAATATCACAATGTGGTGGTTTGGGGGAGACAAGCAGAGATTGCCAATCAATTTTTAAGAAAGGGCAGCTTAGTTTTAATTGAGGGAAGGTTAAGAACAAGAACTTGGCAGGATAAGCAAGGACAAAACAGAAGAACAACAGAAATTATTTGTGAAAGACTACAGCTCGGACCAAAACCAATAAGTCAGACAGGACCCAGCTTTGACCCCCAGCCGCCAATTGAAAAAACCCCACCACCTTCTCAGGAATTGCCAGAAATCAACCTTGACGAAGAAAATATTAAAGCAGAAGACCTACCTTTTTGAG
>Ga0210049_1002819_pt1 | contig 16038 bp, 10 predicted proteins | sample CryGeyCG2014_300_2_FD_183964 | JGI IMG/M metagenome (GOLD analysis project Ga0210049, IMG submission 183964) | Groundwater microbial communities from aquifer - Crystal Geyser CG06_land_8/20/14_3.00 (SPAdes) (version 2) | ecosystem: Environmental > Aquatic > Deep subsurface > Groundwater | place... | reverse complement strand
ATCTTCAACTCCAAGTCCAACACCTACACCAACACCAACGCCTACACCAACGCCTACACCAATGCCTACACCAACTCCGACTCCCACTCCAACTCCAACGCCAACACCAACACCAACGCCTACACCAACGCCTACACCAACGCCTACACCCACTCCGACTCCGACACCGGAAATTGAAAAGGGATTTAATTTCGTCTCGCCAAAACAGGGAAACACACTTAAAGACAAAATTATTATTGAGGGAAAAGCAATTGGTAAAGCAAAGTCGGCAAAATTCAAACTGACTCCGCCTGCCCCAGGTTCAACCGAAAAAACATTTGAAGCAACCTGCGGCGAACCTTCAAACATAGCGCCCATTGAAAGCATTTGCAAATACGAACTGGACACAGCCGTATTTTCAAACGATGAGGGATACAAAATTCTTACCGAAGTCCTCTATCCCGACAATACTTCATTTAGTTCTGGTGCCATAACTGTCTCAATCGATAATCCGAAAGTTGACATAATTGTAAAAATGCCGGAGTTCCAATTTATTTCTCCGCCAGATAAGGCAACTGTTTCTCAAACCGTATTAATCTCCGGGAAAGTTGAAGAAGCAAAATCAGTAGAATTTTATCTCCGCCTGCCAACCGCCGTCACTCCAACCTATATTGGTAAAGCAATTTTAGAAGAAGGGGGTGTTTGGCAATATAAATGGGATACAGGTTCCACCCCGAATAATAGTTATATTTTGAATGCCCTAATCACCAATCAATATGGAAGTTATTTAAGTTCCTTTTCGGTAAACATCACGGTGAAAAATGAAATTGAAAGAGATGTTGTTAAAGAGGAAAAAACTAAAAAACAAATTGAAGAAGAAAGGGAAATTGTCGCAGAAAAAACCGAAACTGAAAAAAAGGAAGCGAAAGAAAAAGCAGCTCAAGAAATAATTCAAAAAGTTCCCCAAACTGCCGAAAAAGAAGTCAGAAAAATAATTGAGAAGTTTACCCCCGAAACAAAAGTCGAAACAATTGAAAAAATAATTCAGGTTGTTGAACCCGAAAAAATGGAAGAGGCAAAAAAAGAAATTAAAGAGCACTTAAAAAAACTGGAAGAAAAAATAGAGGAAAAAGAAAAAATTAAAGCAGAAAAGGAGGAGGAAATTATCAGCAAAGATTCCGATGGCGACGGAATACCTGATTATCAGGAGATTGTCGCCTATAAAACCAATCCCTTTGCGGCTGATACTGATGGCGATGGTTATATAGACGGAGTAGAAATAACTAACGGCTACGACCCCCTAAATCCATCACCAGCCGCTAAAATTATCTTTGAGGACCCCAAAAAATTTGAAGAAGAGAGACCGGAAGTAGCAAAAGAAATTACAAAACCGGAAATTTTAAAAGTGGAGAAGGTTGAACTTGTGCCCCTGGCCGTGAAAATAGAAATTTCACCCACCCCCCCGCCGAAAAAAGCCACCCCAGAAGCCACTCCTGCGCCGCCGCCATCCGGCATAAAACTTACAGGCAAAGCCCTGCCGAATAGCTTTATAACCTTGTATATTTATAGTCTTCCAACGATTATTACCGTCAAAACAGATGAATTTGGAAACTGGGTTTATATTTTAGACAAACCTCTGGAAGAAGGAAGGCATGAGGTTTATGTCATAATCAATGATAATACCGGAAAGATAGTTGCAAAATCCGAAACCTTTGCTTTTGTTAAAACAGCGACGGCCGTAGCTGCTGTATTCGCTGCTGTTCCGGAAATTTCTCCTGCCGAAACCATAGCAAGAAACTATACCATATTAATCTTCGGTTTTATAACACTTTTCATTGGAATTGCTTTGAGTATCATTGGTCTGGTAACCAAAAAGAGGGGTTAAATAAATCCGGAAGCCGGAAAAAAGATTATGATTATATAAAAGAGATTATATAGAAGACTTGTCTAAAAAATAAAAGCAAAAATCGCCAAAAAGACAAATATGAATCCCTTAAAATCTGGCCTTAATTTTGTTAGAAAAAATCCTACCATTATTTATTCTTTGGCTTTAATAGCGCTTATTCCCTTAACGCTTTATTTTAATACCTCATCGGCAATAAAATCATTTCAGGGGGAAGTTGACGCCAGCCTTATGACCACAGCCCTGATAACCGAGAAGGTTTTTGATATTTTTGCTTCTGACTTTATAGCAAGTCCGGAAATCCTTCAAGAAAAAGTTGAAAGAATTGTTAAAGAAAATCCCGAAGAGATTGCCGAGGTCCAGGTAGAAATTCGCGAAAAAGAACAATTTAAAACAATTGCTTCCTTTCCTCAAAAAGAAACGGCGGAGGAATTGCCAATTGAGGTTAAAAATCTTTTTGAAACAGCTAAAAATCTTGCCTGGAACGAACCAAGGGGCGAAGCTATTGGATTTTTAACCATTGATGATGCGGGAACGAGATTTCGAAATGTAACTAAGACTATTTATGATTCTTCCGGAGAAAAAATAGGAGTTGTGAGACTCGCAATATCTTTAAAAAAGATTGACGAGCACACGGCCCAGGCAACCAAACGTTCTTTCGTTATTTTGACAATCTCTATTGTGCTTGTTTTGTTTTTAATAATCAACCACACCCGTCTTTTTGAATACTCGGTTTTGTATAGAAAAATTCGGGAAGTGGACAGAATGAAGGACGAGTTTCTTTCAATGACCGCCCATGAACTCCGAACCCCAATTGCGGCTATTTCCGGCTATGCCAATATTTTAAAAAGGGAAATTGGTCCAACCCTTAATGAAGCCCAAACAGAGCATCTTTCCAGAACGATTATTTCAACCGAAAGATTAAATGATTTAATTAATGATATTTTAGATGTTTCTAGAATTGAACAGGGAAGGCTTTCAATTGAATTTCAAGAAATGTCTCCTCAAAAAACAATAAAGGAGGTTGTTGATGAATTAAAGGTTAAGGCCGATGAAAAAGGGCTGCAGTTAATTTTTGAGCCAAAACCTGTGGTGAGCTCGCCGAACCAAGAAGAGCCGTCTCTAATATCGGCTGACCCGGAACGGCTAAAACAGGTTTTAATTAATATTATTGGCAATTCTATTAAATACACAATGAAGGGAAGGGTAGAAGTAATAACGGAAGCCGATGCCCTAAAAGGCAGATATTCTATTGCTGTTAAAGATACCGGGGTTGGTATGTCGGCCGAAGCCCAGAAAAAACTATTTGAAAAATTCTTTAGGATAAGAACCAAAGAAACTGCCGAGGTCAGCGGCACGGGCCTCGGACTTTGGATTACAAAAGCTTTAACCGAAAAAATGCAGGGAGAAATCTTTATTGAAAGTATGGAGGGGGTGGGGTCCAAGTTTACTATAGTTTTTCCCATAATAAAACAGCAGAAAACTTCTGCTGTAAAAATTAGAAAAGAAACCTAATTTAATTTTCAATTTTTCCGGACAAAAGCGGGACCCCGTCCCGCATTTCCGCCTTTGGCGGAATCCGCCGTAGGCGTGATTTGCGGGACCCCGCTGTGGCGGGACTGCGGCGGGACAATTTTCAATCAATTTTCCAATTTTCTAAATTTCAAAATGCCAACATTCCAGATTTTTCTGGGATTTTTTATTTATAGTAAATGCGTCCCTCTATTCTTGAATCAAAATATTCTAAAACTTTTTTCTCCTCCGGCTCCATCTCGCTTAAAATTTTCTTTAAAACCTCAAGCTGGGTTTCAATGTTTTCAATATTTTGAGATAAATCAAAAATGAACCTCCAGCCCAAAGACGATTTTGCTTCCAGAACGTCTCCTTCCAAAACCGTGAATTCCGGGAAGCTTATATTCAAATTTCTTTCCAGGGTTTCTTTAATTTTAAATAATTGATTTATATGCTCCTTTTCAAAAATTCGCTCTCCCAATTGAAGAGCTTTTTTAAATGATTTATCGTTTATTTTAAAAATTAAAGAGCCGAGGCTTGAGGGGGCATTTTCAAAAACAACTCCCTCTTTATCAATAAAAAAACATTCTGGTAAATTTGAGAGAACATTGCACCAGATAGCGGACATTTTTCTCTCTTCGATTTCTATTCTTATAAGGTTTGGCAAACTCTTTTTAACGGAAACTTCTTTCATTTTTGGAAACTCTTCTAAAAAAACGGTTTTTATCTCTTTTGAGGGGAATAAAAAAAGATTGTTCCGGGGAATAAAAAAATAGATTTTCTCTGAAATTATTCTGTTTATTTTTTCTCTCAATAGGTCTTCGGAAATAGTTTCAATCCCGGAGATTTTTATCTCCCCCACTCCGTTAGAAATACCCGTATCTCTAACGGGGCTTATCCGAAAACGAGAGCTAAAAAATAAAAAATAAAAAAGACTTCCCAAAATCAAAAAAGAAGGCGGTACTAACAAAATAACTTTTCTTGAAAATCTTGCCTTCTTTTTATTTTTTAATCTATAAGGATTGTATAATAGCTTTGTCATTAAAAATCCAAAAATTTGACATTTGGACTTTTGGCTTGATTTGACAATTTGAGTTTTAGATTTTGGATTTCTTACTATCTATCTTCTCAATTTTCATATATTTTTGCAAAACCTCTGGAATTCTTACACCTCCGTCTTTTTCCTGATAATTTTCAATAATAGCAATAATTGCTCTTCCGATAGCTAAAGCTGTGCCGTTTAAGGCGCAAGTAAACTCAAGTTTTTTATCTTTAGCTCGTCTATAACGGATATTTAACCTCCTGGTCTGAAAATCAGTATCGTTAAAAGTAGAATGGGTTTCGCGAAATCTTCCCTCGCTTGGCAGCCAGGCTTCTATATCATAAGCAGCGGCTGCGGGAAATCCAAGGTCCCCGGCGCAAATCTGCACTACCCGGTAAGGAATCTTCAAAAGCTGCATTATTTTTTCTTCGCAAGACAGAAAAAATTGATGTTCTTCCCTTGTTCTCTCGGGGTGGCAGAAACTAAACATTTCAATTTTATCAAACTGATGAACTCTTAAAATTCCTCTCGTATCTTTGCCATAAGCTCCGGCTTCTCGCCGAAAACAAGTGGAAAAACCGAGATACCGTCTCGGCAAATCTTTTTCATCAAAAATTTCATCTGCATGCATTGCCCCAATTGGCTGTTCAGCGGTTCCGGCTAAATATAAATTGTCTTTTTCAATAAAATATCTTTCCGGACGATCTTTTTCTGAAAGATGACCTGTTTTTTCTAACATTTCCGGCTTCAACATCACTGGAGGAATAATTGGAATAAATCCTTTTTTGAGGAGAGTGTCAAAAACAAAATTTATTAAGGCAAATTCAAGCAAAACCCCTTCTCTTTTTAAATATCCGAATCTTGAACCGGAAACTTTGGTCGCTCTTTTAACATCGATTAAATCCAATTTTTCAGCGATTTCTAAGTAATCACTGGGCCTAAAATCAAAAGTGGGTTTTTCTACCATCTCTCGCAAAACAACATTATCATTTTCGTTTTTTCCCTCGGGCGCATCATCAAAAGGTAAATTCGGAATTTTCTGCATCAAACTATTAAATTCTTCTTCAAATTTCTTAAACTCTTTGGATAATCTATCATTATTTTTATCAAGCTCCTGCATTTGTAAAATTAACTTTTTGCGCTCGTTTTCATCCTTAGTAGAAGCAATAATCTTTGAGGCTTTATTTTTTTGAGCAAGGATTTGCTCAAGCGCTTGAAGGACTTCTCGTCTTTTTCTATCCGCTTCCAAAAGTTTGTCAATCTCAACATCCACCCGCTTTTTCCGGCAGCCCTCTTTAACTTTGTCCGGATATTCTCTAATAAACTTTATATCAAGCACCTTATTGGCTAATTGCTTATTGCCAATCGCCTATCGTTTTTTTGATTTGCGATTTGCTATTTGCAATTTGCAATTTGCTTTAAAATGGGTATGGCCTTTTCCATCGCCCGCTTCCTATGGGCGATTTTGGCTTCCTCTTCCATTGTCAATTCTCCCAAAATTTTGCCGATTTCCGGCAAATAAAAAAGCGAACGGAAAGGAAAACCGGGAATTATGCCAATCGGCTTTTCCATTATAAAACCTCTTAAAATTCCTTCAAACAAATGAATTTTCTCATCGTCCGGGAAAGAAATCGCGATACTGCAGCGAAGTTGGGCCCCTCTTTTTTCGGGCGGCAGTCCGTCTAACTTTTCAAGCGTCATTTTGACCAATTCCTCGTCGGTCGCTTCGTGGCCCGGCCAGCGCCGCGACTTTACGCCTGGCTTGCCGTTCAGGGCATCAATTTCTATTCCCCCGTCATCCGCCAGAGTCGGCAATTTTGTTAATTTGCAAAAAAATTTTGATTTCTTGATAGCGTTTTCCTCAAATGTTTTTCCGTCTTCTTCAACCTGAGAATTTTCCAGGTTCAAATCCCGCAAGGAAATAATTTCAATCGGCAAATCTTTCAAAATTTCCTTATACTCTAAAATTTTCCCGGGATTGGTTGTCGCTAAAAGCAACTTTTTCATTCTTTTATTTCAGGCGAGCCCGCCTAAGTTTTACGAAACGAAACTTAGACGGGCGAGGGCAAAATACGGCTATTTAAGCTTTAGATGGCCGCATTTCAGGTTTTTCTTAACCGATAAAAAGTGTCCTTTTGAGCGCCCCCAACCTGTTCTATTTTCCCTCCTTTCTCCAATTCCTCCAGATAATTAGTGGCCGTGGAATCGGCAATATCTAAAAGTTTTTGAGCCTCATCGTTGGTGATTTTTCCAGCTTCTTGAATTTTTTCCAAAATTCTCTTTTTATTCTCCTCTTTTTTCTCTGTCCGAGCCTGCCAGGCCCTTGTTAAACTTCCCGTTTTTTTCTTTTTTATTTTACTTCCAAACAAAATTCCCAACCCAAAAACCAAAATAATCAAAATTACAATTAGAATTATATTTTTCATTTGGGTCTTTAAAAATTATAAATCTTTATCTGCTTAAATCAAGGGTCTTTTTAACTCTAATTTTAGATTATCACTTTTTCGCCCTTAAAACCAGCCCGTTTTAAGCAAAAACAGCCAGGACGGGCTTTTTGTTTACCAAAAGAATTTTAAATCTTACGAGGCTAAGCCCCATAAGACATTAGCATAGTGTTTATAAATAACCTCGTAAGAATTTATTCCAACATTCTCAAGAATGTTGGAATGATTTTGTGTAAAATCGCGCCCCGTTAGAAGTCTTGCCCCGTTGGAAGTTTGCAATTATTTAACAAATAAAAGTTTTATTTCCCACTTTAACATAGTAAAACTCTGGCTGAAGAAATTCGGAATTAGAATTTCTTCAGCCAATGAATGCGCTGGCAAACTTCTAACGGGGCAAGAGACAGACCTTTCTAACGGGGTAAAGAGAAAATGTACCTTTTAATCTTTGAATTATTATGACACGGAATTTTTTGAACAAAAATACGGCTATCTATGGACTTGGATGGCCGTATTTTTCTTTCTTTTTCTCTTCGGGACGAGGGTAGTCCACCTTATTGCGTTTCACTGAATTATTCGAAGAGTTTGCTTTAGTATTTTCTCAAATATGCTTTCTTTTTTTAGGGTTGAACTAAAAAACAGGGCTAAACTCAAAGGAACGGTGTCCTGGGGAAATCCATAGTCCTCAATTCCTTTAACCATCCCAACGGAATCTTTAAAGTGGCTTGGAGTTAAAATCTCGGCTTTAAAATCGGCTAAATTAGAGAGGTGTTCCTTTGCCTTCTTTTTTATTAATCCGTCTCTGAGCTCGGGCAAAAGACTTCCTCCGCCAAAAAGATATATCTGGGAAGGAAGATATCTTTTAAAAGAAAATTCTTCAAATGACAGGTTCAGAGCTTTGTGCCACAGCAAGGAGGCTTTTTCAAAAATTTTGGCTATTTTTTTTCCTACCCCATAACCAAGCTCGCCCCTGCTGTATTTAATTTTTATATCTTCGGCCTCCAATTCGGAAACGCCAAAAGTCCTGGTTAAAAGTTCTGTAAAATTTTGACCGCCCAAGCCAAATTCAACCGATTTTTCAAATTTTCCTTTTCGCGCCACCGAGACATTGGTTGAAAGTCCGCCAACATCAATAAAAATGGCGTTGAAATTCGGTATTTTTTTTCGCAAAATTGCCTGATAAACTGCGAAGCTTTCATCAAAAATACCAAATAATTCTAATTTTAAAAAGCTGGAAAATTCTTCAAGAAAATTAAAAAAATCCGCCGAACTATAACTGTTGAAAACGCTAAGCATTATTTCTTTCCCCTGAAAATCAAAAGGATTTGTCACCAGATACCCATCCACTCTTGCTTCGCAAATCCAGGACTGCAAAAGCTTGGGGGGACAGCTTGCCGCTTCTTCGGGCCGATGACAAATCTCTTCCCTGGCTTTCCATTGAAGCTTCTGAAGAATATTTTTTAACTCACTTATATCAATAGTTCTTTGAAAATTCTCTCTAAAAAATTTTTGAGAAAAAGTCTCGCCCTTTATAAATCCTCCTCCAAACCCTAAAATTGCTCCATTAATTTTTTGAATCCGGCTTTGTTTTTGAGCTTGAGAAATCGCTGTTTTGCAAAGGTCAGCCAGCCTTCTAACATTTTTTGTATAATTTTCCAAATTATGATGTTTCTTGCCATACCCTATAATAATTATTTTTTCATCCTCTACAAAAAAAATAACCGCTTTAATTATTTTGGTGCCAATATCTAAAACTAAAAAGGCGTCCCTGGGGTTTTGTTTTTTTAAAAAGGGTAAAGTCCTTGCCATCAATTTCATTATAGCAACCAACAAATTATCAATCAATAAATAGTTTAGCCCATTTCCATCTTATTCTTACTCTATTTTTATTCCAGAATTGCTTTGATTCTCCTTACTCCGGCCTGGCAGGATTCTTCTTTTATAATTTTAAAATGTCCGAGCTCCCCTGTCCTTTTGACATGCGGCCCGGCGCAAATTTCCTTGCTCCAGTTATTGATTGAATAAACACTTACTTTCTCGGGATATTTTTCTTTAAAAAACGCCAGAGCGCCCGATTTTAGCGCCTCCTCATAATCCATCTCTTCTTTTTTCACCTCTAAATCTTCTTTAATTTTTTGGTTGAGCAGAGCTTCAACTTTTCTTAACTCCTCTTCGCTCATTTTTTGAGAATGAGAGAAATCAAATCTTAACCTCTCGGTATTTATATCCGAACCCATTTGTTTAGCATGCTCGCCCAATACTTCTCTCAGGGCTTGATGCAAAAGGTGGGTGGCTGTATGAAGTTTCGTCATTTTAATTTTTGATTCTTCGTCTTTAATTTTTTCTATATCGTGTCCCCCAAATTTTTTTTCAGCCCCGGATTTTGATATTTCTTGATGTTTTTTCTGAGCCTCAAAAAAACCTTTTTCATCTACTTCTAAACCTTTTTCCCGAACTAATTCCTTTGTAAGCTCCAGGGGGAAACCAAAACTCTGATACAAATCAAAAACTTCTTTCCCTTCAATTGTTTTTGCTCCATGCCCCTCAGCCGGCAGAATGATTTTTGATTTCAACAACCGAGCAAATTGCGCCAGCCCCCTCTCTAAGGTTTTTTCAAACTTCTCTTCTTCCTTTTGCAAAACAGTTAAAATGTCGGTCTCTTTTGATTTAATCTCTGGATAAATGTCTCTATAAATTTCAATTACTTTTTGAGTTAGGGGAATTAAAAAATTTTCCGGTAAGTTTAATGTTTTTCCATACCGAATTGCTCTCCTTAAAACCCGACGCAAAACATATCCCCGTTCCAGATTACTGGGGAAAATTCCCTCGGCTATTAAAAAAACCGCGCCCCGGGTATGGTCAGAAATTATCCTGAATTCTTTAACAAAATCTTTGTATTTTTTTCCGGAAAACTCCTCTATTTTTTCCAGAAGCGGCAAAAATAAATCGGTTTCATAATCAGAGTCCTTTTCTTGAAGTACGGCTGTCAATCTCTCAAAACCAATTCCCGTATCAATATTTTTTTGAGCCAAGCTTTCATATTCACCCTTTCCATTTTTGTTGTATTCCATAAATACCAGGTTCCAAATTTCAACAAATCTTTCACAATCGCAGTTCGGCCCGCAATTTTTGCCTCTTTTACAGGGGGTTAGGGTCTGGTCATAATGAATTTCCGAACAGGGTCCGCAAGGACCTGTTTTGCCAACCGGTCCCCATAAATTCTCCTTTGTTCCAAATTCCCAGATTTTTTCTTTGGGAATACCCTGTTTTTGCCAAATTTTCAGAGATTGAACATCGCGAGGCAATCTCTCTTCTCCTTTAAAAATAGTAAAACATAATCTCTCTTTTGGAATCCGACACTCTTTTATTAAAAATTCCAAAGCAAATTCAATAGCCCCTTCTTTAAAATAGTCGCCAAATGACCAATTGCCCAGCATTTCAAAAAAGGTATGGTGAAATTTATCTCCAACTTCATCAATATCGTCTGTCCTAAAACATTTCTGGCAGGAACAAGCTTTTGGGTGGGGGGGCTTAACTTTTCCGGAGAGAAAGGGAATAAACTGCTGCATACCGGCTGTTGTAAAAAGCACTGTTGAATCTGTCGGAATAAGCGAGCTTGAAGGAACAACGGTATGACCGCGTTTTGCAAAAAAATCCAAGAATTTTTTTCTTAATGCTTTCGAATTCATAAGTGAAAGCGAAGTCCCGCGCCGTGCTTTGCTCTGGTGCGGGACGAGCTTGAAGGAACAACGGTATGACCGCGTTTTGCAAAAAAATCCAAGAATTTTTTTCTTATTCTTGAAGAATCCATAAGCAAAACTCTATAAAATGAAAAGAAGGCGCCACCGCGTATCCCCTCCCCTTAAAAAATCTAAAAAATTCTCACGCATCTTGCCCGAATCAATCTTAAACTTAAATTTATTTGACACTTACTGGCGGCAATGATTTCATCTTTGTTCTCAACATTGCCAAATCATTTTGAGCATCTGATTTTCGGCGTTCCAATCTTTGAATCTCTGAAGTCAATTCTTTTACAACACTCTCCAATTTTTGAAGATTGAGCGAAGAAGCCCTGGTTTTTAATTCTTTTTCCAGTCTCTCTTTCTCCCGGATGGCTTCAAATTTTCGCCGCGATAAATTATCGGAAACAACGCTAATGGTCCCGCGGATTTCATTTATTTCTCCTTCCAGGCTCTTTTTTCCACGCTCTTTTAATTTAATTTGCTGTTCTAACTGAATGGATTCTCTTTGCTTTTCATGGACAGCGGTTTTTTGATGAACCCGAGAGGCTTTTCCAATTTCAATGTCCAGCATTCTGATTTTGCTTTCAATCTCCTTGATTTTTGTTTGTAACTCCGCTTTCTGGCGCATTAACTCCTCCGGGGACTTTTTTTCAGCCTGAACCTTCTCTATTTTTTCGGTTTTTAACTCCAGACTTTTTTTCTTAATTTCTTCAATTTCTCTTGAAAGCTCAACGATTTTTTGCTCAAGGGCTTTGATGCTGGACGAGTATTTTCCCGGAAGATTCTTAATTTCCCTATCCAATTCCTGAATTTCCTTTTCCAGGCTTGAAAGTCTCTGCTGTTTTTGAGAATCCTCCCTAAAAACAATGGTTTTTTCCTCTCCTATTTTGTCTTCTAATCTTTTCTTTTCTCTCTTTTTCTCCTCAATCTGACGTTGAATCTCTCTTACCTCACCGGAAAACCTTTCCAACTCTTTTTGGAATTCAGCGGGTAATTTTGTATATTTATAACCGTTAGTCATTACTAAAAATTTCTAATTCCCCCGCCCGCCTTGACTTCGCCGCTTATTTATAAATCAAGAAGGAGATTTTAACTTTTAGATAAAAATAAATAAGCTTTGAGTATTAAATCGTCAAGGCGATGTCAAGCAGGTAAATCCAAATTTCCAAAACGGATTTGACATTAGTCATTTGATATTGGAAATTTTATTGGATATTAGAAATTAGGAATTTGGCATTCCTTCGCGAAGCGAAGGAAACTACCCTTATAATACCACATTTGCAAAAAAGAGTGAAATACCGCGTGAAATACTTATGGGGGGGGTTGACTTTTTTAAAATATGGTGATATAATAGTATAAATTAAAAGCCCTTTGATAATTTGTGCGCGAGCGAACGCAGTGAACGGGTGCCTATGCGCGCAAAACACACCCCAATTAAATAAGGGGGGCTTACGGGAGGAGAAATGGACGAAAAAATAAACGAAACGGAACTGACAGAATATCTTAAACAATTGGTGATTTTGCCAAAAGCTGATACGGCAATATTTCCGGACCAAGCCACAATAATTAAGCTAATTCCCCAACCGGAAACAGGATTGGATTTCTTTAAAATTCTCGATGAAAATAGGTTTTTGGGAGTGATGATGTTCGGACCGGGTGATAAAGAAATCCGCCAAATAGGCACTCTGGTTAGAATAGAAAAGGTTATTCCTGATTTTTTCGGGTTCCGACAAGGCAATGAAGCAACTTTTATATTGGACGTCATGGGAATTTGCCGGATAGGAATTAAAAACATTGTTCAGGAAAAACCTTATCTGAGAGCTGAAGTTGAAATACTTGAAGACATCAAAGAAGATGGTGAAAAATTAAACCTCTTGACAAATAGTTTAAAGGACGGGTTTGAAGCGCTCATTGACTTAATGCTTAAAGCGAATATGCTCAATAATCCCGGGGCAGAAGAACTAAAACGAGAAATAAAAGAAATGGAGGAGCCCGGAAAGCTTGCCGATAAAATAATGGCGATAGGTTTTGAGCTTTTTGGGCCCCTTAAAGCCGTTAGCGTTCCAGAAGCCCAAGAAATTCTGGAATGCCTGAATGTTAAAGAAAGAATTGAAAAAGTCCTAAAGATTTTAGCAGAACAAACTCTTGAAATTAAAACAAGGGAAAGTTTTTCAGATATATTAAAGAAAAATGTTTTAAGAGAAAAAATGGCCCAGATTCAAAAAGAGTTGGGAGAAGAAGCCGGCGAAACCCAGGAGCATAAAGAAAAAATTGAAAACGCTCAAATGCCGCCGGAAACAAAAACCAGGGCGCTAAAAGAGTTGGAAAAGTTTTTAAGAATGTCGCCCCAAAACCCCGGAAGAGAGAAAATTGAAGACTGGCTGATAATTATGGAAGAACTTCCCTGGAATAAATCCACCAAAGACAGTTTAAACTTAAAAGCGGCCCAGGCAATTTTAGACGAGGACCATTATGAGCTAAGAATGGTTAAAGAAAAAATCCTGGAATTTCTGGCAACTAAAAAAAGAAACCCGGGAAATAAAGGTTCAATACTCTGCTTTATCGGACCGCCGGGCACCGGAAAAACCTCGGTGGGCCGCTCTATTGCCAGAGCAATGGGAAGAAAATTTATCGGCCTGTCTTTAGGCGGAGTTGAAGACCAATCGGAAATAAGAGGGCACCGGCGAACCTATGTTGACGCTCTGCCGGGCCAAATTATCCAGAAAATCAAAGAGGTTGGCTTCAACAATCCTGTTTTTATGATAGACGAAATAAATAAAATTTCCAAAGACAGATTGCGAGGAGACCCTGCTTCTGCTTTGCTGGAAGTTCTTGACCCGGAACAAAACAATACCTTTCGAGACCACTTCCTTGATGTTCCTTTTGACCTTTCAAAAGTATTCTTTATTACTACCGGAAACTTGGCTGACCCCATTCATCCGGCCCTAAAAGACCGAATGGAAATAGTGGAATTCCCCGGCTATACCAAGGAAGAAAAACTGATGATTGCTAAAATTTATCAGATTCCAAGACAACTAAAAGCGGCCGGCCTGACAACAGATGAGCTTCGATTCAGTGATAAAGGAATCGCTCATATTATCCGGTATTATACCCGGGAAGCGGGAGTAAGAAACTTAGAAAGAGAAATTGCCAACATCTGCCGGAAAAAAGCCAAAAAAATAACAGAGGCTGAAGAAGCGGGAAAAACGGGAATTTCCAAAAAGGAAATTATCACCCCAAAGAAAGTTTCCAAATACTTGGGTCCGATAAGACTTCCCTCACTCCTTGAGGGAAGAATCACCGGGCCCGGTATTGCCACCGGTCTTGCCTGGACAGAAGCCGGCGGAGAAGTAACTTTTATAGAAGCGGCAAGGGTGGATGCAAAAAATATATCGGCAATAAATTTTCCCTCCCCCCAAAAATGTTTTGGGAGCAAAACTAAAGTAATTAAAGAATAGAGGGCTATTGCCCCTAAAACAAAGTTAAGCTCTAATTTATTTTGTTCCTCAATTCCGTAAACCCTGATAAAATTAACAACAAAAAATAAAAAGCAAATAAGGGGAGCAAGGGATAATTTTAAAAAAATATAAAAACCTTTAAATTGATTTCCGTAAATTCCAACTTCTTTTCTCATAAGCTCTAATTTTATTATAGCACGCCCGGTATATCAACCCAATAGTAGAACCTTTTGGTTTGCCCCGTTAGAAATCTCATTTCTAACGGGGTTCACTACAGGGCTTTGCCCCATCCCGTACGGTATGGGGCTTCGCTTCCAGTAGTATTTAAAGAAGCGAAGCGACGATAGGAGCGGAGCCGAGCACATAAATTCGTTATGCGCTCGGTTGTATTACCGGGCATAAAAAAAAGTTCTTACTATGGTAAGAATCATAGTAAGAACTATCAAAAGAACTATTTAGCGGCGGCAAATATAAGCGCTGGACAGGGTAAAATATTTCCGGGCGCAATCTCCGGCTTTTTTCTTGTCTTTTTGAGAAATGCGGGCATCATCAAGTTTGAAACTTTCCACTTTTCCTCGAACATAAGCCCGATAGCACTTATAAAATTGAATCAATTTTAAAAGGTCTTTGTCCCGCGCTGCCTTAACATAACATTCTGCAAAATAATTAGAAAGTTCGGGCTCGCCATAAAAATCCAAATCCATAGCCAAAAAAGCAACTTCCGAAGCAACGTCGCCATATCGGAAACGTTCGTTAAATTCAATACAATCAAAAATATAAATAGCTGAAGCATCTACGAGTTCCTTATTGTTTAACGCGGATTTACGCTGATCGCTCCTCCCGCCTTGGCGGGACTCGCTGGGACGGCTGCAAAGTTCAGTATTTATTCCGCCTTTAGATGGAGCCGCCTTCGCCGATTCACGCTGATTAACTAAAGATAGTGCGTAATAATTTTCGCGTGGTTTCGCGTAGGCGGCTTCGCCGAACTTTATATTGCCACAAAGCTTTGCAGCCGCCTTGTTTCGCGTCGGTTTCGCGTAAGGAGCCTGCCATTTCTTATTACGCATCAACTTTACTATACAAATATGCTCGGAGTGAAGATCGCCATGGCAATCCCTGACTCTTCTTTCTTTTATCCTTTTCTCAAATAGCGCCTTGTTTTGAACAATAAAATTTTCTGTCCAGGACTTAATCTCTTTATAGCTTTTGGGCGGGATAGTTCTTGCAATATATTTTTGAGTCTGAACAAAATTTTCCTGACAATTTTGAACAATGATTTCCAGCTTCCCAAAGGCGGCTATTTTCCGATTGGTTCTGGCTTCCTGATGAAATTTAGCTATTTTTTCAGCCACCCTTTTTATCATTTCTTTATTTGCCTTACCTTGCCTTAAAAGAGTGCTAAGCATATTCTCTTTCGGCAATTGTTTCATCTTTACTGCATACTCCACTATATCTCCCCCGCCTTCTAAAGATATTTTGCCATTTTCTTTGGTAATTGCCGTCACTCCCAGATAAATTTCCGGGGATAATCGGCGATTAAGTTCAATCTCTGTTTCGCAAAGTTTTTTTCTTTTTTCTAAAGTGGTGTAATCCAGAAAACCGAAATTCACCGGCTTCTTAACTTTGTAAACATAATCTCCGGTCAAAAAAACGCAAGACATCTGCGTCTGGACAAATTTAACACCCTTTACGGGATGAGGATAAATCTTCGGATTTTGCATTTCCTCAATTACTTTTTCCAAATCAGTTTTTTTCATAACCTCCAACCTTTCTTCATCTTAACAAAGAACTAAATCATTTTCTATCTTATAATAAACCTGATGCGTAATAAATAATTGCAGCGTTTCAACGCGAAACCGACCCCGATAGTACAAATCCTGACGGATTTGACTACGGGGCGAGAATAATCGCAGAACAAACTTTTATGGGTTTGCTTGCCCCGTAGTAGAACCCCGTTAGA
>Ga0210049_1002817_pt1 | contig 16040 bp, 14 predicted proteins | sample CryGeyCG2014_300_2_FD_183964 | JGI IMG/M metagenome (GOLD analysis project Ga0210049, IMG submission 183964) | Groundwater microbial communities from aquifer - Crystal Geyser CG06_land_8/20/14_3.00 (SPAdes) (version 2) | ecosystem: Environmental > Aquatic > Deep subsurface > Groundwater | place... | reverse complement strand
AACTTGAAAAAAGAGCTTTTGGCTCAAATCGGCTTCGCGATCCGCGAAACACGCTAGCGGAAAAAATCGGCCGGAAAGACGGGATGGAGGCAGTGTGGTGCGTGGTGAAGTATAATTTGTTTGGATAAATGACACAACAAGACAGTAAAATATACATTGCCATTCCTGCTTTTAACGAAGGAGAAATTATCGATAAGGTGATAAGTAAAATAAAATCAGTCGGCTTTGACAATATTATTGTCATAGACGACGGAAGTTCTGACGAAACTTTTTTAAAAGCAAGTGAGGCTGGAGTCGTAGTTTTCAAGCATTTAATAAATCGCGGGAAAGGTGCCGCTGTCAAAACCGGCATTGAAGCTGCTAAAATTCTTAGCGCAGACATTGTTATAACTATGGATGCCGATGGTCAGCATAACCCCGCCGACGCAGAGAGGATGATTGATTTAATCCACAGTGGATATGATGTTGTGCTCGGCACAAGATTAAAAAAAGGCAAAGGGATGCCAAGCTATAAAATATTGGCTAATTATTTGGGAAATTTTTTCACGTGGCTGATATACGGTCTTTGGGTATCTGACAGCCAGTCCGGCTTTCGAGCTTATTCCAAAAAAGCAATTTATCTCATTGATACAAAAACTGATCGCTACGAATACGATAGTGAGATAATAAAAGAGATCAAAAGAAACAAGCTGAAATTTGTCGAAGTTCCGATAGAAGTGCACTATACTGAATATTCCATGAATAAAAAACACAAACAAAATCTAAAAAACGGCTTGAAAACGCTTATAAAAATGATAATCTCCGAATAATATGCCGGAAAAAATATCAATCCTTCAAATCATTCTGGGGGCAATAGCTTTATTATTTTTAATCAATGGGTTTCTTAAATTTGTTCGTAATGAAAAAGGTCAAACTTATTTTAAAATACTGGCTACTCTTTTTATCTGGGGAAATATCCTAGTTTTTTCCATATTCCCCGATCTTACGCATATATTCTCGAGAAAATTAGGTTTAGGAGAAAACCTCAACACCCTAATTTTCATCGGATTTGTCGTCATCTTTGCAATACTCTTCAAGCTGTTAAATATCATTGAAAAATTAGAAAGAAATATTTCGGAGATAGTGAGAAGGCAGGCTTTGAATAACTTAAAGGATAAGCTGAAAGAAAAATGAAAATAATTTATATAAATCCTCCCTACGGAGAAGATTTTGTGCGTTCTGCCCGCTGGGCGGCCAAATCGCGAGGACGAGTTCAAAGACATCCCGAGCAGGCCTTGATTCAGATTGCCGTTCTCGAAAAAGCCGGACATACCTGCAAATTTGTTGAAGGTGCCGCTCGCAATATGACCAAAGAACAAGTTCTCGCGGAAATAAAGAACTTCCAGCCGGAGCTGGCAATAATTCATACCACCACTCCAAGTATTTATAATGACATCGGATACGCCCGCAAAGCTAAAGAAATCTCCAATTGTCAAACTGTCCTGGTCGGGGCTCATGCTAGTGCTGAGCCGGAAGACACACTGAAAAACGGAGGCGGCGCAGTGGATATCGTTGCCCGAAGAGAAATTGACTACACTCTACGTGATATCGCTAACGGACTACCTTCAAAAGATACTTTGGGAGTCTCTTATATAGAGGACGGAAAAGTTATCCGTAATGAAGACAGGCCTTATTTGGATGTAAATGAACTCCCCTTCCCTGCATGGAAACACATTGATCCTAAGTGGTATCATGATGCGGGAAAGCTATATCCTTTTCTAACTCTCTATACAGGAAGAGGTTGTTTTGGTCTTTGCACTTTTTGCCGCGAGACACAGGTTGTGAACGGACGCAAACTGCGCATGCGCGACGCGAAAAAAGTGGTCGATGAAATGGAATACGATTTGAAATTATTCCCCGATATTCGAGAAATAATGTTTGAGACTGACACTTTTACCGCTATTTCTTCTCATGCCAAAGAAGTTTGCGAGGAAATGATGAAAAGAGGCCTTCATAAAAAAATAAGCTGGAGCTGTAATGTCCGAGTAGATGTGCAACTTGATCTTCTGCCGATTATGAAAAAGGCTGGTTGCCGAATGTTGATGATCGGTTTTGAATTCGGAACCAACGAACAGCTAAACTCCGTTAAAAAGGGAACGACAATCGAACTTGGCAGAAATTTTGCCAAAACGGCTCATAAGCTTGGTTTCACCCTTCACGGCTGCTTTATGATCGGCGCTCCGGGAGAAACTAAGCAGTCGGCCCAAAAAACAATTGATTACGCAAAGAATCTGCCGCTCGATACAATCCAGGTTTCTGGAATCGCCGTTTACCCCGGAACAGAATTCTACAACTGGGCCAAGCAAAATAGCTTTATTACCGCCAAAGACTGGACGGACTGGGTGGATAAAAATCATGAGCAGGTTACAATTCTTTCCTACCCTCAAATGTCCAAAGAGAAAATTGATTTTTATATTGACAAGGCTTTGCGGGATTTTTATCTAAGACCGAAACAAATCTGGAAAATGTTGCTTGCGATCCGTTCATGGGACGATGTGAAAAGAAAAGCGTACGGTCTCAAGAGTTTTCTTGATTATTTTAAAAAGAATAAAAGAACCATCAATGAGAATTGCGGTCACTGTGGGAGTGTATAACGAGGAAAAAAATATCGCTCGTTTAATCAAAAGCCTTTTGGAACAAACTCGTCAACCTGACGAAATTATCATTTGCGACGACGGATCAACTGATAAAACGGCGGAAAAAATAAAATCCTTTGCGGAAAAATATCCGCAAATAAAATATCTTTACCAAAAAAACGCCGGTCCGGCCAAAGCCCGCAACAATGCATGGAGAAATTCAACGGCCGAAATTTGCGTATTTACGGACGGGGATTGCATTCCAGAGCTAAACTGGATTCAAGAGCTAACCAAGCCTCTAGCTGACGGAAAAATCGGCGCAACAGCCGGGGGTTACAAGACTCTCAATAATCACAGCCTTTTGGCGCGATTCATAGGATATGAAATTGAATGGCGTTACAGAAATATCAAAGGGGAGATAGATGCTCATGGAACCTATAACCTGGCAGTCAAAAAAAGTATTCTGGAAGAAATTGGGGGGCTGAATGAAGAATATCCGAAAGCTAGCGGAGAAGACTGGGATATGACCTATAAAATTTCAAAGAAATACAAATTGATTTTTTTTCCGACTGCCATTGTCGGCCATTATCATCCGGAAAAATTCTGGTGGTATATGAAAAATCAAACTCGCCGCGCCTATGATCGGATAAAAGTCTATAAGGACCATCCCGAAATGCGGTTCCATGATAATTACACCCCTTCAATTACGAAATATCAAATTACAGCCTCTGGCTTTATTCTGCCGTCACTGATTCTTGCTTATCCCTTATTTAGATACAGCTACACTGTGCCGCTTGCTCTGTTTCTATTCTTGTTTATTTCCACCTTGCCGGTTTTTCCATATCTCGCCAAAAAAAGTCTGGCTGTGGCCTTCTTTAGTATTCCGATTCAATTTTCCCGCAATTTTGCGTGGTTTATTGGTCTCATTAAAGGATTAATGAATTTCGGACTATGAATGAAAGCAATCAGCTTCCAAAAGAAAAAACTTGGAATCACTTCTGGAAAGAGAATACTAATTCTCGTTTCACGAAAAAAAGCTGGTCAAAAACACGAATGATGAAATTACTTAATGGAATCGTTAAAGAAAATATGAACGTGCTAGACGCGGGATCTGGTTCAGGATTTTTTTCAAATTACTTCATTTCGAAAGGATGCAATGTTTATGCCTTAGATTATTCTGAAGATGCATTAGAAATAACGAAGAGATTGACCGACAATAGGGCCAGAGCTTATTTAAAAGAGAATTTACTTGATAAGAGCTTTGGAGAGAGGTACGAAAAAAAATTCGACATAATTTTTTCTGACGGACTTTTTGAACATTTTTCAAAAGAAGACCAAGAGGAAATAATGTCTAATTTCAAAAAAATAAAAAAGCCGTCCGGAATTATAGCTACCTTTGTTCCCAACAAGTATTCATGGTGGGAAGTAGTGAGACCTATGGTTATGCCAGGAATAAAAGAAGATCCATTTACATCTGATCAACTGGGAAAACTTCATAAAAACCTAACTATCATCCAAAGGGGGGGCATAAATGTATTACCAATTTTTCTGTCCCCTGACAGTCTTTTGGGATCAAAATTGGGAATGATATTATTTGTTTTTGCTAAATAGATTATGAAAAAAATTCTATGCGCGTGTTCGATGGGTGGACATCTTACTGAAATGCTAAGAATAATAGAAGCCCTAGAACTACCCGAGAAACCATTATATATAACTTACAACGGAAACGCAGAAAATGTTCTCAAAGAGGCCTACTTTATCGGAAACATGGGAAAAATTAGAAATATTCCATGGGGTTTAATTAAAATACTAGTTATACTGTTAAAAGAAAGACCTAAAGTTGTCATATCAACAGGAGCTGAGAATGGAATGTTTGCGATTTTCATAAGCAAAGTTTTTTTGAGAAGTAAGACTATATACATTGAATGCTCAGCACAAGTAAATAATCCTTCTATCTCTGGAAGGGTCTGCTATTACTTTTCCGATTTGTTTTTTGTTCAATGGAGACCATTACTGAATTGTTATGGAAAAAGAGCCAAATACGGGGGGAATTTAATTTTCGGGAATCTATGAAAACCATATTTGTTACTGTGGGAAATGATTTTCACTCTTTCTATCGTCTAATTGAAAAAATTGACGAGCAAGCCTTAAAGTCAAAATATCAATTTATTGTCCAGTACGGCTACAGCAAATATATCCCTAAAAATATTCCTGCTAAATACGGCATTCTTAGCCGGGATGAATATTACGACAAGTTCAGATCCGCTGATATGATTATCTCGCATGCCGGGATAGGAACAATTATGGACGGCATACAAATGAAAAAAAGAATGATAGTTATTCCCCGCTTGCATAAATTTGGCGAGCATTTTAACGACCATCAACTGGAAATCGTGAGCGCGATCGGAGAAAATTATGAAAATATTAAAATTATTAATGATGTCAGCCTGTTGGAATCTTGCATAAATGAACTATTTTCAAAAAACATCCGATTTCCGAATCCGCCTGATATCAAATCCCTTCCCCTGATAAAAGAAATAAAATATTTTATAGAAAATGAAAAAGCTTTATAACGTCATTTTGGTCCTGGCCGGGTTTATTATTCTCTTTTTTGTTATTTATAAAATCGGTTTTCTGAATGTTTTTTCCGTTTTCGCGAGAGCAAGCTACTCAAATTTTCTTTTCGTTCTCTTATTCTTCTCCCTTTCGCAATTAATCCGAATCGGGAAATGGAAAATAATGAGCGGGATAGCAAAGCTGGAGACAAAAACCGCGGATATTGCCAATTTTTATTTCCATACCAGGATACTGGGCATGATTACGCCTTTCCGATCCGGGGAGATCATCCCCACTTTTCTTGAAAAAGAAAAGGATAAATTTCTTTCAATGACCCTCGCGGACAGATTCTACGAAAGTTTGACCACTATTATGGTTGCCGTAGCGGCTTTTGTTTTTCTGTTTTCAGGCGTCTTTCAAAAAAACTTTTGGCCGGTCATAATCTTCTTCATTTTGGTCCTGGTTTTGTTTTATGTAATCTTTACCGTTGAATCGGTTTATTTATTCTTCAGATCAATAGCCGTTCGCAAAAAAACTTTCGAAAAAAATAATTTTGTGAACAAATTAGTTGTTTTTTTCGATAAGCTGTTTATTGTCATAAAAAAAACATTGGGAATAAAAAATTCGGCAGTCCTGCTGTTTTTAACGCTCACGGCCACAATTTTAGACGTCTTAGTATTCAAATATATCTTTGAGGTGGTTAATATCCATACGGATATATTTGGAGCTGCCACAGCCTTTTCTTTTTTAAGTCTGGTTAATTTTATTTCCCCTACTCCCAGCGGAATTGGCATCGGAGACGCCGGATACTTATCATTTTCCGACAAAATAGGATTTGCGAATGGATCACAAATTGCCTCATTCTTAATACTCACTAGAATAGCTTCAATAGCAATGATTCTATTTTATATATTAGTAATATCCGGTTATAATAAATTAAACAATGAACAACACAAAAGAAAGTCGGGCTTGGTATGAGCAATTGGACAAAAATTATCGAAATCCAAACAATCTCATGACCAAAAAAATGAATTTGGTGGTGGATCTACTTAAAGACAGCGATAAGCTTTTGGATGTGGGTTGCGGAAGCGGAGAGCTTTTTATTAGGATCAGTAATAAATATAAAAAAATAGTAGGAGTTGAAATTAATGAAGAAGCTTTTTCGATACTTCAAAAAAAAATTAAAGGGAAGGAAAATGCAACTGCCATCAAAGGTACTGTGCATGACGTGATGGAGACAGATTTTGATACTTGCGTTTCTTTAGACGTATTGGAGCATATAGATGACCCGGCTGTTACAGCAAGAAAAATTTACCAACTTTTAAAAAATGACGGGCAGTATATTATCACGGTTCCCAACTGGTACGATTTTATTTGGTCAAAAATACTTAAGCTCAATCCCTTCCATGTCACTTTTCATACAATCTACGGATGGAGGAAAATTTTAGAAAATGCTGGCTTCGAAATTAAACTCGCAAGATCTGTAAAATGGCCCTTTTTGAAAAGTGAATTTCTTGCAAAAAAATTCCCATTTTGGGGAATGTGCTTAATCTTTGTATGCAAGAAAAAATAATTCGAATTTAACTTTGTCTAATTTACATGCAAGTATTTTTATTTTTAAATTCCATATACCTTTCATTTTACTTCCTGGCGCTAATAAATGGGCTGTTTTTTTTGATTTTATTTGATAAAAAAAATAAAAAAGAATCTTATTATTTGCTTGCTCCAGTAATAGGCACGTCCATTCTGCTCAACGTTCTTTTTGTCTTTTATAAATTAAATATAAGTTTTAATCATACAACACTCTTTATTATTGCGGTTGGAATTCTTGAAGTAATTTTTCTGTTCAGGAATAGAATGAAACTGACGAGAGAAAAATTGAAATTTATAATCTTGTCTCTGGTTTTATTGCTTATCTGCGCAAATATATTTTCTTATCCATTTTACAAAGAAAACAATACGTACCCGCTTGGTTATTATGTTAATAATGACACAGTCTGGCATGCGACTGTAACCGACAGTATAAATGGAAAATATACTTTTTTTAATACAGACGAAAAAGCTGACGTAATTTTGCATGGAGTGAGATTCGGCTATCCAATCGGGTTTCACTTAATCGCCGCTTTTTTTGGTGAAATTATAAATAAAAAAGGATTTGAGGTCGTTCACCCCATTGCAGCGGCTATATTGTCATTAGCCTCAATGTCCATTTTCTTCATTTTGAATAAACGAAGGTCCTCTTTGGACTATACGGTTCTACTGTTAAGTCTTTTAGCTACTTTTACTTTTTTAAATGTAGGAATATTTTACGTCGGATTCTATCCACAAATGTCCTTAATTCCTTTTCTTCCTTTAGCTCTTTTTTTTTATTATAAGCAATTTGAAAGCATAGAAAATAATGGAAATAATATTTTTATCAATCTTCTGGCAGCTTTATTTACGCAGGCCGGAATAATTATTTACGGGATAACTATTTTAGGCTGGATTATACCGCTTATTTTTATTATTTCCTTAAGCTATTTCGCGAAATATAAGAACAAAGAATTTGGATTGAAATATTTAAAAAATATTATTATACTCGCATTTATCATATTCCTAATCAATCCTCTTTCCATAATAAACATAATTAATACGGTGTATAAATCAATTATCGCGCCTGACATTGGCAATACGATAGGTTTTATTTCACTAAAAACAGCTTTTAATCTAAACTTTTATCCTGATTACAGAGACTATCGGGCAGTTGGAATTATTGATAACATATCAAACATTGCTTTAATTTTATTTATCGCGCTGATTTCAGTGAATATATTTATGGCCGCCAAACAAAAAAATAAATTCTTATTATTTTCTCTTTTGGCTGCTTTAGTGCCATTTTTAATAACCAGATACATAACAAAATCTCCTTATTATAATGCTAAAACTGTTCATTATCTTTCAATTTTTATATTTATCTCTCTTTTTTCAACTTACTGCATAAATGATCTTAAACTAAGATTTACAAAAATTTATTATGTTCATAGGGCAATTTTTTTATTGTCGCTCCTCTTTATATTATATAACACTTACATTGTTATGGTTTCTTTCACTCCCTTTCCCAAGGAAAAAGCCAAAGAGCTGCTAACAATATCCGAATTGCTGAATAAAAAATCCTCCGCTTTGTTTCTTGATAAAGAAGACTGGGGGCAGTATTTTATCAATACTAAAATAACCTCTATCCCGCTCAACTCTGCATATCGAGGAAACCACCTCGTAGTATTTAACAGCGCGTCGTCTCTCATTGGTAATTTAAATAACAACAAAGAGATAGATAAATATGAGTTTATTGTTGTTAATAACAATTTAGCGATATCTGACGTAAATGATTTCACGCTTATATACAAAAAAGAAATTTATTCCGTGTTTAAAAGACATAACTAAATAATCTAAAAACGATCCAGTTCAAACAACTTAGCGAAAGAATAGTCTTTTTTTTGAAAAAAAACTGGAATCACCTTGTAGCAATTTTTATTTATACTTCTATAAGTTTCTTTTTTTCTCTTTTTCTGCTTAAAGATATCGGGCATTCCCTTATTGGCGGTGATGGAATATTCACATATTGGGCATTAAGTTGGGATATCCATAGCTTCTTAACTCACCCGCTTGACATTTTTAATGCCAATATTTTTTATCCTCATTTACGCACGCTTGCATACAGCGAAAGCACGCTTGCGCCAGCGTTTTTAGCTCTCCCTTTCTTCCTTTTAACTAAAAAAACGATCCTGGTCTATAATCTTTTAATATTCCTCTCTTTTATTCTGTCTGCCTATGGAGCTTTTCTTTTAGCGCGATATTACACAAAAAATAATTATGCCGCGTTTATCGCCGGATTGATTTTCGGGTTTGGAGTGCCTCGACTGTCAGGCATCGGCCATTTTCAAAATCTTATAATATTCTGGATTCCTTTCTCGGTTTTATTCCTTCAAAAATATTTTGACACTTCAAAGAGAAAATACCTGTTGATTGCATCGCTTTTGTTTTCCGCGCAAATGCTTTCCTGCTGGAATTTAGGAGCTTACCTTTTCCTGTTCTTTATCTATTTGATCGCTGTGAATTATTCAGTTTTAATAAAAAACATCAAAAAAACCGCCACTGACGGATTACTTGCTTTATTAATCGCAATTATATTAATCATGCCCGCTGCGTATCCTTATATTGCCTTAAATAGAGAAATTGGATTTCAATATCCCATGCAAGACGCAGTCAATGGATCCGCGGATATCGGCGGATATCTTATCCCTTCGCCCGGAACACGTCTTTTTTTTCTTAACTCGCTCCTTGGCATAAATAAAAGTCACTGGCAGGAAAACGCAAATTTCTTGGGTTTTTTTTCAATCTTCATAATTCTTTTTTACATTTTATTCTTGAGAAAAAAAATTAAAGAAAGAAATTTCAAAATTTTTTTCTGGGGCATTTTTATTTTTGTTGTTCTATCCTTCGGCCCTTACGCGCGCTTCCTGGGAAAATTAAATATCACTGTTCCCCTGCCTTATTACGCAGTATCTAAATTCATGCATCTTGGTTTTATCAGAACACCGAGTCGCCTAGCCTTAATTGCTCTGTTTTGTCTCTCCATTACGGTCGCATATATATTAAGTTTTTTCAAGTTTAGTCAAAACAAGAAGTATATAGTCGTTGCTCTGTTAATCCCGTTTTACATCTTATTTGAAAATTGGATCTCATTTTCCGATAAAATTTTATTCAAGAATACTGCTTGTCCCGCAATTTATTCAATTGTCAAGGAAAATCCATCAGTAAAGTCCTTAGTGGAGCTCCCGATTTCTCCAGCCTTTACCGATATGGGAAACACCCTTACTTATCTATACACTGCGACTTGTCATTATAAACCTATTTTAAACGGATACAGCGGCTTCGCCCCGCCGGATTATAACGAAAATTCAGAAATAATAAATACATTTCCCGACGCGGAAAGCATAACTCGACTGCGCAAACTCAAAATTAGTCATGTATTGCTTCACCTGAATCTGATCAATCCGGATAAAAGATTGCCGCTAGCCGAAGCTATAAACAACAATAAATATCTCGAGGTAATCGTAAGATCCGGAGAAGATTATCTTATTAGGATAGAAAAGGAATGATACTCGCCTCTTCCCGCGCTGTTTTTTGCGATAATTTATTTCAAATAAATCCTCTGGTTCTTTTTCCCTGCAAATTCAATAATTTTTTTACCCCACTGTTTTTTCATGAGTCGTCGATCCTTTTCTCCTTTTCTCCAATCGCGGGATGAGCACTCAAAATGATAAATTTCAACCTCTGGATTATATAAAATCGTGAATCCACTTTCCAATAACCTCAAGCAGAAATCTGTATCCTGTGCTTCTTCCTTATATTCTTCATTTATCCAAAAACGGAAAAAAATATCGCGCCGAACCGCAGCGCAAGCAAAGGTCACTCCCGGGACAGTAGCTTTGAAATCAGCCTCGCGTAAATTTTTGGGCATGCCATGATATGAATTAACACTATTTCCATTTTCATCGAACACAATGCCGGCATGCTGAATGGTCCCGTCTGCGTTCAACAACTTGCCTCCCACAATGCCGATTTTTTTATCGCGAAGAGGATCAGTGAGACTATCAATCCAATTTCCTTTTACAATCGTATCGTTATTCAGAAAAATCAAATATTGTCCGCTGGCATAACGACCAAATAGTTCATTATAGTTACGGGAAAAATAATATTTCTTAAATTTAACTATTTTAACATTTTTATATTTTTCGCATATATCCTTATAAAAATTCCAGACTTTTTCTTCCCCGCTACCCGTGTCCCCTATTAAAATTTCTGCTTCATGTTTACCGCCGCTGGGATTTTCCAGAATGGAATTTAAGCAAGGTCTGATTAAATCGAGTCTGTTTTTCGTCAAAATTCCGATGGTGACCAAGTCTTTTGCGTAATCATTGATTCTGGAATCGCTGATTGAAACCTTTACCTTTCCTTTTTTGAAATATTTTTTGGCAATAAAAACCAAATTGACCCGGTTGTTATAATAAAATTCCCGAAAAAAGAGCACTGATATCTCCCAGTATTTTTTTATGCGTCCTTTTATTTGGCCCTTTATATATCTAATATTCATGTTAGTGACTAAAGGAGGCACTTTCTGTTTTTTGAAAAAGAATTGCTTTGCGAATACGGATAAAAACGGGGCTATATGCTTAATATTTTATTCATGATTTTTCCCCATCTGTATTTCCTTAAAACGGTATCGTGCCCTTCTTCGCCAATCTCTTTGGCGATATTCTCATTCTCCAATAAATAAATAATTTTCTCAGCCAAATCATCCGAATCATTTTCCTTGAATAATAACCCGTTTTTACCGTCGTCTATAAGATATCTCACCCCGGATACTCTTGCGCCGATCACCGCCTTTTTTCTTGCCCATGCCTCGATGAAAACAATTCCGAAGGATTCCCGAGACGACGGCATTACCAAAAATTTGCAATTATCAATCAAATCTCTCTTGAGCGACTCGTCAAAATCATTGATACGGAAAATGAGTTTCCTAAAATCTGGATCTATGTTTCCGATATAATCATCAACGACCCGGGAATAGCTGGTTCTGGCTCCCGCAATCAACAGATTTGTATTGTACCCTTGATTCCAAATTTTTTTCATTGATTCAAGCAAAACAAGAACATTTTTATGGGGTACCTCCTGTCCCATATACAGTATGTAGTCAGATATAGACAGCGTCTTGTTTTTTCCGCTCTTTTCTCCGTTTTCTAGCAATTTCTCATCGATACCAACGCCTATTTCAAAAATATTTTCACTTTTAACTCCCCATGAATTTAATAGCAATGTTTCTTCTTTCGTTCTAACTAAAAAAGAATCCGCCCTTCTCGCAACAAACTGCAACATACGTCCGGTATGCATCGGGTCATTGACATGCAAGCTGGGATCTATGATCAATTTTGTTTTTGGATGCATTATTTTAAAAAAATACCCATAAAAAGGAACTGACGTGGGAAAGGGCCCGCAAATAATATGCGTGTATTTTTTGGAAAATATATATTTCAAAAAGGACTTTACAAAATGCGGGCCGAGAAAAATCGGTCCAAAATTATGCAATCTGTCTCGCCTTTTTTCTATTAATTTCCAAGCTCTTTTTCCAATCTTCTGAAATATGTTGCGAATGTCCTCCCTTTGCACAAAAACTCCGTTTATTATTTCTTTTTCTTTTCCAACGACTTCCGGTTTGTCTGCAAAATACATTTCCCCATTTTTCGCGTTAGAAGTCAAAACTTCAACATTTTCCCCTGCTTTTTTGAGATTTTCCGCAATTGATTGAAGCAATTTTTCCGCTCCACCAAATGCCGGCCAATAATTGTGCACGATAATCAAATATTTTCTTTTCATATTTTCAAACTCAAGTTTTCATTTCTGGTGGTCAAATTTACGTTATAAAAGGGATCATGATAATCTTCACTTATTTTCCACTTACTGTTAAAAATCCTGCGTTCCTTCTCAAAAAGATCATTGGACCTTCTGGGATCATCGTACGGCCTGCCAAAGCTGACTGATTCATGATGAATAAGCTTGGCATAGGGAGTATAAATAATTTTATATCCTAATTTTTTTACTTTCAGACAAAGATCCGTATCATTAAAGGCTATTTTAAATTTTTCATTGAAACCATTAACCTTATCAAATATTTTTTTTCTAATTAATAAGCAGGCTGCTGTAACAGAGGAAACGTCCCTAACGACATCTTTTGCGTGCAAAAAGGGAAAGCCCATAAATTGCCATTCTGGAAAGCAGATTCCCGCATGGGACGCACCGCCTCGAAGACCGATCACCACTCCCATATGCTGAATGGTATTGTTAGGAAAAAGAAGTTTCGATCCGACAACACCTACGTCCTTGAGTTGGGCGTACTCCATCATTGATGTTAGCCAATCGGCATTGATAACCTCTGTATCATTATTCAAGAATAGCAGATATTTTCCCTTTACTTTTTGCGCCGCCCAGTTGTTCGCTTCGGCGAAATTGAACTCGCTTTTCTGATAATCAATTATTTTTATCTTTTCGTCATTCTTTATTTCATCATAGAAATCATAAGTTGCTTTCTCCCGGCTTCCCGTGTCTATAATGATGATTTCCACATTCGGATAATCAGTTTTTTTCACTATGGAAAGCACGCATGGCCGCAGATAGTCAATTTTGTCCTTGGTCGGAATTATTATCGAAACAAGCGGATGGTTTTTCAAGTTTCTTTTGATCCTGAAAGCGCCGGGGGAAATCCCATCTTCGACATTGCCGGAAATATTGTTTCTCTCGAGATAATCAACCAGCGCCTTTTTTCCGGCAATATATGCATAATTTTTTGAATTTGTCTTCTGCGCAGTTGATCCCTCGATTTTTCTCCAATGATAAAGTATTTTCGATATATGGAATATTCTTTTGTGATCAACTTTTTCGATAAAGCGCAGAACCAAGTCGTAATCTTGTGATCCTTCAAAGCCTTTTCTAAAACCGTTAATTTCATCAACAATTGATTTTCGATAAATTCCTAAATGACAAGTATACATCGTCGTCAAAAAGAATTCCCGTGACCAATCAGGTTTGAAAAATGGATCAACTCTTCTTCCGTCCATTTTAATTTTATCCTCATCGCTGTATATGAAGTCAGCCTCGGGGTATTCATTTAGAAGTTTCACGTTTTCATACAGTGCATCAGGCGAAAGCTCGTCATCATTATCAAGAAGCGCGACAAATTCGCCCGTCGCCAGTTTCAGAGCTTCATTTGAAGCCCCTGAAATATGCTGGTTTTCTTTTCCAAAAGAAATTTTTATCCGTGCGTCTCCTTTCTTTTTCCATTTCTCGAGACATTCAATTGTTTCTTTTTTTGTCGAAGCGTCGTCGTGAAGACAAAGTTCCCAGTTTTTATAGAACTGATTTCGGACAGATTCAACGCATTTATTGAGCCATTTTGGATCAACATTATAAACCGGCGTGATGATTGATATTTTCGGTTTGTATCCGAAACCCTCTATCTCTTTTTCTATCTCTTTTTTATTAAGTTTTTCGTTTTTCTCTATCCATTTTTCATAATCGGTCTTTGGCCGTTTTTTCGGCTTGAAATAATCCCAGCCATAAATAACATATTTTTTCATCGCCCACCAAAATTTTTGAAATTTGCCTGCTGAAATTATCTCGAGGGCTTTCGAGGCAAGCTGGATAAAATGCTTCGGACGGAAATACTTCAGCTTTATATACCGGTTTCTCAAAATCCAGAATTTTGAGGATTTCATTGTTTCTATTTCAGACTCTTTTTGTCGCAAAAGATCATCTTTTTGCTGGATAAAATTTTTTGTCTGTTGTATCAACTCGTTTTTTTGCCAAGTTTCCTTGTTCTTTTCCTCGATCACCTTTTCTTTATCTTGAATCACTTGTTCTTTCTGAAGGATAAGATCCTGCACCTTTCTTATAGCATTATCTTTTTGCTGGATAGCTTGCTCCTTTTGCTGGATTTCAGAATCTTTTTGCTGGATAGTTTGCTCCTTTTGCTGGAAAATAAAATTGTGCGAATTATTTACTTCAGCAATCAAATCTAATCTTTTTTTAATCAACTCGAGTAGCAAAATATTGGTAATTGCGCCTTGTTTTTTTTGACTAAAATTCTTCAATTCTTTATGTTTCTTGATAAAATAAATTTTTCGATAGGAAGGTTCTTGATTGTCAAAAGGGAAAATTTTTTCATTGTAGAAAAGATTAAACTTTTGGTTCTCTTCTTTTGTTTTTTCGTCTTGATTTGAATCAATGAAAAACTCCGTTCCAATCAGCAACTGCCACAAAAACAGCCAGTTATTGTGAAGTTTCTGAAAAGCGTAATTGTGAGAATGCAAAAAATCTTCTATTTCTTTTTCTTTCGGCAAACCATTCTCCAAATGCTCTTTCAACCAAGGATGATCTTGATTGTCAAACAATTTCTTATAATTTTCATTCGTGTTTACTTCAGCTTGATAAACTTCTTTTGAATAAAGCGGAGCGACTAAGATTATCCCCATTTTCGCGACCCTTATATTTTCTTTCAAGAATTGTTCCCTTTTATTTTTCGGGATATGTTCAAAAACATCCGCCGAAACAACCCAATCGAAACTATTGTCATCAAGGGGTATTTCACATCCATCACCACTAATATAGTTATCATCCTGCGAATCGACATAGGGATCGAGGTAAAAAACATTATCTTGGGGAAGAAATTTCCTCAACATATTCCCTCGGCCGCCCACATCAAGCACCCTAAAAACTTCCTCATTTTTTCGATTGGCGTTGATTATGTCCCGTATATTCGCAAATCGACCGTAGGAATGAAAAACACATTCCCTTTTCAATTGTTCATCGCTTATTTTTTCCATAGCGTTTCTATTTTTAGCAAACCATTCTGGTTCTCTTCTTTAGAAATTACCTTGAAATTATACGCCTTGTCTTGAAAATCAAACGGCGTGACGCACTCCCAGTTGAAGAGCGCCGCGGTGAATTTGTACGCGCCCGTGAAAAATTGATTTTGGGGAATCATAAAGTCCAAATAACCACTTCCTTCGATGAAATCAATCGCAAAATGAGAAGTTTTCGTGTTCGGACCGGAAATGAGAATACCGTCCTGCGTATGAATTGCCACACCAAAAACAGGTTTCACTATTTTCTTTTTCGCGCTGAAATATATCCGCGCCGTGATATCATCCCCCGTCTGAAAAACATTCTTCATTTTTCCGTCCCTATCCAAAAACTCCACCTTTGTAATTTCCGCGACTTTATTTTTTCTTTCCTCTTCCTGTTTCCTCTTTTCCTCTTCGATTCTTTTTTTCTCTT
>Ga0210049_1002794_pt1 | contig 16149 bp, 14 predicted proteins | sample CryGeyCG2014_300_2_FD_183964 | JGI IMG/M metagenome (GOLD analysis project Ga0210049, IMG submission 183964) | Groundwater microbial communities from aquifer - Crystal Geyser CG06_land_8/20/14_3.00 (SPAdes) (version 2) | ecosystem: Environmental > Aquatic > Deep subsurface > Groundwater | place... | reverse complement strand
CACACCCGTCACCGCCATATCAAACCCCACTGCTTGCTTGACTCTGGAGAGTGCCGGGCTTCACTAACTCCCGGCACGTACTCATCACCCCCATCACCAAATCAGACGGCGAACTTACCTGCAAATGGCGAAATCTGGGCTGGCGTCGAGACATAGCAAGACATGGACGTGCCCAGATATTTCGCCTCCCAATATCGTCCGTCGTTAAGTCGTTTTTTTCGATAGCCGACAGCAGACAAGCGCTCCGAAAACTGGTTGCTCGCCAGAATCATGTACCCATTCGCACTGCTCCACTCCCGATACGCTTGGTAAAGATCGCCACTACGCACCCAGCCGTTCTTATCCGAGCAAGGTTGAAGCAACTCTTCGGCAAATTGACGAACCGGATCAGAGTTGACTCGATATCCCTCGACTTCCGCTTTCGAACTGGCAGGGAGTACGAAATGCGACCGCTCCAACAGATTTTGCAGCCCAGCTACGCACCAATTCAAAATGCCGGGAAGCTCAGCCATCAACCTTCCTTCGCGTTGCCTGTCCTGTTCAGCCTCTGTGAACTGACGATTGAGACGCAGAATGATCGCACGGCGAAAGAATCCGTCGGAGTGATCCAGAAGGCGAGGCAACACGTTGGTGGCCCCAATCAAACGTGCATAGGGTCTGAACGAGAAAGGCCGCTCGTACTTGCGTTCTGCCTCAATGATATCGCCCGCAACGATTTGCTTAAGGTAGCCATCGGAGATAGTTGCTTGCGCCGACATTTCCGAGCTGATGTTCACCAGCCGCCCCTGCAACTCCGCTCGCACGAACTTTTCTTGCAGCCGCTCTATCTGCGCATGGCTGATGTTTGCCCTGCCAATTACTGCATTCAACACCGCCAAGATGAGCGACTTGCCGTTGCCCCCTGCACCGACCATCCACAAGAATTTGTGCAGCCGAGTATCCGGAATCAGGCAATAGCCGATGAACTCTTGCAGCAGCTCAATCTTTTCGGCCTTGTCCGCGTCAGGTGCAAAAATCTCGTTCAACGTCTGGAGCCACAGTTCGCACTTGGCATGCGGGTCATATCTGATGTCCAGCCCGTTGGTAAGGTAGTAACCCGAGTCGTGCGCAAGCAGTTCCCCAGTCAGAGGATTCAGCGCCCCATTTTGCAGGCAAATAAGTGGCGATTTACGCTCGAATCTTTCCGGCTTGTCCGAATATTCAATCCTGAGCGTCTCGAATATGGCATTCACTCGTGACGCCTTACCCTTACTCCCCAGCATCCTCAAGATCGGCTGTTTTATATCCACATCGGCATCTAGCGAACTCCAGTAGCCATTGGCGTAGGCCAAGACTTGACCGCTGACACAAGCGATCTTTCCCCCGAAATGCTTTGTCGCAAACGCCCTCGCAAACTCCAAATCGGTTTCAGGCACTGGCTTGACTGCGATTGCCACCTCTCGAGCCGATTGTGATTCAGTAAGTTGAAGGGCTCGAACAGGGGCCCATAGCGCAATGCCCAGCTCAGCCAGTTTTTTTGCAGTCCACCCTTCAGCTTCTGCATCCGCCAAGTCATACCCGTCTGCCAAGGGCAGTCCATTGCTCCGCAGCTTATCCAAAGCAAGAACGCCCACAACATCCGCCCCTGCCGCATGAAGCAATTGGATGAGCTTGTCCTTGTACCCAACACCAGCTTCGTCATTGTCCGGGGCTATATATACATTGCGTCCGGCAAAAGGTTTGAAGTCCGTTTTCTCGGGCGACTTGGCTCCGTTCATTGTCGTGACGGCCACAAAATCCGGGAAGAGACGTTGCGCTGCGTCTGCCGCCTTCTCACCCTCTGCAAACAATACAGGCACTCCACGTCTTGCCGAGAGCCGGTCCAACCCGTAAGCGGGGCGTGGTACAGGCGGAGCCATATTCCGCCAAGAATTATGCCCAGAAGAGTCCCTGCAAAAAGTCTGTGGCAGAAAAGATTTGCCGGTATCGGTGTCGAACCGATTTACGTAGCACAATGGCTCCCCATCCGCGTTCCGGTAAGGCCAAGTGCATGTGGGACTCCCAAGCGCCATGCCAAAAAACTCAGGCCGAGTGCGCTCCGCAGAAGCGGGGATTGGCATAATTGGCGTGAACTCCGACTTCAATTGGGGGCGAGTCTTTCCATACTGGCTCTCCACCGAGACCGCATACGTTGGCGTAAGTCCCGCCATGAACGCCAGTATCTTCACAGCTGCGTCAGTCTGGCGCTCGCCCCCTTCCAGATACGCAACCAAGCTGATCAAATCGCCGCCCTTGTCATCAGTTGCAAAATCAGCCCATTTGCCAGACCTCGTGTTAATCGTAAATGAACCTGGCGAACCATCCTCTCGGGTCGGATTGCGAGCTTTGTATTCGCTACCTACCAATTCACCATCAGGCAACCAATGCGCCAAGACTTCATCCGCACATTCAAGCACCAGTTCCTTGGTCAGCTCGAAATTGATTACACCATGCGTGGAATAATGCCCAAGCTGCTCTTTGGCACGAACCCCTACATCACCCACACCTGCCGCATGCTTTGCGCAGCCCAGTGCGGCACCCGACATATTTTTTCCAGCGCTATTTGCTTCAATAATTATTGACATTACTTTACCTTTATTTGACCGGGAAATTCCGGCAAACCCGATCTTCCCCCAACCGGTCTTTAGAAGCGCGTAAGGTTTTCGTGGATTTTTTTCCGCAGCCTAGAACAGGCGCGTTAAGGTGTACTTTATTGTGCAGCTGCTATTGAAAGCTGTCTGACTGTTGCCAATGTGAAGGCCAGCTTCGCCTTGCGGCGTGTTTCCCGAACGACATCTTTGTCACCGTTGCCTTCAGGGAAGAGGCAGTCCGCCATTCTGGTGTCAGAAGGCATTGGATATCCATTTGACGCGTGCCACAGCACCAAATCCTGATATGGCAGTATCCGGTAACGATTCCAGCCCTCTAGCACCTTTTCGCTCATGCCAGGCTCTCGCTCTCGTGGATAGCCCATTCGGTTTTCAGCTAGCGCCTGATCAACCCATGCTTCGAAGCTATCAACGATTTCAGTCCTCGACGCGTTTAAGTCCACAGTCAGATGGGCATGCATTGCATACGCGTCCTGCCCGCTATCCCGCAACTTCTGGTCGCAGCTATCACCATTAGAGGGGGAAAACGGATGAAGCGCTTCGACAATCGAAGAGGCGACGCCAAAAGTAATCGGATACACAGCATGCTCCGATCCAAAGCGTACGGAGAATCCAATGTCACTTAATGGTGCCTTCTTGATCGTTTCAAAATGGCTGGAGAACTGGGCACTCTCCCTTGCATCAAGAAAGCCTTTTAGCGCAACCCGATTACCAATCTGCATACGCCAGGCATCAAAACCAAAAAGGACTGAGTCTGAATATTTATTGAGATCGAACCAGCTTGGGGGATTGATAAGTTGGCGCATAAACGGTAACTTGTGAACTCGTAGCAGCAGTAAAAAGTTGCTTTGATTTTGTACCAGTTTTGTCCAGAAATAACTTGAGTGTGCGGTAAGTTGTTGAGCTTAAACGACGTTCGGCTCGATGGTGCAGAAAGGATAGTTCTCCGCCGCAATGCCAGACTTGGTCAGCGCATTGAACAGCGTGGATTTGCCCACATTGGGGAGACCGACGATACCGCATTTGAGACTCATGATTTTTCCTTATATTCCGAAAAGACTTGCCCGCAGATTACATAGATTCACACAGATTAAATCTGCGTCAATCGGCGCAATCTGCGGGAAAAGGTTTTGCACTTTACGCACTATGTAGCTTCAGCATCGCCGCTTCCAGCTTGCCCTCGATGATCAGCGGCGCAATCTCCTGGGCGCGTTGCAGCGCTTCCCCGATCAACACTTGTTCTTCCTTGCGCGGCGCGTTCAAAACATAGTTGACCACCTCCGCCCGCTCGCCCGGATGACCGATGCCAACGCGCAGGCGCCAGAAATCCTTTGTGCCGAGATGCGCGATGATGTCCTTCAGTCCGTTGTGCCCGCCGTGACCGCCGCCCAGCTTAAGCTTGGCGCTGCCCGGCGGCAAGTCGAGCTCGTCGTGCACCACCAGTATCTGCGCCGGCTGCAACTTGTAAAAGTTTGCCACCGCACCGACCGCACGCCCGCTGAGATTCATAAAGGTTTGCGGTTTGAGTAGTTGCACCTCATGCCCGTGCAGAGCCGTTTTTGCGATCAGCCCGTGGAACTTGCCGTCGGCCCTGAAATTCGCGTTGTGCAAACGTGCCAGTTCATCCACCCACCAGAAACCGGCGTTGTGGCGTGTCGCCGCGTATTCCGCGCCGGGATTACCCAGGCCAACGATGAGTTTGATCGGTTCGCTCACGTGCACCTCTGCAAATGAAAACCGGCGTTGTGGCGTGTCGCCGCGTATTCCGCGCCGGGATTACCCAGGCCAACGATGAGTTTGATCGGTTCGCTCACGTGCACCTCTGCAAATGAAAACCCCGCCATGCAATGTATGATCGCATGGCGGGTTGTTACGGCAGCAGATTACTTCTTGGCAACGGGTGCGGCAGTCGCCGGTGCGGCAGCGGCGGAAGCGGCCGCCGCAGCTTCCGCCACAGCGGCATCGGCGGCGGCATCGGCGGCCGCTTCAACCGCACCGCGCGGCACCTGCACCGTCGCCACCGCATCAACGGCGTGGTGATGGTGCGCCAGTTCGACGCCCTTCGGCAGCTTGACATCGGCGATGTGGATCGAGTGTCCCAGTTCCAATCCGCCCAGATCAACTTCGATCGAGGTCGGCAGATCGGCGGGCAAACAGATGACATCCAGATCGGCCAGCACATGGGTGATGATGCCGCCGCCGGTTTTGACGCCCGGCGCAATCTCGCCATTGGCGAAATGCAACGGCACTTGCATGTGCACTTTTTTCTTCGCATCGACGCGCTGGAAATCGATATGTTGTACCTGTTGGCGGAACGGGTGCATCTGGAAGTCGCGCAGCAGCACGGATTCTTTCTTGCCATCCAAATCCAAAGACAGGATGGAAGCGTGGAACGCTTCTTTGCGCAGGGCAAAATACAAAGCGTTGTGATCGAGTTCAATCATGGTTGCCTCGCCGGAGCCATACACCACACCGGGGACGAGATTCGCCTTGCGCAGACGGCGGCTCGCACCCGTTCCTTGCACTTGGCGCTTGCTTGCGCTGATTTCAACAGTCATTTTACTTCTCCACTTCAAATGAAATCTTCCGCGACCAGAAGATTCCGGGTTGCGCGATGACCGACATGGTCACCGCAAAAACTAATCCACAAACAGTGAACTCACCGACTCGTCGGCGTTGATGCGGCGCAGCGTTTCAGCCATCAGTTCCGCGATGCTGAGCTGGCGGATGCGTTTGCAGTTCCTGGCCGCTTCGCTCAACGGGATCGTGTCGGTGATCACCAACTCGTCAATCGCCGAATTCTCGATGCGCCCTATCGCCGGACCGGACAGCACGCCGTGGGTACAGTAAGCCAGCACCCGCACGGCGCCTTTTTCCTTCAGGGCTTTGGCTGCTTCGCACAGGGTATTGGCGGTATCCACCATGTCATCCATGATCAGGCAGGTGCGGCCGGCCACCTCGCCGATGATGTTCATCACCTTGGCCACATTCGGGCGCGGACGGCGCTTGTCGATGATCGCCAGATCGGCATCCAGCTGTTTCGCCAGCGCGCGCGCGCGCACCACGCCCCCCACATCCGGCGACACCACGATCAGGTCGGGGTAGTCGCAACGCCACACGTCCGACAGCAGGATCGGGCTGGCATACACGTTGTCCACCGGAATATCGAAGAAACCCTGAATCTGGTCGGAGTGCAGATCCATGGTCAGCACCCGATCCACACCCACCCCGGTTAGCATGTTCGCCACCACCTTGGCGGTAATCGCCACCCGCGCCGAACGCGGACGCCGGTCCTGGCGGGCATAACCCAAATACGGAATGGCGGCGGTGATGCGGGCGGCCGATGCGCGTCGCAGGGCATCCACCATCACCATTATTTCCATCAGGTTGTCATTGGTAGGGGCGCAGGTGGATTGCAGGATGAACACATCCTTGCCGCGCACATGCTCGAGGATTTCAACCATCACCTCGCCGTCGGAGAAGCGGCTCACCGTGGCGCGCCCGAGATGGATGCCAAGATGCCGCGCCACACTTTCGGCAAGCTTTGGATTGGCATTGCCGGTAAAGACCATCATGTCGCCGGACATCGAGAGCACCCCTTGAAGTGAAATGGACGCTAACGCCCGTCAATGCTTGAGAATCTGGCTGGGGAGGTAGGGATCGAACCTACGAATGTCGGAATCAAAATCCGATGCCTTACCACTTGGCGACTCCCCAAAAACTTGTCGAATACAGCGCCCGCAGGCGCGATTCAGTGACTGCAAAAATCTTTCAGCGGATGCTGTTGCAAGCCGCGCGCGACATAGCCGCGCATGGTGTCCGGTAACTGCCGCCATACCGCCCGGGCTTCCGCTTCCGTGTCGAACTCGGCAAACACGCAGGCGCCTGATCCGCTCATCAACGCCGGCGCGAATTGCGCCAGCCAGGCCAGGTATTCCGCCACTGCCGGATACAGTTTGCATGCCACCGCCTGCAAATCGTTGTGCAAACCGGGTATTTTGCCGGCCCGAAAGTTCCGCCCTTTCGGAAGGGCGCGCATTGTCATCGAAATCGTATTTCGTGTCAATTCCCGATGGCTGAAAATCTGCGCAGTCGGCACTTGCACGGGCGGGTACAACACCACATACCAGGCTTCCGGCAGCGCATATTGCTGCAACTGCTCGCCCACCCCTTGGGCAAAAGCGTTGTCGCCAAACACAAACACCGGCACATCCGCCCCCAGAGTCAGGCCGAGATGCATCAGACGCGCGCGCGGCAGATCGAGCTGCCACAGGCGGTTCAGCGCCAGCAACGTGGTGGCCGCGTCCGAACTGCCGCCACCGAGACCGCCACCCATCGGAATGCATTTCTCCAGGGCGATATCCACCCCCAGCGTGCAGCCTGTCTCGTGCTGCAACAGGCGTGCGGCGCGCACGCACAAGTCGTCCTCATCCGCCACCCCGGCCAGCGCATTCAGGCGAATCACCCGCCCGTCGTCGCGCCGGGTGAAGTGCAGCGTGTCGTGCAGATCGATAAATCGAAACAGGGTTTGCAACAGGTGGTAGCCGTCGGCGCGCCGCCCGACGACATGCAGAAACAGATTCAGTTTCGCCGGAGCGGGACAGGTCAGCGACCTCATTGTGCTTCCCATTTTGGCACCTCTAGAAATTTACTTTTGCGGGATGAAGCGCAAGGCGCACGGAGCGGAGGAACCGGAATGCACACTGACGTGCATGAGGATTCCGAAAACGAAGTTTCGGTGTAGGCTCATGAACGAAGTGCGTGATGCCGGAACCAACACCGCGCAACGCAGCGATTCGCCTGAAAAATGAATTTATAGAGGTGTCCATTCGTCTATGACCAGACGCACTTCCAGTCCTTCGCGTTGCAGGTTTAAGCGCAGGGGCAGCGCATCCGTGGCGGCGCTGGCATAGCGGCTGTAACGAATGGTCCAGCCCTGTTGCCGCAGCTCGCCGATCCGGCCGTTTTTACCGGTGGTTTTCTCGTGTCGCATCTGCGGCGCGGGCAGCCCTGTCACCCAGTAGCGCAAGCCGGACAGCGGCAAACGCCAGCCCAGCACCTGCTGCATCAGCGCCTCCGCGTCCGCTGCCGCGTAATGCTTGCCATCGGTTTCCAGTGTTGCCCGCGATGCATCCACCGTGATGCGCGCCACCGTTCGTCCCAACGGGGCAAGCAATAAAATCTCGTCGCCGCCGCCGCGATGGGTCCAGCGTAAATTGGTGCTTTCGCGCCGCGCCTCCTGGCGCATGGCGACACGCCCGTTGAAGGCGAACGCCGCATCCGCCTGCGGCGCGCGCTCCAGCATGACAGGTGTCGTGCTGCACGCCCCCAGCAGAAACAGGGACAAAAGTGCGACCCGCATCACGGCTGGAATCTGCGCAGCATGTCCTGCAACACAGGATTCCCCGGGTGTGCCTTGGCGCTGTCGCGCCAGATGGCCTGCGCTTCGTCCCGCTCGCCCTTGCCCCACAACACCTCGCCCAGGTGGGCGGCAATTTCAGGATCGGGATTGGCGGCGAAGGCACGGCGCAGGAATGCGACACTCTGCTCCAGATCATTCAGGCGGAAATAGCCCCAGCCCACACTGTCCAGAATCGCCGCGTCATCGGGCATCAGCCCGTAGGCTTTCTGCACCAGTTCCATCGCTTCTTTGATGCGCACGTTGCGCTCCAGCAAGCCATAGCCAAGGGCGTTGTAGGCATGCGCATTGTTTGGCTCAATTTTGATCAGCCTGCGAATCAGTTGCTCGAAGGCGTCGTATTGTTTCAGCTTGTCGGCGGCCAGTGCGGTCTGATACAGCAAATCGGGTTGATTCGGAAAAGCGGCCAGTCCCCGGTTCAGCACCTTGTAACTTTCCGCGTACTGCGCGGCTTCGCGCAGGAACTGCGCCTCGATTAACAGCAGCTGCACGCGCTGCGCATCATTACCCGGTCCGGCTTGTTGCAGCACTTCGCGCGCCTGCGCCACTTGTCCCCGCTTGTTCAGCAGATAAGCCACCCGCAGCCGGGCATCGTAGAACCGCTCCCCCGCCTTGATCTGCCGGTAATGCGCCAGTGCGGCACTGTCATCCGGTTTAGCTTCGGCCAATTGGCCCAGATAAAAATGCAGCGTGTTCTCGTCTTTTTTGCCGCTGGTGCCGGCCAGCGCGGCGCGCAGCTCCTGTTCGGCGCGCTCCAGTTCGCCCAGTTGCAGCGAGATCATGGCGATGGCAAAAGCGATCTCGGCATTGTCTGGACGCTGCTGCTGCAGGCGCGAAAATTCCTCGCGCGCGGGAATGAACTGTTGCTGCTCCAGCAACATGCGCGCATGAAACAGGCGCGCGTTCTGCTGCGCGGGATAGACGGCAAGATATTTCTGCAGCAGCGCCGATGCCTGTTGCGGTTGCGATTGCTGGAGCAGTTGTGCCCGCAGCATCACCGCCAAATCCCATTCGGGACGCAGGCCGCTTGCCTGTTGCGCCTCGTTCAAAGCCAACTCGGGCTGATTCGCCGCCGCCGCCGCCTGCGCCAGCGCCCAATGCGCCTCCCCCACTTGCGGATAGGGTCGCGCCACTTCGGTCAGCCAGGCCAGCGCCGCCGCCTTATCCTGCACCCGTGCCAGCAAACCGTACAGATTGACAAAAGTGTGCCCGGTATTTTGCGCGTCCGAAGCCAGCAGTTCGGTCACGTGCGGAAGCGCCTCCTCCAGCTTGCCGCCGGACACCAGCAGCGAGACCAGCATTTGTTTGGCCAGCGGCGAGGCTGGCTCCAGTTGTTGCCACAAACGAAACGCTTCCAGCGACTGGTTATATTGATGCGCCTCGAAGGTTAGCTGCGCGGCGCGGCGCGCCACGCGCGGATCGAGGGTGGCGCGGGCCAGATCGAGATAAACCTGGGCGGCGATCTCCGGTCTGCCGCGCTGGGCGGCAAAATCGCCGAGCAAAAATTCATACAGCAGCCGATCCGTGAGCTCGATCTCCGGCAGCACAGGTTGCGGCGCTTCGGCCTGCAGCGGCTCATTCGCCGCATCGGCCGCGGCCGGCAAGGTTTGCGGCGGATGGGCGCAAGCGGCCAGCAGCGAGAACAACAACACGGAGAAAATAGAAGTTTTCATGTTTGGGCGGCATTTTGATGCGGGTTTGCATATTAGGTTATATTCATCACAACTCAAAACCAGCGCTTTCGCCCCGCCATGACGTCCCCACTCACCCTGTCGGCACAACATCTCACCCGTTTCCACGGCAGCCAGTGCGTGGTGAACGATGTGTCGTTCATGTTGCGGCGCGGCGAGGTGCTGGGGCTACTGGGGCACAACGGCGCCGGCAAGAGCACCACCCTGCAAATGCTCGCCGGTGTCCTGCCCGCCAGCGGGGGCACGGCGGAAATCTGCGGCATCGATCTGGCACAGCGCCCCGAGCTGGCCAAGTCCAGCCTCGGCTACCTGCCGGAACAGCCGCCGCTGTATCGCGACATGCGTGTGGACGATTACCTGTGTTTCGCCGCCCGCCTGCACCGCATCGCCCCCGCCCGGCTGGCCGAACAATTGCATCTGGCGAAGCAGCGTTGCGGTCTGCTCGAATGCGGACACAAACTGATCGGCACCCTATCCAAGGGTTACCAGCAGCGCGTGGGCATCGCGCAGGCGATTATCCACCGGCCCGCGGTGATCATCCTGGACGAGCCGACAGTCGGCCTCGACCCCGCGCAGATTCGCGAGATCCGCGAGCTGATCCGCGCGCTCGGCGATGCGGGCAGCGTGATCCTGTCCACCCACCTGCTGCATGAAGTGGAACAGGTGTGCGACCGCGCCGTGATCCTGAGCCGGGGCAGACTGATCTTTGACGGCAGCATCGACGATCTGCGCCGGCACAGCGATATCGAGTCGAGCTTTCTGCGGCTCACCCGGGAAGAAGCATGATCACCATCCTCGCCCGCCGCGAATTGCGCAGCCTGTTCGCCGCACCCGCCACCTGGTGGATGCTGGCGCTGCTGCAATTCATTCTCGGCTGGTTTTTCCTGGCGCGCGTGGACGATTATCTGCAAGTGCAGGCGCAACTGGCGCAGATGAACAGCGCCCCCGGCGCCACCATCAGTGTCGCCGCGCCGCTGGCCGGCGCGCTGGGGTTGCTGCTGCTGATGCTGATCCCGCTGTTCAGCATGCGCCTGATCGCCGAGGAGCGGCGCAACCAGACCTGGCCGCTGCTGGCCAGCGCGCCAATCTTCGCGCGCCAGATCGTGCTGGGGAAATTCGCCGGCCTACTCGCCTTTCTCTCCCTGATCATCGCGGCTGCCGGTCTGATGATGCTGACGCTATGGCAGGGCACGCCGGCCGACCCCGGCCTGATCGCCGCCAACCTGCTCGGCCTGTGGCTGCTGGCGGCCAGCTATGCGGCACTCGGCTTGTATTGCTCGGCGCTGACGCGGCAGCCCGTGGTTGCCGCTTTCAGCGCCCTCGCCATGTCGTTCGGCTTGTGGTTGCTGGAAATGGGCAACGGCACCGTGCGCGCGCTGTCGCCCAATGCGCATTTCCAGAACCTGAATGTCGGCCTCGTCGGCAGCAGCGACCTGGTTTACTTCGCGCTCTTCATTGCCCTCTTTCTGCTGCTGGCGATCCGCCATCTGCAAGCCGAACAGCAAGGCCGGACGCGCCGCCGCGCGGTGAAATCATCGCTGTTTTTGCTGCTATTGTTGGCGACGATGGGCGGCCTGTATTCGCTCGCCGCCCGCTTTCCGGCGCACTGGGACCTGACCCGCAACGCGCTGAACAGCCTGTCGCCCGCCAGCGCGCAGGTGCTGGCGCAACTCGAGGGACCGCTGACGATCACCGTGTATGCCGCCGACCTTCTTGACGCGGAAAAGGGAGAAGTGCGCAAGCTGGTGGGCGAATTCATCGGGCTGTACCAGCGCTACAAGCCAGACCTCAGCCTGGTTTTCGTGGACCCGGTCAAACAACCGGAAGTCACCCGCCACTCCGGCATTCGCGGCAACGGCGAAATGGTGGTCGAATTCGGCGGGCGGCGCGAGCACCTCGCCATGCTCAATGAGCAGACCCTGACCAGCGCTCTGTTACGCCTGGCGCGCGGCAGGGAAGAACTGCTGATGGTCGTCAGCGGCCACGGCGAGCGCAAACTGGATGGCACCGCCAATCACGATCTGGGCGAATTCGGCAAGCGTCTGCAACAGAACGGCTACCGCATCGCGCCGCTGAATCTGGCCATCGCGCCGGACGTCCCGGACAACGCCGGCGTGCTGGTGATCACCCATCCGCAAACCCGCCTGTTTCCCGGCGAAGTCGCCAAGTTGCTGCACTTTGTCGAACGCGGCGGCAACCTGCTGTGGCTGCTGGATGCCGAACCGCTGCGCGGGCTGGAGGCGCTGGCCGAAGCATTGGGACTGGTGCTGCCCCCCGGCATCGTGATCGACCCGGCCGCGCAGGAAATGAATGCCCCGCGCGACTGGGCGCTGGGCGTCGGATATCCACCGCATCCCGTCACCCGCGATTTCGATCTGATCACGGTATTTCCGCGGGCACGCGCACTGGAAACGGTAACTGAAAGCGAATGGCAACGGCGGATCCTGGTCGAAGGCGCGCTCAAGGGCTGGATCAGCCCGCAGCCGGGCGCGCGCTTCGATCCGCACCGCGATGTCGCCGGCCCGGTCGCCCTGGCGCTCGCCCTGCAACGGCAGACCGGCGAACATGAACAGCGCATCGTGGTGGTCGGCAGCGGTGCCTTCCTCGCCAACGCCTACTCCGGCAACGGCGGCAATCTCGATCTTGGCGTCAACCTGCTCAACTGGCTGGCCGGCGAAGAACGCCTCATCAGCATCATCCCGCCCACCGCGCGGGACGCCAAACTCGTCTTCAGTCGTCATCAACTCACGATCGCCGGCCTGGTTCTGCTTGTTCTGTTTCCCCTGTTGCTGATCGCGGCAGGCGGCGGATTGTGGTGGCGGCGGCGCACCTGAGCGCTGGCCGATTTTTCCGCCAAGCCCGGGTTAAACGAGACCGGGAGACAGACACCAAACAGAAAATTACGGCGCGGACGCAAGCGCAAAAAATCGCGCCGGCGGCAACCCGCAGTCGCGCGCTACGGTTTGCGCTGCTCCGGTCGCACCCTGGAGGCCAATATTTCATCGCCCGCATCCGCATCGACGGTCTTGCCGCCGGCGTCCTGCAGCGGCAGTTCCGCATCGTTCCAGCCACGAATGCCGAGCTTGAGCGACACCACCTGGGCAAACCCCATCCGTTGCATGCTGTCAGCCGCCAGCACCGAACGCTTGCCGGAGCGGCAGATCACCACGATCTCGTGTTCGCGTCCGCCCGCCAGTGGCGGCACAGTCTCGTCGTAATCCCATTCGCAGGATTGTTCCAGGATGCCGCGCGGCACGTTGATCGAACCGGGAATGTGCAGCGCGGCGAACTCCGCCGGTTCGCGCACATCGAGCAGCAGCGGCACATCGCCCGCCTGATAGCGCCGCCCGAAATCCCACGGCGTCACCTCGCGAACGCGCGCCTGCGCCTCAACCACCAAATCGTCATAGCTTTGCATCGCTCATCCCCTTGTAAACACCGCGATCGATTCCACATGCGAGGTCTGCGGAAACATGTTCATCACCCCGGCTTTTTTCAACTGATAGCCCTTCACGTGCACCAGCACTTCCGCATCGCGCGCCAGCGTGGCGGGACTGCATGAGACATACACGATACGGCGCGGCGCGGTTTCGTCGCTGATCGATTTCATCAGTTCGATCGCGCCGTCGCGCGGCGGATCGACCAGCCACTTGTCCATTTTTCCCAGACCGGCCAGCACCGACTCGTCCATCTTAAACAGGTTCATCATCCGGAATGTCGTATTGCCCGAGAGTCCGTTGTATTCGGCATTCTGTCCGGCACGCCGCACCAGCGCAGCGCTGCCCTCGATGCCCGTCACTTGCGCCCCGCTGCGCGCGAGGGGCAGGGTGAAATTGCCAAGACCGCAAAAGAAATCGGCGATGCGCTCACCGGGTTGCGGGTCGAGCAGGCGCACGGCGCGGCCAACCATCAGGCGGTTCATGTCGCTGTTGACCTGGGTGAATTCGGTCGGCGCGAACGGCATGGTGATGCCGAATTCCGGCAGGCTATAGGAAAGCTGCGGCGCGTCCGGCGGATAGAACGGCTTGACTGTTTCCGGCCCCTTGGTCTGGGTCCAGAACTGAACCTGATGGGTATCCGCAAACTCACGGATCAGCGCCTCATCCTCGGGCGTGAGCGCGTCCAGGATGCGCAGCACCAGCACATCGACATGCTCGCCCACCGCCACCTCGATCTGCGGGATGATGTCGCGCCGCGAGAACTTTTCATTCAACTCGCCCAGCAACGGCAACAGCGCGGCGATCTTCGGCGTGAGGATTTCGCAGTGCTGTATGTCGGCCACATATTTGCCGTTCTTTTCGCGGAAGCCGACCAGGGTTTTTTCTTTTTTCAGCACATGCCGCACCGACAAACGCGCACGCTGGCGATAGCCCCAGGGCTGGCCGTAAATCGCCGGCAACAGGGTTTCCGGCTTGACTTTGCCGATGCGTTGCAGATTGTCTTCCAGCACGCGCTGCTTGACCGCGACTTGCGCCCGCGCATCCAGATGCTGCATCGAGCAGCCGCCGCACACGCCGAAGACCGGACACTTGGGTTGCACGCGCATGAACGACTGCTTCAATATTTTTTCGACCTGCGCCTGCTCGAAGTTGTTCTTCTTGCGGTACGAGGAATAGGTCACACGCTCGCCGGTCAGCGCGCCTTCGATGAAGATCACCTTGCCGTCGGCATGCGCGATGCCGCGACCTTCGTGGTCGAGTGATTCAATAATGACAGAGTTCATTTTTGGAAAATTATTTGGCCACATGGCACACAAAAATCACAGGGAAAACCGGTGCCTTGCCAACCGTACGGCAATCAATACCGCTCGGCAAATACCTGTTCACTCTCTGTTTCCTCTGTGCGCCCGGTGGCTCAAATCGAAATTTATGGATTTTGTTGTTTGTCGGGCCACTGGGCAAGAAACTCCTGCCAGTGTTTTTCGTCGGATTTTTTCAGCGTGCCGCGCACCAGCTCGATCTCTTTTTTATAACGTGCTTTGGTAAACTGCCCGCGCATCAACTGAAAGCGCGCGAACACCAGGTAGGTGTTCACCACATCGGTCTCGCAATAGTTGCGTATCTCAATCAATTTGCCCTGCTGATACGCCTCCCACACCTTGCTGCCGTCCATCCCCAGTTTGCCGGGAAAGCCGATCAGCTTGGCCAGTTCGTCCAGCGGCGCATTGGCGCGCCCGGTGTACATGGCGAGCAGGTCCATCAGATCAAGGTGGCGCGAATGGTAACGGCTGATGTAGTTGTTCCACTTAAAATCCCTGTCGTCCTCGCCCTGATCCCAGTAGCGCGGCGACTGCACGCCGTGAATCAGCCCGCGATAGTGCAGCACCGGCAGGTCAAAGCCGCCACCATTCCACGATACGATCTGCGGCGTGTATTTTTCGATGCCGTCGAAGAATCGCTGGATAAGGCCGCCTTCGTCCTCGTCCGGCTCGCCCAGCGTCCACACTTTGAAGTTGTCGCCCTCGCGCAGCACACAGGAGATCGCCGCCACGCGTTGCAGATGGTGCGGCAGGAAATCGCTGCCGGTCTTCTGGCGGCGCATCTGGAACGCCATTTCCGCCACTTCGGCGTCGCTGACCGCGCTATCCAGTTCATGCAGCGCGCGCAGCCCGGTGATGTCGGGGATGGTTTCGATGTCGAAAACAAGGGTGGGGTTCATGGTTCAATTATGCGCTCTGATCGGGGCGTGCATGATACCGCAGGGCGGATGTTGTTCCCAACCGCAGCCCGCCAATTCAAGCCGCGCCTTCTTCCTTTTTCCGCAACACCCGCCAGATCGACAGCACGAATAACAGCACCGCAATAGCCCCCAGCCATAGCGGCCAATGCACCGGCCGATTCCATGCGCGACGGAGTTGGTCGCGCTGCGCGCTATCCACGCGCCAGTATTTGATCTTGTTGTTGGCCATGATGTTGGGCTTGATGTTGTGCAGCCAGCCGTGTTGCAGCACGTAGTTCTTGGGGTGGTAGCCCCACAGCCAGGGCGAGTCGCGGCGCAATATCTCCAGCATGCGATCGATGATGGCCTGCCGCGCCGGACCGTTCTCCATGTTCTTCATCTGCTCAAACAGGCGGTCGTACGCCGGGTTGCTGTAGTTGCTCGCGTTCTCGCCGCCGAATTTCACCTTGCCCTGCGGCCCGTGCAGCAGGAAAAAGAAATTCTCCGGATCGGGGTAATCGGCGTTCCAGCCGAAGTAGAACATCTGCGTGTCGCCGCGCCGGATCTTGTCCTGGAAGCGGTTGTAGTCGGTGCTGCGCACGTCGAGTTGCACATTGATCTTGTCGAACTGTTTGCGCAGCCAGTCGAGGCGCGCTTTGTTGCCGACGCCGCTGGCGGTGGTGTCGAGATGGATCACCAGCGGCTGTCCGGTGCGAGCATCCACTCCGCCGGGATAACCGGCCTCGGCCAGCAG
>Ga0210049_1002792_pt1 | contig 16159 bp, 16 predicted proteins | sample CryGeyCG2014_300_2_FD_183964 | JGI IMG/M metagenome (GOLD analysis project Ga0210049, IMG submission 183964) | Groundwater microbial communities from aquifer - Crystal Geyser CG06_land_8/20/14_3.00 (SPAdes) (version 2) | ecosystem: Environmental > Aquatic > Deep subsurface > Groundwater | place... | reverse complement strand
CCCTCTTTATTAAAAGAAATTCCCATCCCAGCTTCAAGAATTTATGTTTTGGGAGAGTTGCCGGATGATCCGCCAGCCGCTGGGCCCAAAATAGCCATTGTCGGCACTCGTAAAGCGACTAGTCAGGGTCGTTCAATCGCTAAAGAAATGGCTAAAAAATTGTCCGAGAGAGGAATGATAATTGTCAGTGGTCTAGCAATGGGAATTGACACAGCCAGCCATGAAGGGGCAGTAGCGGTCGGCAATAAAACAATCGCGGTCTTGGCCTGCGGCCTTGATACTATTTATCCCTACCAGAATGAAAGTCTGGCTAGAAAAATTCTGGAACTCGGTGGCGCCATTATTTCCGAATACCCGGTTGGCACCCCAGCTTTCCCGAATCAGTTTTTGGAACGCAACCGGATTATCAGCGGTTTGAGCGTTGCTACTATTATTATAGAAGCGCCGAAAGAATCCGGCGCCTTGGTAACTGCCCGCTTAGCCGCGGAACAAGGTCGGGAAGTTTTTGTTATACCCGGCCCGATAAATAACCCAAACTATTACGGTTCGCACAAATTAATCAGAGACGGAGCAAGGTTAGTTGCTTCAATAGACGACATTTTGGAAGATTTGGGGATTAATATCGGCATAAATCAGCTTCCATATCAGCATAAATCAGCGTTTATAAAAGACGAAAACCAGCTGCTTATTTTAAAAACGATTCAGGAGGCTGGTCAGCCGCTGAATATTGACAAAATTATTGAACTCACCAAACTTAAACCTCAAGTTGTTAATCAGGCAATAGCGATTTTGATAATTAATGGTCTGATTAAAGAGACCGAAAAAGGATACACAATTTAGCGAGAATTTAGTAAATAGAAAATAGAATCTAGAATTCTACTTTCTACTTTCTACTTTCTACTTTCTATCGTGAATCTCATTATTGTAGAGTCGCCAACCAAAGCTAAAACTATCAGCGGCTTTCTCGGCAAGGAATACAAAATTGAGTCTTCTTACGGTCATATTCGGGATTTGCCGAAAAGCAAACTGGGTATTGATATTGAAAACAATTTTGAACCGCAATATATAATTCCGGTTAAAGCCCGGAAAAGAGTAAATCAACTTAAAAAAGAAGCAGAGAAAGCTGAAATTACCATTTTGGCGACAGATTCGGATAGAGAAGGCGAAGCGATTGCTTGGCACTTGACTGAAGCCTTAGGCCTCGGAATTTCCAAACAAATTCCAAAAGTTCAACGTATTATTTTTCACGAAATTACCAAGTCCGCTATTGAGGAAGCCCTGAAAAATCCCCGGGGCGTTGATATGGATTTAGTTGCTAGCCAGCAGGCGCGCCGGATTTTAGACCGCTTAGTCGGTTATAAACTTTCTCCCTTTTTATGGGAAAAGATAATGAAACGGCTTTCAGCTGGCCGGGTGCAGTCAGTGGCTTTGCGATTAATTGTTGAAAGAGAAGAAGAAATCAGGAATTTTAAACCGGAAGAATACTTCACGATTTCTGCAGTACTGCAGAAATCGCAAATCCTAAATCCTAAATCCGAAATCCTAAACACTATTGAGGCGAATTTATATAAAATCAACAACGAAGTAATTCCCAAATTAGGTATCAAAACCGGAGAAGAGGCAGAAAAAATTGTAAAAGACCTTGAAAAATGCGAATATAAAGTTTTAAAAATTGAAAAAAAAGAAGTAAGGAAAAATCCTTTGCCGCCTTTTACGACCAGCACTTTACAGCAGGAGGCCTCAAAAAGACTACGCTATTCAGCCAAACAAACAATGCGTTTAGCTCAAAATCTTTACGAAAACGGGCTGATTACTTATCACCGAACAGATTCACTTAATTTATCTAAAGAATCAATCCGCCAGGCAGCAGGATGGATTGAAAAAAATCTCGGCAAAGAATATGCCATTCAGGCGCCTCGGTTTTTTAAAACCCAATCCCGCCTAGCCCAGGAAGCGCATGAAGCAATCAGGCCCGCCCAGCCGGATTTAATTCCGGAAAAAATTAAAGTAAAACTTTTTCAGGAGAAAAATTTATACGATTTAATCTGGCGCCGCTTTATTGCCTCGCAACTGCCGCAAGCCCGCTTCGATTCTACCCGCATAGAAATCGCCGCCAAAAACTCCCTAATTACTAATTACTATTTACTAATTACTAATGGCAATATTCTCCGCTTTGACGGCTTCTTAAAAATCTGGCCAATTCAATTTGAAGAAACCGAACTGCCGTTGCTTGAAGAAAATGAAGAGCTAAAACTAATCAAGGTCAGTCCTTTTCAGCATTTTACTGAGCCAGCGGCCCGATATAACGAAGCCAGCTTAATTAAAACCTTGGAAAAATACGGCATTGGCCGGCCCTCAACTTATGCGCCAATTATTTCAGTCATTCAGGAACGAAATTATGTTTATAGAAATGAACAGCGCCGGTTTCAGCCAACAGAAATTGGTGAGTTAGTTAATAAAATTTTGGTTGAGCATTTTCCGGAAATCGTTGATATTCAATTCACTGCCCAGATGGAGGAAGAACTTGATGAAATCGCTCAAGGTAAAGAGAAGTGGCAAAAAGTAATAGGGGATTTCTATCAGCCATTTGCCGAGAATCTTGAGAGAAAATATCAAGAAGTGGAAAAGCAAAAACCGGTTGAAGAAAAAACAGAAGAAGTTTGCGAAAAATGCGGCAAACCAATGGTTATTAGATATGGTAAGTTTGGAAAATTCTTGGCTTGCTCCAGCTTTCCCGAATGCCGGAATACGAAAACAATAACCATGACGATGACTAATGACAAAGGCGAAAATTTAAAATGCCCCAAATGCCAAGAAGGAGAAATTATCAAGCGCCGAACCAAAAAGGGCCGCTTCTTCTACGGCTGCTCAAGATATCCTGATTGCGATTACGCGAGTTGGAGCAGGCCTAAATAAATATTAATTTACAAAGATGGATATCAAGGAGATTTTAGATGAAGTCCAAAAAACAAGAGAATTAGCAGAAGACGACGTTAATTTGCTTCGTCGGGCTTTTGATTTTAGCCAAAAAGTTCATTCCGGCCAAAAAAGAAAATCCGGCGAACCCTATTTTAATCACGCTTATCAAACTGCCTTAAAATTGGCCGAGTGGCAGTTGGACGTTCCAACGATCGCCGCTGGCTTACTTCACGATGCTGCTGAAAATGCCGGAATCAGCCCTGATGAACTTAAAAAAGAATTTGGTGAAGAAATTGCTTTTTTAGTTGACGGTGTCAGTAAATTGGGCCGGTTAAAATATCGGGGAATTGAATCTCAGGCGGAAAATTTAAGAAAAATGATTTTGGCTTTAAGCCAGGACTTAAGAGTTGTTCTTATTAAATTAGCTGACCGGCTTCATAATATGAAAACTCTTTCCAGCCTTCCGGCCCAAAAACAGAAAAGAGTGGCTTTGGAAACTTCGGAAATTTATGCTCCCTTGGCTTATCGTTTGGGAATGGCCAATTTGGCTGGTGAACTTGAAGATTTAGCCTTTCCCTATCTTTGCTCCAAGGAATATCAATGGCTTTTGGAAAACGTCAAAGAACATTACGAAGAGCGCAAAAATTATTTAGAAAAAGTTAAGCCGATTATTGAAAAATCCTTGAAAGAGCAGGGGATTGAACCAATAAAAATTGACCTCCGGGCAAAACGCTACAGTTCTCTTTATAAAAAACTTTTGCGCTATGATATGAATTTAGAACAGATTTACGATTTAGTGGCTTTAAGAATTATTGTTAAAACGGTTGAAGAGTGTTACGCGGCTTTGGGAATTATTCACCAGTTCTGGCCGCCTTTACCCGGCCGAATTAAAGATTACATTGCTCTGCCAAAACTCAATGGTTATCGCAGTTTACATACCACGGTTTTTTGTCTGGAAAATAAACCAACTGAAATTCAAATTAGAACTTTAGAGATGCATGAAGAAGTGGAAAACGGTATCGCTGCTCACTGGGCTTATGAACAGAAAAAGGGGACAAAAGAGTATTTAGAGGAAAAACCGATTTTTGCCGATAAAAAAGAATTGCTCTGGGTTCAGCAATTAAAAAATTGGCAAAAGGATTTTTCTGAATCTGAAGAATTCTTACAGTCGCTAAAATTTAATTTCTTTAAAGACCGGATTTTTACCATTACTCCTAAAGGAGAAGTAATTGATTTGCCGGCTGGCGCCACACCAATTGATTTTGCTTACGCGATTCACAGCGATATCGGCGATAGATGTATTGGCGCTAAAGTTAATAATAAAATTATGTCCTTGGATTACCAACTTCAGTCCGGCGACCTGGTGGAAATCCTTACCCAAAAAAGCAAAAAACCCTCGGAATCATGGCTGAATTTTGTCAAAACCAGCCAAGCCCGAAAAAAAATTAAGTCCGGCCTCAGGCAATCAGCTGGCCCTTATCAAAAAAAATTACAGACCGAATTTAAAATCACAGTGGCTGACCGCATTGGAATTCTAAAAGATATCACTGCTGTTATTTCCCGGTCTCATATTAATATCGTCAAAGTCAATGTTCCCCAAACCGGCCATTTCCCGAACTTGAGGATTCGCTGTGATTTAAGTGATAAAAAAAGAATTGAAAAGTTAATCCTAAAGTTAAAGAAAATAAAAGGAGTGAGGAAAATAAGTTATAAGATGATATAGTGTTAGTCATTTAGTCATTAAGTCGTTGTCATTACTCGTCGTCAATTTCTCAATAATTCCCTGAATTTCTTCAGGGGAGTAAAAAGTAATAATGATTTTTCCTCCTTTTTCAGCGGGTTCGATTTTAACTTTGGCGCCTAAAAGTTCGGTAAGTTTTTCTTGGAGATTAAGGATTTCCGGGTCAACGATAATTGACTGTTGATTATTGACCATTGACTTTTGACTGTCGGTTTTTTTAATTCGGTTGCGGAGCTCTCTGACGCTTAAATTATTCGCCAATAATTCTTTGAAAAGATTTTGCTGTTGGGTCAAATCTTCAATGATTAAAAGTAGTCGGGCCTGGCTTTCGTTAATTTGATTTTTAGCCACTGCTTCCTGAATTTCGCTGGCTAGATTTAAAAGCCGCAAAGTATTGGCAATGGTTTCCCGGCTTTTGCCGATTTTAGCGGCAATTTCTCTCTGAGTCAGACCGAATTCATCCTGGAGTTTGGCGTAAGCCCGAGCAGTTTCAATGGGATTAAGGTCAGTCCGCTGAAGATTTTCAATAATCGCCATTGCCAATTGTTCGGATTTTTGGGAAATATTTTTAATAATTGCCGGCACTCTTTCCCAGCCCAGCATTTTGGCGGCCATTAGCCGCCTTTCGCCGGCAATCAACTGGTATTCCACTTTAGTGCCGAACTCCACTTCTTTTTCAATTTTTGAAATCACGAGCGGTTGGAGAATGCCGAATTCCCGAATTGAAGCTGCCAATTCTTTTAGAGATTCCTCGTTAAAATCCCGGCGCGGCTGATGAGGATTGGGTTTGATTTTGTCGGTTTCAATATAAAAGATGGCTTCGGTCGCAGCCGATGCCTTTCTACCGGAACCGGCTGTCTCCGACCTCCAGCGGGTTGGAGCAGCCTTGACTCTCGCTCCGCCGACTCCGACTTCGTCGGAGACCGAGCTCGGCGGAGCTCCGAGACATTCCGTACGAAAGACATCGGCTGCTTCCTTGGGCGGAGTTGTTTGTGCAGGCTTCGGAGAAGAAAAATTTTTTTCCCGTGGTTGGGGTTGTTGGTCGTCCGATTGTTGATTTTTTTTGGGAATCAGCGATTCCAGTCCTTTGCCTAACATTATTCTAGAATCTAGAAAATAGAAAATAGAATCTAGAATTTTATTTATTCTACTTTCTACTCTCTAATCTCTAATTTCTATTTTCTCTTTCTATTATTTCCCTTGCTAATTTTTCATAGGCTTTGGCGCCTGAAGAGTTGGGATTATATAAAATAATCGGCTTGCCAAAACTTGGGGCCTCGGCCAGGGCCACGCAGCGGGGGATTTCAGTCTCAAAAACATAGTGCGGAAAATGCTGTCTGACTTCTTTGGTAACTTCCCGGGAAAGTTTCTCCCGTTTATCATACATTGTTAACAAGGCTCCGGCAACTTTAATTTGTCGGCCTAAATTGTTATTGATTAAATCAATTATTTCCAAAAGCTGACCCAGACCTTCTAAACTGTAATATTCGCACTGAATAGGAATTAAAACTTCGTCAGCCGCCACCAAGCCGTTGACAGTTAATAAATTTAAACTGGGCGGCAAATCAATAAATACATAATCATACTGGTGCCGGAGCCGGTTGATAAACCGACGCAAATAATATTCTCTTTCCGGTAAATTAACTAATTCCACCAAGGCGCCAGCCAAATGCTGATTAGCCGGAATCAAATGATGATTGAAAATTATTGTGTTCTTAATTAAATTTTCAATCTGGCTATAGCCCAAAATTCCGTGATAGATGGTGTCGGCAATGTTTTTGGGGTCTATGCCTAATCCAGAAGTGGCATTAGCCTGAGGGTCAAAATCAATCAGCAAAACTTTTTTGCCCAAAACCGCCAGATAGGATGAAAGCGAAACACAGGTTGTTGTTTTTCCAACTCCGCCTTTAGCATTACAAATTGTGATTACTTTTGCCATACTCCTTTACTATAGTAGTTAAAAATTGTAATATTATCAATAAAAATTAAATGCAGAATTTTGCCCGGGTGTCGGAATTGGCAGACGATCACGACTCAAAATCGTGTGGGAGTAATCCCGTGTGGGTTCAAGTCCCACCCCGGGCACATAAAAATCTCAGCCTCGAATTAAGGCGATTTATCGCTATTTTTTTGGTTTTTCTGGAGCGTGGACTTATATCTGGAGTGCACTATAATTATAAATGAATAAGATTGTTACTATGACTTACCACACTCCTGAAAAAATTTATCTGACCGCAGCTGGGTTGGAGAAATTTAAGAAAGAACACAAAGGGTTGCAGAAAATTAGAAATTCCAAAATTATTGACCAAGAGGAATTGATTCGGCTCAATAAAAGAATAGAGGAACTCGAGCTAATATTTAAAAGCTATGAGTTGATTAAAGTACCGCCAAAAAATAGGCAGGGAATAGTCGGTTTGGGAGCAACCGTGGTAGTTGAAATTGATGGCCAGGTTGATGAATTTACCATCGTTGGAACTTTAGAAGTTGAGCCATCAAAGAATAAAATTTCCGACAAATCGCCAGTTGGTCAGGCTCTGTTAGGCAAAAAAGAAGGTGAGCTCATAGAAATAAAAACTTCCATCATTCACCATAAATGTCGAATAATCAGAATAAATTATCAAAATGAATAGCATTAAAAAATTTAAAGTTAATTTAGAAAATCTTTCTTCTCGAGAAAGGGCGATTTTTAAAAAATTAATCCGCGCCGCTGAATTGATTGCCGGTCTTTATCTTAAACAAAAAAACAAAAAATATCCCGGAGCTAATTTTTATCCGCCTAATGTCAGCATTGAAGAGATAAAAAAAGCTGCCAGAAACAACCCTTCTATTTTAAATCCCTATACTTTTGTTGAGCGAACAAAATCAGGAGAATTAAAAGCAATTCCTTATCATATTAAATTTAAGAAAGAATTAAAACCGATTAGCAAATTTCTTGAAGACGCAGCCGACCTTTCCGAAGATAAAAATTTTTCTTTATATCTTCGAAGCCGGGCTCAATCATTGCTTGATGGCAACTACGAAAAAAGCGAAATTATTTGGCTGAAGACAGAACCTTTTAAATTTGGTTTTGTCATTGGCCCGATTGAGCGATATCTTGATAAATTATTTTTTACCAAGTGCGCCTATCAATCTTGGGTGGGAATTCTTGATGAGGAAGAAACAGAAAAGGCAAAAGAAATTAAAGATATTATCTTGACCGGCCGAAGTAAAATTTTAGACAAATCAGAAAAAGTAGATGTCTCTAAAGTAGGCATCAGAGTAGACAAAACCGCTGTTTTCTCCGGGTTAATCGCCGATTGTATGTTTACCGGAACTAATCTCCCTAATGATGTCAGAGTGATGAAAAAATACGGATCAAAATTGACAATATTTGAGACCTCGCTAAAAGAAAAATTTGACCAGGACCATCTTCCAATTTTTCAGGCAGTTTTTGATAAAAAACTTCAAAAACGTTATTCCCAAAAAGAACTATATGAGGGTTCTTTAAGATGTATTATTTCTCATGAGTTGGCCCATAGCTTAATTCGTTATCGAGACGCGGAGAAACGATTGGAAAACCTTTTCCCAATTTTTGATGAACTTTACGCTTACATCTTAGGCATCCAGCGATGCGGCTTGGCTTTTCTAAAAGGCGTTTTTAGCCAGAAAGAATTAGAAGCGATTTTGATTATGCATATCTGCCGCAATTTTACCTGGTGGTTAGATTTATTTAAAAACGCCGATGTCTATCATTACGCCGCTGGAGCAGCCATTGCCTCCAATTTTTTCCTTCAGGAAGGGGCGATTAAAATTAGAGGCGGTATTTCTTGGCCAAATTTTACTAAACTATTTATCTGTATTGAGGAACTTTGTAAAATTCTTGATTATTATTTAGCAATCGGGAAATATGAGGAAGCTGAGATATTTATTAAAAATTACGGCTCTTTTGATATTTTTAAATATTTCTCTCCCCAGCTAAAGAAATTTATTAAATGAGCTATATGGAAGAATCGGCAACCCTTATTTACGAAGATAAAAATTTCTTAGCTGTTTATAAACCAGCAAACTTACTGGTGCATCCAGTTAAAAAGTCAAAGGTCAAAAGTCAAAGGTCAAAAGTTGATGAATTTACTTTAGTTGACTGGGTTCTTAAACGATATCCCGGAGTTAAAAATGTCGGCGACCAGCCAGAAATTCGACCGGGGATTGTTCATCGTTTAGATAGAGACACTTCCGGCGTCATTTTAATAGCCCGCAACCAGAAATATTTTGAATATTTAAAACATCTTTTTCAAACTCATCAAGTTAACAAAACTTATTTGGCTTTGGTTTATGGAGAACTTAAGCCGAAAACCGACATTATTAGAAAACCAATTCGCCTTAAGTCCGGCACTATTAAAAGAACAGTTTGGCGCGGCAAAATGGAAAAAGAGGCGATAACAGAGTATAAAGTTATAAAGTTTTTAAAGTTAAAACTTGATAAGGAAAAAGAACAGGCGTTTTCATTAGTAAGGGTGTTGCCGAAAACCGGCCGCACTCATCAAATCAGAGTTCATTTGTCTTCAATCGGTCATCCAGTTGTCGGTGATTCGCTTTACGGACCGAAAGAGAACCCTTTTGATTTAAAACGATTATTTCTTCATGCCAAATCTTTGGAATTCAGTACAGCCGAAGGTCGAAGAATTAAAATTGAAGCCGAATTACCCGAGGAGTTAAAAGAAATTCTTGACGGCCCTAAAAATAAAGATTAGTATAAAAGTTAGTTTAAATTCGTATATTTGTAATAAATAGACCCTCCGGGGATTCGCCTTTAGCGAAAATGTAATTTGTAGATTTAACATGATTCCGGAAGAAATTTTAAAAAAAATAAAACCCGGCGTCACGGTTTCGGTTCAGGACAAATTCGGCAGTTTTAAGGGAATGGTAATTACTCGAAAGCACGGCCAAGAAACTGGTGCCACTTTTATTATCAGAGCTGTTGTTGGCGGAGTGGGGGTGGAAAAAATTTATCCGATTCATTCACCTAATATTATTAAAGTAAAAATTTTAAGTTCGCCGAAAAAAGTTCACCGGGCAAAACTTTATTTTCTCAGAAAACTGTCCAAGAAAAAAATCCGCCAGAAAATCGGCAATGTGGCTTAGAACTTAAATTTACTAATTACCCATTATTTTTTGTTTTGTTTTTTTATAATATTAGGTATACGCTATTGACTTGAGGTATGATATAATAATATCAAGTATGGGATAAGAAAATATGAAGCCGTTAGAAAAGGTAAAAATTAAATGGTCGCCGGAATTCGCCTACGCAATCGGCCTTCTAGCGACTGACGGGAATTTATCTTCAGACGGAAGACATATTAATTTTACATCTAAGGATAGGAATCTCGTAAAAATTTTTTCAAAGTGTCTAGGGGTTAAAAATAAAATAGGAAAAAAGGCGCGAGCTAAAGAAAAGATTAAAAAATACTTTTATGTGCAATTTGGCGACGTGATTTTCTATAAATTTTTACTTTCAATTGGTTTGATGCCCAAAAAATCAAGAAGAATAGATACACTTATAATCCCGGATAAATATTTTTTTGATTTTTTACGTGGTCACCTTGATGGAGATGGAACTTTTATTTCTTATTGGGATCCGCGTTGGCGTTCAAGTTTCATGTTTTATACTATTTTTATTTCCGCTAGTAAAAAGCATATCGAGTGGCTTCGAGGGAGAATTTTTTGGAAGTTAAAAATTTGGGGTCATATTACGAAAAGCATCAATGATTCAATTTATTGTCTGAAATATGCCAAAAGAGAATCCTTGAAATTGCTCCCGAGAATATACTATGATAAAAAGGTAATTTGTTTGTCTAGAAAGCGAATAAAAATAGAGAAGGCCTTAAAAGTTAATAATAAACAATTATCAAATTATGCGCGGGTGTCGTAATTGGTAGCCGAGCAGGCTTGAGGTGCCTGTGGCCGCAAGGCCGTGGAGGTTCAAATCCTCTCCCGCGCACTCTTCGACTCGCTTCGCTCGCTCAGAGTAAACTATGCTCTGGGAAGCGAGGCGAAGAACCCTAAGCAAGTTGTTTTACAACTTGTCGAAGGGCTATACCAATTTGTTTAAAATAGTAATAGAAAAAGGACTCTTCACCTCTTGATTTAATTATTTGAAAGAATAAAATTAAGACAATGGAAGAAAATTTAGAGCAACAAAAACCATCAGTGTCAGGCCCGCCAGCGCCAGAAATTACTATTCGGACTATGGACTCGGATATTAAGGCGATTGAGCAGGGTGGAGGTGAAATGATTGCCCCGGCCGAAGAGCCAAGAACCGAAGCTAAACTTGATATTCCCGGCTACACTGGTCCGGAAAAACCGATTTTTGCTTCGACTGGCGCTATTTCTGCAGAACAGGAACAGCCGCTGGAGAAAAAGACAAATAAATGGAAAGTTATTGGAATAATTGTGGGAATTTTGATTGTGCTCGTGGGCTTCGGGCTTTTGGGATATTTTATTGTTTCCACTTGGCTTTTTCCCAAAGAAATGCCAGCGGTCCAGTAAATCAACGAATAACGAATCTGTCCGAATAAACGAATAAGCGAATTTTTTGAAATTAATATATTCGTTTATTCGTAAATTCGTAGTTTATTCGCTATTCGTTGATAGAGCGAAGCGAATTATGAACCTCAATTTTTTAACTCAATTTAAAAATCAGTTGATAAGGATTAAGAGGGGAATTGAGAAAAAAATAAAAAGTCTTTACAAAGTGCCGGAGTTTGGCAGCGATGTTGATTCCGGCGATGAAGAGACCGACGAAGCCGAAGAATTTGGCACTCAACTGTCTATTGCCCAGACCTATAAAGAGCACTTAGCTGACGTTGATGTTGCTTTAAAGAAAATAAAAGAGAAAAAATACGGCATTTGCGAAAAATGCGGAAAGAAAATTTCTGTGGATGTTTTGGAAGTTGTTCCAGAGTCGCGATTGTGCAAAAAGTGCAAAAGGCTTTCTTAAAATTTTCAAGCTAATGGCAAAAAATTTCTCCAAAGTTTATTCAGCTGAATTAGAAGGTATTGAAGCTAAGTTAATAGAAGTGGAGACTGATATTAATGTCGGTCTCCACTCTTTTAATATTGTCGGTTTGGCTGACAAGGCGTTAAACGAAGCCAAAGAACGGGTTAGTTCCGCTCTAAAAAACAGCGGCATCAAGCCGCCGACTAAAGAAAACCGGAAAATCACGGTTAATTTGGCGCCGGCCGACATTAAAAAAACCGGCTCTCAATATGATTTAGCCATTGCTATTGGTTATCTTTTAGCCACCAAACAAATAAAGGATTTTGAAACCCGGGATAAAGTTTTTGTTGGCGAACTTTCTTTAGAGGGGTTATTGCGGCCAGTCAGCGGCGCCTTAAACATCAGCCGCCTGGCTAAAAAATTAAATTTTAAATTCTTGTTTTTGCCGAAACAAAATGCCTTGGAAGCGGCGGTTATTAAAGGAATTAAAATTATTCCAGTTTCTCACCTGGAGCAAATAATCAATCATTTGGAAGAAAGAGAATTAATTGGAATTCAGCCAGCCACTGAATTTCAGCCAGGTCAAAACCAGTCGTTAGTGGATATTTCAGAAATCAAAGGCCAGGAAAATGCCAAAAGAGCTTTAATAGTAGCCGCGGCTGGCGGCCATCATTTACTGATGACCGGACCGCCCGGAGCTGGCAAAACAATGCTCGCTCAGGCCTTGGTTTCCATTCTGCCAGCGCCCTCCTTAGAAGAAGCCATTGAAATCACCCAAATTTATAGCGCTGCCGGCCTGCTTAAAGAAAATACTTTTTTAAATTACCGGCCTTTTCGCTCGCCGCATCATAGTGCTTCGCCGATTTCTATTATTGGCGGCGGCACCAATCCAAAACCCGGGGAAATCAGTTTGGCTCATCGGGGCATTTTGTTTTTAGATGAAATTCCGGAATTTCGGCGAGACCTTTTGGAATCTCTGCGCCAGCCCTTGGAAAGCGGTCAAATTTGCGTTTCTCGAGCCAAAAATACTTTAATGTTTCCGGCAAAATTTTCTTTGGTGGCGGCAATGAATCCCTGTCCCTGCGGTTATTTTGGCGATTCTGAAAAAGAATGCCGCTGCAGCGCCAATGAAGTTTTTCGCTATCAGAAAAAACTGTCGGGTCCCTTACTTGACCGGATTGATATCCAAATTGAGGTGCCGCGGGTAAAAATAGAGGATTTAAGAGGCAAAACTCGCAACGAGGATTTAACTGAGAAAATAAAAACCCAAGTAAAGAAGGCCCGGGAAATTCAAAAGGAGCGTTTTTCTAAAACAAAGCCGAAAATTCACCTTAATTCCGAGCTCAGTTCAAAACAAGTTGATGAATCTCTGGATTTTGACCAGAGCGCTGAAAATTTCTTAAAAAATATTTTGGAAAAATCTTTTGTCTCGGCCCGCGGTTATTACCGAATTTTAAAAATCAGCCAAACCATCGCTGATTTAGAAGAATCAGAAAAAGTTTTTGCCCAACATTTAGCCGAGGCCTTCCAATACCGGGTTAGGGAAAGGGAATAAATTATTTCAAAAATTTTTGTTTTATTAAAATTTTACTGATTTAATTTAAAAGTTAAGATTTTTATCTTCCTATACTTCCCTATAGGGAAGTCCTTGAAAGAATAGGGAAATACGAGAAAGAGTAAAAGAATAAAAGTGAGATAATAAGATGAGATAATAATACTAAGATAAATTTTATGTTTTCACGCTTCCCTATAGGGAAGCGTGAAAAAAACAGCGTTGCCGAGAGGACAAATTTTGCCTAAAATAAATTTAAATACAAATATATGAAATAAATATATGAAAAATATTGATGAATTTAAATCGCGAAAAGAATGGGAAAGATATCTCTGGGAAGCATTCTTAAAAAGCGTTGAAAAATCAAAGTCAGAAAAACAATTGACAAGTTTTTTAAATAACCTATTAAGCGAGACAGAAAAGAAAAATATTGTTAGGAGACTAACTGTAATTTCTTTATTGAAGCAGAGGAAAACCTATAAAGAAATTGGAGAGATTTTATGGATTTCGCCGGGGACGATTAGCGCGATAAAAAAGAGTATTGGAAACACTGCGATTTTAAAGAATTATTATAGCAAATATAGTTTTTATAAAAATAAAAAAATTGCTGAAAAAGGAAAGATTCGTGGGCTGCCTCCGGAAAATATTTTTGATTATCTCGCGAATATTAAATGGCCCACAATGACCGGTAGAGGCAGATGGAGATTTTTAAACCAGTATTAATTATAGTAAATCCAGCACTTCCCTATAGGGAAGTGTGATGTTTAATTAGAGAAGAACACAGCACAACTCAATCGGGTAAGCGCAAAGTAATGGAACACTTCCCTATAGGGAAGTGGGAAATATAACTTATCTTTTAAAATGTAAATTTTTTATGAATAAATAATTTTTTAATAGATACTTTTATTAATAGATTTTTTATGAGCAGATATTTAGGACAGCATTTTTTGATAAATAAGGACAAAATTAAAAAAATTGTTGAAGCGCTGGATTTAAAAGAGGGCGATACAGTAATTGAAATTGGTCCGGGACACGGAGAACTGACCTTGCTTCTAGCAAGGAATTTCCAATTTCCAATTTCCAATTTCCGAATAATTACTATTGAAAAAGATAAAAAACTCGTTCAGATTCTTCAAAAAAAATTTGCCTCGGATAAAAATATTAGAATTATTGAAGGCGATGCGTTGAAAATTCTTCCAAAACTAACTAAAAGCTATAAGCTAAAAGCTAAAAGCTATAAAATTGTCGGCAACATTCCTTATTACATCACCGGTTATCTCTTGCGGGTTTTGGCTGAATTGGAGCGCAAGCCATCGTTGATTGTTCTGACAATTCAAAAAGAAGTGGCCCAAAGAATAATTGCCCTTCGACAAGCTCAGGGTAAACCGCGGATGAATCTTTTGGCAGCCAGTGTTCAGTTTTGGGCGGAACCGGAAATTATCGATTATGTCTCCAGAAAAGATTTTCAACCGGCGCCGGAAGTAGATAGTGCGGTTATTAAAATGGTGGTTCGCCCGGCACTTCCCTATAGGGAAGTGCCGGTGCTGAAGACTTCTAAAAATTATTCTAAAAATTATTATCGTTTAATTAAAATTCTTTTTAAACAGCCGAGGAAAACGATACTTAATAATTTAACTATGACTATGACAATGACCAAAGAAGGTATTACCAAAAAATTAGAAAAATCAGGTATTAATCCCAATGATAGGCCGCAAAACTTGGACATTGAGCAAATCAAGGAATTATTAACATTGTTTTAGCGGTCTATAATATGTATAATTAAAAATGATGAATCCATTTAAAATTGGAGCAATGGTCTTATTTTTTACTATCACCATTCTCGGTTTTTCTTTAGGTTTTAAAATTTTTCCTTTAGGCGGGGGCCCGACTCCTGCCTCGGCTCCCAATCAAAAAGGTAACACTAATAAAGAATTCGTTGGAAAATTGAAAATCCAAAATCCGCTCCACTGGATAGAAAATGTTCAAGACGAGCCCCGGCAAATAGTTGAGGAGACAAAAAAGACAGGAATCGAAAATTCAACGCTTCAAAAACTTCTTGAGGAAATCCAAGTTTTAAAATGGGAAGGGCTTGGTTTTGGTCCGGTAACTCAGAAGACGACGGAGACGATTAAAGACGAAAAAAGTCTTGTGGATTATTCAGTTAAAATTTTAGAAGCTTGGAGTAAGAACGGTTTTACCGAAGAGGAATTTAAATCCATTAAAAAGAATAAAGACGGCCGGCTGCTTTCTTTAGAAGAATTAATTCAAGAAGCTATTCAGGGAACAAACTTGGAGGAATTAAAACTTTCTTTTAAGGCTTGGCAGATGATTGATGAACGGACTTTAAGTGATTTGGAAAATATTTCGGTCAATACTCAATTGCTTTCAGTCCATCAGTCAATGGTTTCCTGGTTTCAATACCATTCTCAAATGGCTGGAAAATTAAGTAAAGAAAATTTATCCGGTGGAGAAATAAATAATTTATTTAATCAATATTTAGAAAAAGCAAAAATTGAGACACCTAAGTTTCAGCAGGTTTTAGTCCCGGCTAAAGAATCCTTCAGTTTTATCTTTATCCCGAAAGCCCAGGCGCAGACAGAAGCAGCGTTTTACCATTTCGGCGGATTGGTCGTCAGTTATGCCGACTTTTGCACCAACGGCTTTGCAGTTGTCATTAAAGGCGTTAAGGGCGGATTGCTCTGGATTTATTATCCGGTTTTTATAGCCAACCCCTTTCTTTATAAGATGCTGGCTCCCAGCTACTATGTTTTGGGCCGGGCATTATGGGGTCCGGGAATCTGCAATAAGGGAAAAGTTAATTATCCTTTAGGCATGGCCCAGATTTTATTTTTTGGTTCCTCAGCTACACCGCTTTAAATGTTATTTTAAAAGTTTGTTTTATTTAATATAATTAATATAGATGAAACTAATAAGAATTGTCTCCATAATTTTAATTCTTGGCGCCGGATTG
>Ga0210049_1002791_pt1 | contig 16159 bp, 19 predicted proteins | sample CryGeyCG2014_300_2_FD_183964 | JGI IMG/M metagenome (GOLD analysis project Ga0210049, IMG submission 183964) | Groundwater microbial communities from aquifer - Crystal Geyser CG06_land_8/20/14_3.00 (SPAdes) (version 2) | ecosystem: Environmental > Aquatic > Deep subsurface > Groundwater | place... | reverse complement strand
CTCTATAAGTGTAAACCCAGATGAATAGACACCTTTGAATTTTGTCCCCGCTGCTTCGCTTCGTGAAGCGAAGCAGCGGGGACAAAATTGGCTAAGGAATTCATAATTATTATTAATCAAGATGTTGGGCCGCCAAGTTTCGAGCTTCTTGTAAGTTTACCTTCTGCATTGCTTGTTTGGGTCCATTGTGCCCAATAGTCACTTGCCTTGCCTATGCGTTCAGCTCTTATAGTATAAATCCTTTCAACAGAAGTGCAACTATTGGAAGCGATATTGCGGCAAGGATACCTATAATTATGACAACTATAAGAACCTCTAAAAGGGTAAACCCCGTTACAAATTTTTTATCCATAAGAAATTAGATTAAGGTTTAAGAGGATTGCCGGCTGGCAATGAAGAAATCGTACCGTCTTTGCTTATTTCATAGTAGTATGTATTGTATGGGTTAGGCGCGGTGTTTTTTCTCTGAGCCCTGACAGTAAAATCAGTGCCATCTGCGCCTTCTATTGTATAATCAAAATATCTCCTTGCTTCATTATTTGGATTTTCTATATTCAGACTATCTAAACCGCCGTCTGTACTTGCAGGTGATTTCCAAAAGGTACCATATTCTAAAAAATATATTTTCTCGCCAGTCCTTATAAGATTCAGATTGCTGGCAGCCTCTCCAAGCTTTGCCTTTTCCAGTGTTTTAACAAGCATAGGCAGGGCAAGGGTGGCAAGTATGCCTACAATAATGACAACTATCAATAATTCAGTAAGAGTAAACCCAGATGAATAGCCGCCTTTGAATTTTGTCCCCGCTGCTTCGCTTCGCGAAGCAAAACGACGGGGACAAAATTGGCTAAGGAATTCATGATTATTGCTAATCAAGACGTGGGGCCTCCAAGGTTTACGCTTCTTGTAAGTTTCCCGGTAAAATTATCTACCTGAGTCCACTTCACCCACAGATTGGCATTGCCTACCCGCGTTGCAGTGACAGTATATTTTCTTGTTGCGCTGGAAGTCCCTGTATCCTGGAATGAATATATATATAATTTATTCGTAATGGTATTCGGGTTATCTATATCCAGGGCTGTAAAAGTATCATTAGGGGGTAAAGCCCCATTTTGATACCAGTACCTGTCTAAAGCCACTCTTATAGCTCCTACGTTTATTACCGCCTCAGCAGATCTGGCCTTTTCTATAGTTGCCGTATATTGAGGCAAGGCTACTGTAGCAAGTATACCTATAATTATAACAACTATCAGGAGTTCTAAAAGCGTAAACCCTTTTTTAAACATTAGGGCGTAGGGCCCCCAAGATTAGAGCTTTTATAAAACTGGCCTGACTCATTATTTGCCTGAACCCACTCTACATAGGTATTCGTATCAATTGTACGTGTTGCCTTAATAGTATATTTCCTTGTGGTTGCGTCTGTTCCATCATTCGCAAATGTATAATCATATAATCTCTTTTCCTGTTTATTTGGATTATTTACATCTAGGTTAGTGTCGCCCCCGCCATAGGGAGGCAATGATACATCTGACAACTCACTATTTTGATACCAATACCTATCTACGGATTGCCTAAGAGCCCCTATATTTGCCATCGCTTCTCCAGCCTTAGACCTCTCAATGGTATTTGTATATTGCGGCAAGGCTATTGCTGCAAGGATACCTATAATTATGACGACTATAAGGACTTCTAAAAGAGTAAACCCTCTTTTTAGCATTGCTTATCTCCTTTGTTATTACCTGTATTTTTATAACGCAGTAAATTATTTATATTCCCAGTTACCCGAAATTGTGCCGGCCTGATCCATGGTCAATGTCTGGCCGCTATGTGTTCCGCCTGATCTGGTAGCGGTCGCCGTGTAAGTAGTAGAAGTTGGCGTGGATATACTAAATATCCAGTATTTCTGCGTCAAGGTTATATCAAGATTCGCTGTATTGTTTGTATAGAATTCGTTCTCCGCGAAATATACTTTTTCGCCTGTCTGTGTGTGACCGAGGCCCGCTCTTGCTTCTCCGCCTTTTGCCTTTTCAATGGAAGCTGCAAACTGAGGTATGCCTATGGAAGCAAGTATACCTATGATTATAACAACTATTAGAACTTCGACCAGCGTAAAACCTTTTCTACCCATTTCTACCTCCTCCCAAATTTTGTGAAGCAAAATTTGATCCCGAGTCCGCCATAGAGCTTTGGCGGACGAGGGACCTTTTTTGTTTTCTACTATTTAAGTATACACCATAAATAATAGACATGTCAAATAAATTCATACTATCTATTTTAACCAGACGCCTTTACGGCGCTGGATATACTGAATATTGGCATAAACATCGCGATTACCAGAATACCTACAACTATACCCATAAAAACTAAAACAATAGGTTCGAACATTGTGGTAAACCTTGAGATAAACGTATTTACTCTTTCCTTATAAAACGCAGAGACCCTATCCAGCATCTTGCCTAATTCGCCGATTTCCTCTCCAACGCTTATCATCTGAATAACTAGCGGAGAAAATAAATTGCTATCCTGCATAGTCTGCCCCATCCCTTTGCCTTCCTTGACAGCTGTTTTTACTTCCCTGAGCGCTTTTCCCATCACTTTATTGCCTGCTGTTTTTTCAGCTATCTCAAGCGCATGTAATATAGGCACGCCGCTTTTAATAAGCGTCCCCAGACCGCTTGCGAAACGTTCCGTGGCTATCTCCCGCATTAACTGGCCTACGACAGGCACCTTAAGCATGAACTCGTCAAACTGCCATCTGCCTGCCTCCGTAGATATATATTTTTTTATAATAAAAAATAAAGCTGTCAAGACACCTATTACTATAAGAAAGTAATGCCTGACTATATTGCTTATATTAATAATTGTCTGCGTAAGGATCGGCAGTTCAACATTAAAACCTTTGAATATCTCAGAAAATATCGGAATGATTTTAACTAAAAATACCGTTATCGCGCCTGTCGATACGGCTACCAGGATAAGAGGATACATAAGGGCTGATACTATTTTTCTCTTTAATTCAGAGTTCTCTTCCAGATAAACAGCCACCTGATCAAGGCTTGAAGGCAGATGTCCCGAGGCCTCTCCTGTTTCAACCAGGTTTATCCAGAAAGAAGAAAATATTTTATCATGTTTTTTTAATGCGTTTTGAAATGTATACCCCCCCTCTACGTCTTTTTTAATCTGTTCTACTGCCCTGAGAAGTATCCTGGACTCTATCTGCCTGCATAATATATCCAAACTCTTTATAAGCGTTACGCCCGCTCCTAAGAGCGTTGCCAGCTCTCTTGAGAACATGACGAGGTCATTTGACTTAACCCCTCTGTGATATCTCCTGCTGTCAGCCTTCTTCTTTGATTTAATTCCAGGCGCAGGGCCTACAGATACCACAAGAAGGTCTCTTGCCTGTAAACCATTAACCAGGTCTTCTTCATTCGCAGTCTCTATTACTTCTTCTATTAACTTACCGGCCCTGTCTCTTGCTACATACCTGAAAAACGGCATACTTTACTCCATTCTAATAACAATGCTAACTCAAAAGTAAAAACGCAAAAGTCAATCCTTCGACAAGCTCAGGATTGACACTGAGCGAAGTCGAAGTGTCAAAAACTACAATTAAAAATTCAAAACTTTTTCTATTTTTTAATTTTAACTTTTGACTTTTTAGTTAACTTATATCTTTTCTACGCATCATCCTTCTTCTCCCGCTACCAGCGCTGTACTAAGCACCTCTTCAATGTTAGTCAAACCTTCTTCTACTTTCTTTATCCCGCTGCTAAGAAGCGACCTTATTCCCAATTCCTTTACCTTATTCTTAATCTCTCCAAGCGCAGCGCCTCTTGCAATCAGTTCTCTTAATTTATCATTAACCAGTATTATTTCATAAATAGCTATTCTGCCTCTGTAGCCGGTATGGCTGCAGCAATCACAGCCTTTTGGCTTATATAAAAGTTCCTGTTTAATTCCAAAATCCTTGGCTAGCACAGGCGTTGTTTCATAAGCCTCCTTGCACTCCGGGCATAATCTTCTCACAAGCCTCTGAGCTCCTACCATGATTAATGAAGAGCTTATTAAATACGGCTCAATCCCTATGTCTATTAATCTGGATATGGCGCTCGGGGCGTCATTCGTATGTAAAGTGCTTAAAACAAGGTGCCCTGTAAGAGATGCCCTTATGCATATCTGGGCAGTCTCCAGATCTCTCACCTCGCCGACCATTATGATATCAGGGTCCTGCCTTAAAAATGCCCTAAGGGCGCCGGCAAAAGTAAATCCTATATTCGGCTTTATCTGTACTTGATTTATACCTTCTAATTTATATTCTACGGGATCTTCTACTGTTGATATATTCTTACGCGGGCTTTTTATTTCATTTAAGGCGGCATAAAGCGTTGTAGTCTTCCCGCTTCCCGTAGGGCCTGTAATCAAAACTAATCCATGCGGGCTTATTATAGCCTTTCTGAATTTTTCCAGGTCTTCAGGCTCAAAACCTAAATCTCCAAGATTGAGCGGCGTAGAAGATTTATCCAATATCCTCATTACTACCTTCTCTCCGAATATAGCCGGAATAGTAGATACTCGTATATCAATGCCTTTATTTTCCACTTTTACAAAAAACGCCCCGTCCTGCGGAAGCCTGCGTTCTGCTATGTCCAGATTTGAAAGTATTTTTATTCTCGAAATAATAGCCGGCAAAAGATGCCTTGCCGGAGGAGGTATTTCATACAACACCCCGTCTATCCTGTACCGTATGTTAATCTTATTTTTGAAAGGTTCTATGTGTATATCGCTGGCCCTGTCTCTTATGGCCTGCATCAATATCAAATCTACAAGCTTTACGACAGGCGCTTCTTCTGCCCTCGAGATAAGCTCATCTAAGCTCAGGTCCCCTTCCGAATCCTTTTCTATTTTAAATTCCTCTAACTCGTACGAATCGCTTACGGCGTCTTTTAATAGATCTTCTCTGCCGTAAAATTCATTGATAGCTCTTTGAAGGTCTGATTTGGAGGCGATAATCGGATTTATGTCGCAGCTTGTCATGCGTTTTAAATTATCTATTGTAATAAGATCCAGCGGATCCATAAAAGCGATTGTGAGAGAATTCATGTGCCTGGAAACAGGGAGAAGCATATTTCTGCGGGCATAATCTTCCGGCACCAATTTGGCAAGGTCCTGGTTCTCCGCAGGCTTCAATAGGCCTTTTGCGTAAGAGGCGTAAGGGATTGACAATTGTTTAGCCATCGCAATAACAATATCTTTCTCTGTTACAATCCCCAGGTTTATCAGAGTCTCCCCGAGCCTTGCGCCGTCTTTTTTCTGGATTTCAATGGCTTTTTCTAATTGTTCTTCTGTAATCAGTTTTTCTTTTAACAGTATCTGGCCTAATTTTTCTCTGGATTTTTTCATGCTATTTTATTAGCTCTCTTTTTTAATCGCGGAACTCCGCGGAATTATACGCGGAAAAACGCAGAAACTGACGTTTGATTTCTGCGTAGTTCCGCGTCCCGCCAAAGAAACAGTGGCGGGCTTCCGCGTAGTTCAGCGGTATTTCTAGCCCCCGAATAAATCTAAAACCGAACTAACTTCTTTTTCCCTTACTGCCTTTGGTTTTTCCTGTTCTCTTTCAGAGATACTGCCAAGGGCGTACGACGAAGCGTCTTTCAAGATATGCGGCGTAATAAATATTATAAGTTCCCTGTCAACATTATTTTTAGACTTATAGCGAAACGCTGCGCCTAAAACAGGTATATCTCCGAAAAACGGCACCTTTTTAAGGCCGTGTTCATGTTTGGATTTAATAAGGCCTCCTATAACAATTGTCTCTCCATCTTTAACCATAACAGTTGTCTCTGTGGCCCTTTTAATCGTATCATATTGATCTGTATATCTGGAAGTCTCAAGGTCAGTCACGCTCGGTTTTAAATTCATTGTTATATACCCATCCCTGCTAATCTGGGGCGTAACTTCTAAAATAACGCCTGTATCTTTTTCTTCATAGGTAGTGCCTGTAGTAGCTCCACTGCTCCCCACCGCCGTAGTGCTGGTCACCTGCCTGGCTATTTCCTTACCGGAAAGCTCTATCTTTGCTAATTCATTATTCATTGTCAGGATTTGAGGCCTGGCAAGAATTTTTGTATCGGTATTATTTAGCAATGCAGACATAGTTGCGGTTGCAGCTGACAAACTAAAAGTGCCTGTCGTAGCAATGCCTTCTCCGCTTGAATCATTTCTTCCAAGGCTATTATTCATAGGAAATATCGTATGATGGACAGGGCCTTGATAGTCTCCGAATGTGCCGCTCCAGTTTATCCCTAAATTCTCTACCGCCTTTGTAGTAGTCTCCAGGACTTCGACTTTTATCATCACCTGGGGAGTCCTCACATCAATCCTGGCAAGCAGATTCTCCACTATCGGAAACTGGCTGGGCACATCCTTTATAATAAGGCTGTTGGACCTTTTGTCAGCTATGACTTTTCCGTCTTTGGAAAGCATGCTCTGAATGATTGAAACTATTTCCACTTCTTCCGAAGAACCGGATGAGCTTTTGGCAGGCGCGCTCAATTGAGCGTATTTTAATTCATATATCTTTGTAATAGTTTCTACCTCGGGCTTTCCTGTTTCTTTAACTATAAATATATTAGTCCCCGGTTCTTGTTCATATGACAGATTATTCGCATTCATTATATAATTCAGGGCATCCTCTACTTTAACATTATCGAAATAGATGGTAACAGTCCTGTCCTGGACATTCTGGCTGGCAATAAAATTCATGCCTGACTGCTGGGAAAAAACTTTCAGTACTGTTTTAAGATTTATATCCTGAAAATCCATTGAAATCAGATTGCCTTTGCCGGGAGAAGTATCTTTAGGATACACATCAGCGGCAAATGATAACGGCACTGAAACAAAAATAGCGAATACGATAGCGGTAACTAATCTGATTGTTTTCATATAAACCTCCCATATATTGTAGGGGGCAGGTATACCTGCCCCCTACTTCGGTCTCACAATGAATTCTTTATTTTTATATATAAGATGAATACCATCTTTATCTACGCCTTTAACCTCTACTTCTCCTCCCGTGACGCTTATGACATCCTTCACATCATATACCTTATTATTTATAATGGCCTGAGGCCTTGAACTCTTCCATATCATACCTTGAAATTGCATATCCGGAAGCAGGACAATTTCCGCTGATTCTTTATTTTCCACTGTCTCGTCAAAAGGACTTTTAAAAGGGGCGCTTTCATCTTCTATGGCATAAACGATTTTATTTTCTTTGTTCGGGACATTGGCCTCCAGTATTTCTATCTCTTTCCATTTCTTATTAAATTCCTTTCTGGAAAAAACTTCATCATCCACATCGCCTTTCTTGAATCTCGCTATACCTATAATAAGGGCGGACATTACCAATGCGCTTATAGCTATATATTCTATGGTATGTTGTTTTTTGTGTGTTAATTCCGCCATAATCTATTCCTTTGACACAATCGCGCTTATGACAATATTTGCCTTTACGTCAAATGCCTTGAATTTTCCGGAGCCTTCCTCAAATTTATCGTCAAGATCCATTCTTTTTATATTGATGCTTTCTACTTTCATGAATTTCTCTGACGATTCTACCCCCGTGACAAACCTGCCAAGCTGATTATAAGTAGAAGCTATGTCTACTATCACGAATAATTTTGTATATAACCCGTAATCCTCAGGATTGCCTGGTTTTATGGAAGATATCTCTACATGTTCTTTTGAAGCTATATTGGATGTTTCGCCTAAAAGCCAGGAAACGCCCACGCCTTCATCAAGCACCCTCTTATCATATACTTTGAGATGCTTGCTCATGGCCTTTATTCTGCCTATCAGTATATTCTTATCCCTTTCCTTTAATATATCCGCCCTCAGCATTTTGTTCTTATTCGTAAAAGGCAGGTAAATAAATATAGCGCCTATCGCCAATACCAATACTACAATAACGATATTAACTATAACCAGCTTATTCCATGTTTTGTTCTCTATCTTTTTTGTTTTCACCCAGCTTTTCCCTTCTGATTACATATCCCGCCCTTTCTACTGGAAAATAATATTTTAAAGTAGAAAGGGCGGGGTTCATATTCATATCGCTGAACCACGCGATTTTACGGCCCTGTGAAAGATATTTCAAAACTTGAAACCTTTATGCCTTTTATCTCCATTCTTTTAACGGATAATATATCAGCCCTGGACATGCCGTTATTGACTCCTTTTGTTTCTTTCAACTTGCTTAAAAAAACATTCATAACATCTTTATCGCCGGCCTTCTCATCTATGATATAATAACCTTTTACATTAAAAAATCTGGTAATCTTGGAAGTGTTTTTTTTATCTATTTTTTCTTCAAAACTCGCCTCGCTTAACCACATATTCTCAGGTAATACATTTACTATATCCTGCAATCTGGAAGTTAAATAAGTCCGGCTGGATATCAGATTTTCCAGTATATCTTTTCTTGTTTCCATTTCATTTTTAATTTTCTCCAGATCGGATATGCTGTCGCTCTTTATGTTTACCTCTGCCTTTGGCCTTTCAGACAATGTTTTATTTAACTCATTATCAAGAGGCGCAACGGCCCTGATAGTAAAAACCTTGAATACGATTAATAAAAACACTGCTATGGACGCTTCAAGAAAAACCATCTTCAGGAAGAATTCTTTCTTTTTATAAACCCACATTTTCTCTTTGCATAAATTTATATCTATAAACGGCCCTGTCAGCCCTCTGAGCGCAAGGCCAAAGCATACAGCTGCCCTTGCGGGCACAACGCCGGACTTAATCTTTATACCTCTAAGAGGATCGCCTAACTCAACAGGTATCTGTAATTCCTTGCCCACTATTTCATGCCAATTTTCCAGAGGCAATTTACTGTATATGATTATCTTATCTATGACTTCGCTGGGGAATTGTTTTTCGTAAAAATCAAAAGATAGCTTTATCTCTGCCAATATCTTTTCGAACACAGGCTCTAATGATTTATCTTCGGGCGTAATTTCGAAAAGAGGTATATCCCTTATTATGTAAGGGACCCCGTTTCTAAGGATATTTACATTAAGCGTATTGAGATTTATATTAACGATTGCGGTATTGACCTTGGTATCTATTTGCTGGGCCGCATTGAAAACCCTCATAAGGCTGAAAGGTTCGGATTCTATTATCATGGGCTTAAGGCCTGCGGCCATAAGCATATTCAAATACTGCTCGATAGTATTTTTTTTAACTGCGACAAACACCACATCCAGGGTATTTTGGTCGATTTTGCCGGGCAATACCTGAAAATCCGAAACTACATCTTCCATTCGGAAAGGGATGTAGCGTTTCGCTTCAAAATTAACAGCTGCCGCTCTTTCCTCTTTGGGAATCTTTGGCATTTGAAAATATCTGACCATAGTTTCTTCGCTGGGTATGGCGGTAACCACAACGCCCGGCTTTACATTATTTTCCGTGAAAACTTTTTTTATGGCTTCTATAATATAATCTTCTTTTGTTTTAGTTTTCCCCGATAAATCATCGCGGGCAATAGATACGCTGCCTGCATGGGCCTCAGGAACAATTTCTCCGCCGGCCTGTGTCTCTTTAGGATATATATATGCCTGCCCGAACTTAATAAGCTTTGGGCCTCCAAGGCCTGATTTAAGCACTACTAAATCCACGGTATCCTGGCTCACGTATAAACCGACTATCTTTTTAGCGCTCAATATAGATAATATATTTTTATCCATGATGAAGTCATTGTTGATCCCGCACCTTTTATGTATTCAAAGTTTTTAAAAAAAGGCATTGAACATAAAAAAGGTGCGGGATAGTTAAGGTATTCATGTCTTAGCTTTAGCTTCTACCATTTGAGAATTCAACCACTCGTCAACTGACTTCTTATCAAATCTCCAGACATGGCCTACCTTTATGCCTGAAATCTTCTTTTGATGAAGCCAATTGTAAATAGTCTGTTTCTCTAACTTAAGATACCTGGCTAATTCATCTGTGTCCATAAGTCTTGACATATCATAACCTCCCCTAATATACTTACCGATTTTACAGGTGAAACTAAATATACCATAAAGAACTTACTTTGTCAAGGAAGGCTGACTTTAAGCTGTAAATTTTAAGCTGTAACTATTTATAAATAAAAAAGTTATAGAAAGTATGAAAAATATAAAAAAAATAAGGAAAAAATATCTAAAATAGATCCTTTTTCCTTAACTTACTTAAATACAGCTAGTTATAAAAATATTATGGCATTGATGATTTTTGGTATGTGGCTTTAGATTTTATTATATATGCTCCAGTAATAGGCGGGTCATGGTCTTCTACCCAAACCTCTATTTTAGTAAGCCCATTCATTCCTGAAAGGCTAATGTCTGCATTGTCTATATCTTTATGATTAGGATAAAAATTGGTCGTAGCGTTATTCCTGAGTTGGTAATAAGCATAATTGACACCTGCTTCTGCTGAAGTTATGGCTTTCATTCTCCTTATCTGGCCTTCACATATATTGTTATAGTTATATGCTGTCAGGAGAACCCCTATGGCTGCTACGGATAACAGAAACAATAGCGCAATGGTTATAAAAATAGCTACACCTTTATTATTATAATTATACTTTTTCATAATAATGTCCTGAATTTAAAATTATAGAGATTTTGGCAGGTTAAAACCTGCCCTACAATATTGTCGCAAAGGCCTTCATAAACAGGCAGATTGAAATCTGCCTATTCTCGGCCTTTGCCTTTACTGTAATTCTCCCAGAAGCGTCTCAACTGCTTCAGATATCAGGTGCCAGCGCTCCTGGCTATGTATTGTGTATTTTTGTTTTCTCTTCCAGCCATTTTCTGACTTCTGCCATAGATACATACATAGTCTTTTATTGCCCCATGATTCAATCAGCACTACTGCCGACCACTACCCAAATCCCCTGCTAATGGTTCTGTAATCCAGGACTTTTAAAGGCGGGTTTATCGGCAGCTTTTCTTCTTCATTAATCATCTTCTCATCAGGCATGCGTACCTCCCAATTTTTGCGAAGCAAAATTTGATCCCGAGCGACACTAATACAAACGCACTAAATAACTTGTCATTGCGAGGGAGCGATAGCGACCGAAGCAATCTCAAAAACGGGATTGCTTCGCCTTCAGCTCGCAATGACATTAATTGCGTTCGTATTAGTTATTTCCATCGGGTCGCGAGGGACCTTTGTCTTTCGCTACTTGTTTTGCGAAGCAAAATTTGATCCCGACCCGCCATTGTTTCTGTGGCGGGGAGGAATCCTTATCTTACCTGTGATCTGCTCTTCTTTTTCATTATAGCTTCCGCACCTAGGACATTGAGACATATTAGTGTGCCTGCTATTTACATATACGTAAGTGCATATAGAGCACTGCCATAAAAAAAATTTTTCAGAGAAGAACTGTTTTGGATCTTTTCTGTTTTTAAATATACCTATAAATAAAACAAGGCATGTTGTTAAAACAAGGTATAACGCGACTGCTAAAGAAAACTCTATTTTTATCATTTAAAGCTGACCCTGACAATCCCTTCCTGATCATCTTCCGGATTAGACACAAACTGCCACTCCCTTACATATCTTATTGCTGCCTGGTCTATTTCGGAAAAACCGCTGGAAACAACGCATTCCGCATATTTTACAAAACCGTATTTTGATATCCTGAATTTTACGCTAGAGCTAAAGTCTGAGCTAAAGTCTGAGGGCAATACTGTAATTTTATCTAGATCCGGCTTATATGTTATTATCCTATCCCTGGCATTCCCTCTAATAAAGAAATCCGAAAAATTAACTCTGACGCTTTCTTTTTTATGATATACGCTTAAATTTAAAGAACTACGATTATCCATCGGGTAAAAAAAATCTTTCTTTTCCGGCTGAGTATTTATAAAACCCGCTTCAATAGGTTCAAACTTGTCCAGTATGGGGCAGGTAACCTGTCCCCTGCTAACCGCGGCAAAAGGCTTTTCATCCCTGGCTATAACATTTCCCAGGATATCCCCAAGAAATGATATGGACGTTTTATATTCTCTTATATTGCCTGTTGCGAGCGCCGGATTAAATAAAAATATGCAGAAAAAATGCCAAAAGACTGATATCAATATAGCTATGTTTAAATTTCTATCTTTTAAAAAAATCATAATTGTATTTAAAATTACAAGTAGGGGGCAGGTAATCTGCCCCCTACTCTTGATTCGTAGCTATGTTGACCTGTTTTATGCCAATGCCTCTGCAAAAATCCCATATATTAATTACTTTACTAAGGGCTACATCCCTATCTGCCTTTATTAATATCGGTTCTACATTAGAAGCCTTTTCAAGTTTACTTTTCAATTCCAACAAAGTTACCGGCGTTTCATTTAGATAAAACCTGTTATCGGCAGTAACTGTAATTACAACGGTATTTTCCTGTATGACCTCGCTTGTTACCGCCTTTGGGAGGTTTATTTTAATCCCCGGCTGAAAAATAAAGTTTGAAGTTAATAAAAAAAATATCAAAAGCAGGAAAACACAATTTATAAGCGGCACCATATCCAACAGGACATCTTCTACGTAAAGGTTGCGCTTAAATTTCATTTATATCCTTCTATCCTTTGCGATAATATGTTTATAAGCTCGGTTGCGCTGTGTTCCATCTCAAGAGTAAAATCCTGGACCCTGGCAGCCAGATAATGATAAGCCGCTATCGCAGGTATTGCTACTATGAGCCCTGCGGCAGTAGTTAAAAGCGCCGTCCATATGCCGCCTGCCAGATCTCCTGCGCTCACAGGATTAAGCGCAGCCGCCTTTATCTGAATAACCTGAAAAGCCTTTACCATACCGGTAACAGTCCCTAATAGGCCGAAGAGAGGGGAGATATGAGCTATGACAGCTAAAATCTTTATATGTTTTTCTAGTTTTGGGACTTCCTGATGGCCGGCATCTTCTATCGCTTCTCTAATTTCCTGCCTGGGCCTGTCATATTTTAATATACCCGCTTTAATTATACGGGCAATAGGGCCAGCGGTATCTTCGCATATCTTCACTGCTTCCGCGACCTTATTATACTTAAGAGCTCCTTCTATTTTACTCATAAAAGCTACTACATCTATTTTTATCTTGTGAAGATAATAAAGCCTTTCCAGTATTACGGCAAAAGCCATAATAGAACATAATATAATAGGGTACATTATAGCCCCGCCTTTTTGTATAATATTAAACATAAGCCTTATTTCCTTTCTTCTATAGCTTTTAGTCTTTCCTTTGCAAGACCGGATTCTTTTGCATCCATATCCGATATTTTTTTATAAAGTTTTACAGCTTCCTCTATTTTATTCTGTTTTTCCAGCAACCGTCCGCATAAAAGAGCCGCATTTGCCACTATCCCCGTGGAATCAGGATATATATACCCTACTTTCATATATTCTGCAATCGCATTATCAACATCTCCGGCTTCTTCATAAAGCTGCCCTATCGTAAGCTGGATACCGGCGTTGAAATCTCCGCGCCTGTCATCAATTGATTCTTTATAATAATTGATAGCATCCTTAATGCTGCCTTCTTTTCTCATAATATCTCCTAAATATTTGAAGGCCACTTTTACAAAAGCGGTATTTTTATAATCTGCCGCGAGTTTTAAAAGCCTGTCCTTTGCATCGCTAAAAGCATCTTTTTTCATAAGAATATCTATTATCTTAAGTTCAGCCGCAGGGATAAGCTCGCTATTTGGATAGGCTGCTTTAAGGCTTTCCAGGGCGCTGATGCTTTTATCCAATTCTCCTTTTTCATAAAAAATTATGGCAATTCTATACGCGGCGTCATCCGCAAGGCTGCCTTCCGCGGACATCTTAATCAAATCATCGAAATACTTTTCTGCTTTATCAAAATCCTTTCTATTAGCATAATACTCTCCCAGCCAAAATCTGACATCGCCTGTCAGTTCATCCTGAGGATATTTGGTTATATATTCATCAAACTGGTTTAAGGCCTTTTTATTGTCTCCCATTTTATAATAGCACCACCCTATTTCGTACAGGGCGCGCCTGGCGAGCTGGCTGTCAGGCTGCCCGGAAGATATATCCTGAAATATCTCAAGGGCCTGTTTATATTCAGCGATGTTATAAAAAGCGCTGGCCATTTGAAATTTAGCGTCATCTCTATATTTTGTATCTTTGAATTTTTCAAGAAAATCCTTAAATTCCCGGGACGATTCTTGGAAAGACCCTTTTTTGAAATATGAAGCGGCCAGGCCGTAACTGGCGTCTTCTGCGTATCTGGAGTCCGGATAATTTTTTAATAAACTCCTGAAAGCCAGTATTGCGCCTTCATACCTTTCTGATTTAAACTGTATCCTGCCTATCTGATACTGGGCATAATCTATATAACCAAAGACCGCGTCAGGATTGACATTAGCTTCTTTTAAAACCATATCATACGCTTCTGACGCCTTGTCTAATTGGTTCATCTGGAAATATGCATCTCCAAGCCTGCAATATGAGGTTATCCGATAGATATCTTCATCTGTGCTTTTTATTACTTTACTGAATTCCTCTATCGCGTCATTATATCTTGCCGTTTTAAAATAAAGCCAGCCAAGATTATATTCCATGTCATCCGCATAACTGGCAGAGGGAAATCTCTTTATGCCGTCTTTAAGGGCCCCTATGCCATCCTCATATAAACCAAGCTTGTAAAGCGCCTCTGACTTGCCAAGATATGCTTTCATTATTATGCCGCTTTTAGGAAATCTTTCTATAATCTCATTAAAACATTTCAGTGCTTCGTCAAACTTCTCCATCTTCATAAATGCCTGAGCCTTGCCTTCAAGGCCGGAATCCATAATGTCATAATTTTTCTTGAAGTCTTCCAGGCGGCTAAACTCTGTGATAGCTTCTTCATACAGTTCTAATTTCATATAGCACCACGCAGTATCGTATATAGTGTAAAAATCTATATCGGCGTCTGAAACCATCCCCAGCGATTTTTTGAATGAACCCAGCGCATTTTTGTAATCATTCTGATAATAATAGTCTTCTCCTATATAAAAATATGCGGCCTTGGCTTTTTTTGCATCCTTAGTGTAGCTGATAAGCCTGGACAACCTCTCCCTGGCTTTATCATGCTTCTTGAGCCTGTAAAGCATTTCGCCTATCTTTAATTCAGAATCTTCTTTCAATTCATCCCTCGTTTTACTCGGGACTAAGGACCCTGAGCCCCTCGACTCCGCTCGGGATGACTCAGATGGTGGTGAGCCTGTCGAACCACTTGTCGAAGGGCCGCTTGCAGGGTATTCGGATATAAACACGGAAAACTTATCGATAGATTCCTGATATTTTTTTTCTTCATATAGAGACCACGCGTATGCGTATTTTATATAAGGGGCATAATTTGATTTAGGAAATTCTGCCAGGATGGCGTTGTAAAGCTCCCTGGCTTTTTCAAAGTCCCTGGCCTTGAAATATATCTCTGATTTCCAGTACATTGCCTCATCTTTGGAATCTGTTTTCGTTTCTGCGCTTATGACGGCATCCAATTCTTTCATGGCATCGCTGAATCTATCAAGATGCACGTAAGACTCTCCCAATAAAAGCCGTGCCTCTAAAACATCGGCATCTGCGGGATTTTCGGATAAGAATTTTTCAAGTGATTTTGCGGCTATTTCGTAAAACCCGTCCTGGAGGGATTTTTTCCCGAGACTAAAATCAGAATTCTCCCCGGCATTCAAAAGCGTAGGGACAGGGCATTGTCCTGTCCCTATTATTAATATAGCAGACATAATAATAAATATATATTTAATACTTCTCATCTTGCCTATAAATATAACATTGGACGAGCGAATGTTCAAGAGAAAAATTAAGTGACAGCGGGAATGGGAATAGACATCGTACCCCCTCCCCTAGAGGTTTAAGAAAGATTAAAATAATTAGTTTTAAAGCTTTTTTAGATTTAAAAGAGCTTTTTAATAATTTTAAGGGGCGTAAATTAATTTTTTTAAGCAGTAGAGCCCCCCTAATCAAAGATCTTAGACCCAGGATACATTTACCATGGCCGGTTGTAAACGAGAAACAAATAAAACATGATAATGCCGCACAAGCGTATATTTATGAACCAAGTAAAATCAGCAGCGCTTACAATAGTTTATTCTGGCAATGGC
>Ga0210049_1002789_pt1 | contig 16161 bp, 15 predicted proteins | sample CryGeyCG2014_300_2_FD_183964 | JGI IMG/M metagenome (GOLD analysis project Ga0210049, IMG submission 183964) | Groundwater microbial communities from aquifer - Crystal Geyser CG06_land_8/20/14_3.00 (SPAdes) (version 2) | ecosystem: Environmental > Aquatic > Deep subsurface > Groundwater | place... | reverse complement strand
ATAGGTAAAACTGCTGTTATTTAGCACTATATAAAACCGGCAAAAAAAACGCCGGAAATAAGTTTTCCCGACGGTTATTGCGGACAGACTATGCTTTATTGAAATTTATTTTGGCGAAAACGCCTTGCAGTATAAAATTACCCTGTCCGCGGATATTCTGAAGACGGGATTGGGATTGCCGTCGGGAAAACCCTCAAAACCTTTGATAATTTTCAACAGCGCCTTTTTAGACCTCCGCTCTAAAGGTTTCATCGCGCGCGACCCTCACTTTCCATTTGGGGCTCTATGTGTATCGTCGGTTCTATGCCCAGTTCGTCCCTGACGGCGTTTTCTATTCCGGTCGCCCTCTCGTGCGCCTCGGCCAGGCTTATCCCCGGAGCAAAACGCATATGGAAAGTCGCCTCTATGTGATCCCCGTAACGGTGTATGTGCAGATGATGAATGCCGGCGCTCTCGCCGCTTTGAGCTTTCACCACGGCCGTTATTCTGTCTTTTATCTCATTTGACGGAGCAGCCCCCAGAATGGAGCCGGACACATCTTTGATGATCGCGTAGGCGGCGTGAAATATAAATAGCGCTATCGCTATACCCACGAGTCCGTCAATAAGGGCGAATGTTCCGCAGATGAGGATGCTGAGCAGAACCAGCGCGGATGTGACCGCGTCACTCCTGTGATGCCAGCCGTCGGCGCGCAGCGCCGCGCTGCCGGTTTTATCTCCCGCCCAGAAAGCGAATCGCGCCATGGCTTCTTTTACGATTATGGATAGACCGACTATCCATATCGCCCAGAGGGGATAATCGGGATGTGAGCCGGAAGTGATCTTCACAAAAGATTCTTTGAGACAGCCGAAGGCAACCACCGCAAGGAGCGTCGCTATTATCACCGCCCCTATTGACTCCGCCCCGCCGTGGCCGAAAGGATGTTTCCTGTCGGCCTTGTGAGCGGCGAACCAGAAGCTGAACACGACTATGGCGGATGTGACCGAGTCCGAAAGTGTGTGCCACGCGTCGGTTTTGATGGCGGCCGATGCGGAGCTGACGCCGGCGGCGTATTTCGCGCCGAAGAGCAAGGCATTGAGTCCTATTGACATCCAGCCTTCCGCGAGGCCGAGCTTTGTTTTCTCCTCGCTGTTCATTTCTGTATTATCTCGTTCAGCTTTATGAGGGGATGATGATAACGCCTCCTGCCCCTTGTCATCTTTCCGTACTGGATGGCTTCCTTCGGGCACCAGTGAAGACAGGCCATGCACTGCTGGCATTTGTGATTCCAGGAGGGCTTGCCTTTGAGCATCTTTATGTTGTCAACCGGACAGACTTTCGCGCAGATCCCGCAGGAATCGCAGCGCCCGTCCGCGAAAAATTTCTTGTCCATTCCCGGTATTCTGGGCGACATCAGGCCGTAAAAGAAAGACGAGACGGCGTTGACGAAAAAATTTGAGAATTCAAAATATCCCCTTTCACCCGAGAGGACGCGCGCGGATATTTCCCGCAGTTTTTCATCCGCCCTGACGAACAGCGCGTTCTGTTTTTCTCCGGAGAGCGCTCCGTAAAGGGGCGTGTAGTTTCCCGGCATGGCGACATTAAAAGCGGCATCCAGAGAAAGGCCGTTTTTGCGCATGTCGTTATAGAGCATTTTGAGCGCGCCGCCGGGGTTTCCGCCGTGCGTGGCGACGGCAAAAATATATTTGCCCGTTTCGTTCAGCCATCCTTCGGCGGCGGCGAGTTTTTTAACAAAGCCGGAAACAATCAGAGGCGGCCCGGACATATAAACGGGAAAGACCATGCCTATCCTGTCGGCGGAAACATCCGCTTCTCCCGCCCTCGCCATGGGAAAAACCTCCGTCCGGTCAGTGAAAAACTCAGTGTCCGCCAACTGCAGGGCCAGGTCGCAGGCTGTTTTGAGAGAATTACCCGTGCCGGAAAAATAATAAATTATCGTCTTCATCACTCACCCTCAGTAACCCATCTCTTTCAGATCTCTCATCACTTCGCCCACCGGCAGGCCGACCACATTATAGTAATCCCCGTCTATTTTTTCAACGAATGAGGCTGCGCCGCCCTGTATCGCATAAGCGCCCGCCTTGTCCATCGGCTCTCCGCTTTTTATGTAGGCGTCTATTTCACCGGCAGAAAGTTCACGGAAATAAACTTTTGTCGCTGCCGAGCGCACTTTTTTTATGCCCTTCTCGGGGCACACCAGCGCATAGGCGCTTATCACGCTGTGAGCCCGCCCGCTGAGCTTTTCAAGCATTTGACGCGCGGATTCGTGGTTCCGGGGCTGCCCCAGAACCCTTCCGTCAACGACAACAATGGTGTCCGCCCCTATGGCAAGCGCGGCCGTGTTGTAGGAGGCGATATCCTCCGCTTTTTTGAGAGCAAGATGTTCCGCCAGCTTTCCGGGCTCCATATCAAGGCCCGTTTCCTCATCGTAAGCGCTGGGAATGACAGAGAATTCCAGTCCCGCCTTTTTCAGCAGTGCACAGCGTCTCGGCGACTTGGAAGCAAGGATAATGACAGGCTTGTGGCCCGGCTTAAAATGACTCATGTTGTTTATGAAGAAATCCTGACAAAATCTTTCAATGAAGGCATTTTCCTATCAGATTGTAAATTCTCTCAAACCCTTCGGATGCCGCTTTAGCGTCAAATTTTTCACAGATACGGCCGGCATTTTTGGTGGCTGCGATAACCCTTTCCTCAACACTTTTTGCCAATGTTTCCAGCATTTTTTTCGCCAGGGCCGCGGAATCTCCCTGGGGCACAATGTTTTCAGTGCCCACAATATCCGCCGCGTCGCCGCAGGATAGCGATATGGCCGGCACGGCCGAGGCGGCGGCTTCGGCCAGCACATTGGGGAAGCCCTCACTCCTTGACGATAAGACAAAAAGATCCAGCATGGGATAAAATTCTCTCATATCCCTGATGTGACCGGCGAGGGCGAGGCCGCCCGCGAGGCCGTATTTCACGGCCATTGCCGAAAGAGCCCTGTTATCCGATGTAATATCCTTTCCGCAGAGAATAAGCCGCGCGGCCGGCTCAACGGCCCTGACGGAAGCGAAAGCGGCGAAAAGCGTGTCAAAATCCTTCATGGGGTCGTATCTGGAAGCCATGCCTATCAGTTTCACGCCGGGGGCGATGCCGTATTTCGCGCGATATTCATTCTTTTTTTCCGGCGCGGGCCTGAAATAATCCCTGTCAATGCCGTTTTGTATGACGACAGAAGCATCGGGGCTGAAGCCTTTCTCCTCATGGTATTTCTTTCCGGCGTTTGAGTTGTAGATTATTTTCAGCGGCATTGATGAGAATTTTCTGTTTATGAAAAAAGCCAGTTTCGTCATCATCCCGTATTTTGAGAGATCAAAATCGCTGCATCTTATGGACCAGACCAGAGCCGTCCCCGGGCAGACAGCCGCGGCGAAGAGAGCGGCGGCGTTACCGTGATACATCCAGCCGTGGATAACATCCGGCTTTATCTCTTTGACGGCCGAAAGAAAGCCCCGGAAAGCCGTTAAGGTAGCGAATAGCCCCCTCATCTCAAAGGCCCTGAGCTCTATGCCCATCGAGCGTATTTGAGCGGACCGCTCCCCCTCGCCCGAGAGTGAAATAACAACCGGAGTGAATTTATCCCTGTCAAGGAATTTCAAAAAACGGCTCAGCGCGATCTGAGCCCCGCCTGTGGCCAGATCAGAAACAATATAAAGGATTTTCATCTGCTTATTTTAGCAAAATTATCCGCTATCCGCCCAATTTAGAAAAAGAAAAAGGGGACGTCCTACATTTTCTCCTCAAAAAAGGGGACGTCCTACATTTTCTCCTCATAATATTAAGGACGTCCCCTTTTTCTCCCTTTTTCTCCCCTTTTTCTCTATCCGCTTTTCAGCAGGTCTTCCGGCCGGGCATGAGTCCATTTCTTCTGGGGATTGTCAATGTATTGAAAATATTCGTTGGTAAAACTTCCCTGCACGCAGGTCAGCTTGTATGAGCGGCGCGGAACATCCTGACCCTTTACGACCATATTCACCAGCGGCGGGCCCGTCATGTCATAAACAGACTTATGCCGCGCCTTATGTATATGCTCAAGCAGAATACTGATGATCTTATCAATACGGGGATTGCCCTTTTTACTGGCCAGAAAATAGTTGGTGTAGTGCCCGGCCCTCGTGGTCATAAACAATTCATCATACTCCGGCCTGATAATAAAAGGCAGAGGCCACACGAGGTGCGCGTCTATGTCCATATAAACGCCGCCATGGCCTTCAAAACCAGCAGTCGCCACATATCCGCCTGTGAAGCGCCTATATTGAGTTTCTGATAGCTCCTGACTATTTCATCCGGAAAGTTCTCTCTGATAAAATCCAGACGCCCCTGCGTGTCCATAAAACGGTGCTCGTAAGTCGGAGCCATAAGGCGGTTGAAAAGATAATTGAGATAAACCGGAAGAGTCACCTTGTCAGTGTAATTCGTCTGCCATATTATTTTCGGTATTTTTGTCTCCCGCCGGGAGCGGACAAGGGGCGCGGCTTTACCGGGTATGGTAAAGCGTTTTTTCGGGAAGAGGTAATGAAAAAAATACGAGAACGGCTTTGTGCCGTTGGCCGACAGCTTGATCAGACGGTTGAAGAAGAGATTCATAATCGGCCTAAAATATCATATATCCGCTCAACTTTCAACATCCGTCAATTTGTTCCGCTGTCTCCGGCGGGGGTAATATTCTTGGCGGCGTTAATGTGGGCCGTGTAGAAGAGGCTGGCGAGCGTAAATGAGCCCTGACTAAAACAGTCGTTAATCAGCGCCTCGAGTTCGCCCCACATCCTGTCATAGTAATAATTGTCGTAAATTCCGGGCTCCCAGCAGGATTTTCTGTCCGCCTGAAGGATTGCCTCAACCCTGCCGTGACTCTCTATGAGATATTCAAAAATGAATTTCAGCGGGTCTTCAACATAAACGGCGGAAAATGTTCCTATTTTCACCGACGAGTCGTAGCGCTTTATCAGCGCCGATTCAAAGCGGCTGTGTATCCCGCGGTTGCCCGTCCACTGGCCGTCGTAATTCTCCGTCGTGTGAAGGGGATTGGCGCCGTCGCCGACATAATGCGCAAGGTCGGCGGCAAGCAGAATGATTTTCTCACCGTCATTCTCCGTCAGTGCCTCTGTCAGTTGCTCCAGTGTTTCCGCTATGGCCCAGGGGAGTTTTCCGCTCCGTATCTTGTAATCCTCTTCGCGCGGCGGTTTTTTAAACTCAAAAAGAGCCCGGAAAGGCGGCGCTCCGAAATATTCCAGATCCAGCCAGTGCCGGACAGGTTCTTCCCTGTCGTCACCCTTGCGCCTGTCGGGATCCATCACATGTTTGTTGATGACCTTCCGTTTTTTGACAAAAAACTTCATTTCAGAAGGCAGGTTTTTAATAGCCCCGTTGTTTATGAGGGCGTGGCCGTCATAACCCCACGAAAACAGCGGGCTCAGCGAACCGCCGAAGAGCATAAGCGCGCAAACAGCCGGAAAGCGTTTCAGCAGAGCCGTAATATTAAGGACGTCCCCTTTTTTATTTTTCATGACGTTTGTTTTAGCAAATTTAAAAGTAACGCGCCGGCGCGGCGGGCTCTCTACATGTTGCCTCATGTAAAATTGCTTATTCTGTTGCCAAAATATACAATTACCGCATGAAAATAAAACTATCTTCTTGCAAAACGGCACTGCTCTTTGTTTTTTCAGCAGTTGTTTTAACATCACAATCCGGGGCCGAAATTCAAAGCTCGCGCATAAGGACTCTGGGCGGGATGAACTATACCGCGCGCAGCCGATGGAACCCTAAATTCAACTTATTGCCGAAAGCGATGCGCGACGAGACTTACAAGCAATTCGGCCAGAATTATTTTCTGGAATACGACTTCGTGGCAGACTCCTTCTCAACATACGAAGGCGCGATGACGGACGAGAAGCTCGGCCTCAACATAGGCCTGAGCGCGGAAATGGACGATAATTTCATCGGGAAAATCAACAAATTCAGCGGCTATCTCGGAATCAAATCTCTTATGCTGAGACTGCAGTCGGGAAAAATGAGAGGGAGCGCCTCATGGACGGGAGACCCCGTGGCCGGGATGGCTGATAAAATTGACTTTGACGAAAGATACAGCGATGTCAGCATGGTTTACTGGATAGGAAAAGCGCCCTTTGATTATCTGGGTTTCAGCTATATTTCTTTCGGCCTGCCGATCCAGGTAGACACGATGAAAACAGAAAGCGACAAAACCAAACAGGTGTACGCCAATCCGGTTTACGACAAGGATTTTGAAGCAAAAATATACGCTGTAAGTTTCGGCATGGACACGCTTGTGACGCCTATGCTGTTTCCCGATTCGGCGGAACGCTCGGAATTCTACAGGGTGATGGCTGAATCGAACAAGAAATCAAAAGGCCTGGGAGCTTATGTGTCCATGCAGTCCCTGTTCGGATTGGGGAACGCGAGGGTGAGCGACGGCGCGCTTCTGCTGGCCGAGGCCGCGAATCCGGGCCGGACAGCGGTTGACGGAAAATCGCTGGTGGGATATGTGGCAATGGACCTGGGTTTCGGCCTGCAATACAGCATAGAAAGAAAATTCAGTCTCGGTCTCGGATACAAATGGTCGGTCACTTCATTAACCCCTTTCGGCGGCGGAGCCGACAACAGCACGGAACTCGGTTACATCTACACTTTCGACCTGCTCCGGCACGGACCTGTTCTGAGGGCGTATTTGGCTTTTTAGCGTAAACCCGGCTGTCTTTTAAAAACCCCGGCGCCTTTTATATTTTCAGGGCGAGGGAAACCGCGTTTCCCGTTATACCGTAAGTCAATAAGTTAATGAACATCCCCTTTTGAGGCGGCGAGGCCCGCGACAAATCCGGTGGAGAAAGCGGCCTGAAGGTTGTAGCCGCCTGTTTCCGCGTCCATGTCTATTATCTCTCCGGCAAAAAAAAGATTTTTCACGAGTTTTGAGGCCATCGTCTGCGGGTCTATTTCTTTGGCTGGAATCCCGCCTTTCGTTATTATAGCCTCATCCAGGCCGCGGCATCCGGTGACGCGCAGGCGGAAATCCTTCAGCCACACGCGCAGTTTCTTCCTCTCTTCTGCGGTGACGCCGTTTCCCTCTTTGTCCGGCGGAATCCCCGTGAGAGAAAGGCAGACCGGAATCATTTTTTTTGGAAGAAGATTTTTCAGGATTGTTTTCATCTTCTGCCGGCCGTGTGCCTGCAAATCCCTCAGAATGCGCGCGTCAAGTTTTTTGTGGTCGAGGGCCGGCTTCAAATCAACTGAAATCTCTGTTTTTTCTCCGGCCGAAACGCTCTCGGCCAAAAGCCCGCTGAGCGTCAGTATAACGGGGCCCGAAAGGCCGAAATGAGTGAAGAGCATCTCGCCGAATTCCTCCGCCTTTTTTCTTCCGCCTGAAAAAACGCTGACCGACACATTCTTCAGGCCGAGACCCTGAAGTTTTTTTGCGCTGTCACCCGATGTCTCCACCGGCACCAGAGCGGCGCGCACAGGCGTAAGGCCGTGCCCCGCATCGCCGGCAATCTTATAGCCGTCGCCGGTTGAACCGGTTGACGGATAAGAAGCTCCGCCCGTTGAAAGTATGACAGCTTCCGCTTCATAAATTTCACCCGATAAAATCTCCACGCCCGTGACGGCTCCGTCTTTCAGAACAAGTTTTTTGGCGGGGGCGCCCGTTATGATTCTGACGCCGTTTTTTTTGGCGAGGCCCAGGAGGGCGTTGATGATGTCGGAAGACCTGTCACTGACAGGAAAAACCCGGCCGCCCCTCTCGGTTTTCAGCGGCACATTGTTTCTCTCAAAAAAAGCGATCAGGTCTTTGCCGGAAAAACTGTAGAATGACGGCCTGACAAAACGGCCGCAGTCGGAAAATTTTTTAAGAAAGTCGCGTGTCTCCGCGATATTTGTGAGATTGCAGCGGCCTTTGCCCGTGATGGCGAGTTTCATGCAGGGCGATGGCATTTTCTCAAGCACTGTGACAGCGGAGCCGGCTTCCGCGGCGCTTATGGCCGCCATCAGTCCCGCCGGCCCGCCGCCAACGACGATTATCCTGCTCATCCCTTATTTTTCAGCGAAACCATAATATTAAGGACGTCCCCTTTTTCCTTTTTTATCAGCGTATGAGTGTTTTGTATTTCACCCTTTTGGGCGCGAGATCGCCGAGGCGCTTCTGGCGGTTGAGCTCATAATCAGTGTAGCCGCCGGCGAAGAAATATGTCCGCGAATCGCCCTCAAAGGCGAGTATGTGCGTGGCCACCCTGTCAAGAAACCAGCGGTCATGGGATATGACAACGGCGCAGCCCGCGAAATTCATAAGTCCTTCCTCCAGAGCCCGGAGCGTGTTGACATCAATATCATTTGACGGTTCGTCCAGCAGTATCACATTGGCCTCCTCTTTCAGCGTCAGGGCCAAATGCAGGCGATTCCTCTCGCCGCCGGAAAGGACAGCGCATTTCTTTTCCTGATCAGCGCCGGTGAAATTAAAACGCGCCGCGTAGGCGCGGGCGTTGATGAAGGAATTACCTATTTTGAGCTCGTCGCTCGCGCCGGCGATGGTCTCATAAACGGTCATTTCGGGGTCTATGTTTGAGTGCTGCTGGTCAAAATAGCCGAGCTTCACCGTGTCTCCGACTTTAAAACTGCCGGAAAGAGCTTTTTCCGTGCCCATTATCATACGGAAGAGAGTGGTCTTACCCGCGCCGTTGGGGCCTATTATCCCCACAATGCCGTTGGGTGGGAGGGCGAAATTCATTTCCTCAAAAAGCAGATTGTCGCCGAAGGCCTTTGACACATCCTTCGCCTCGATAACCAGATTGCCCAGGCGCGGGCCGTTGGGTATGAATATCTCAAGTTGTTCCTCACGCTGTTTTATATCCTCGTTGAGCAGCCTGTCGTAGGCCGCCAGCCTCGCCTTGGATTTCGCCTGCCTGGCGTGGGGCGACATCCTCACCCATTCCAGCTCGCGCTCAAGAGTCTGCTGCCGTTTCGTTGACTGCTTTTTCTCCTGTTTGAGCCGCAGGGCCTTCTGTTCCAGCCATGAAGAATAATTGCCTTCCCAAGGGATGCCCTCGCCGCGGTCGAGTTCAAGTATCCAGCCGGCCACATTGTCCAGAAAATATCTGTCGTGGGTGACGGCTATGACCGTCCCCGGGTATTTGTTGAGGAACTGCTCCAGCCACTGCACGGATTCGGCGTCCAGATGGTTCGTCGGCTCGTCGAGAAGAAGTATGTCGGGCTCCGATATCAGCAGCCGGCACAGCGCCACACGCCGCCTCTCGCCGCCGGAACAGGTCTTTATCAATGTCTCGCCCGGCGGACAGCGCAAAGCGTCCATGGCCCTTTCCAGCCTGTGGTCCAGCTCCCAGCCGTTGTGCTTGTCAATCTGCTCCTGCACCTCGCCCTGCTCCGCTATGAGCTTGTCCATTTCATCCGGCTCCATGGGCTCGGCGAAACTGTCGTTGATCTTATCGTATTTTTTGAGCAGCTCCGCGATGGCGCCGGCGCCCTCCATGACGATTTCCTTCACCGTCTTGCTGTCATCCAGATGCGGCTCCTGCTCCAGCATCCCCAGCGAATAGCCGGGCGAGAAAACCACCTCGCCTGTATCGGCCTGCTCCGTGCCGGCGATGACCTTGAGGAGCGTGGACTTTCCCGCACCGTTCAAACCGAGAACGCCTATTTTTGCTCCGTAGAAAAAGGACAGATATATATCCTTCAGCACCTTTCTTTGCGGGGGGTATGTCTTGCTCACGCCCACCATTGAAAAAATAATTTTATTGTCCGCCATAAAAGAACTCCCTTCTCACATTCCCATAATAGAAGCGCTATTGTACAAACTTTCACCCAATTGTCCACAATTGGGGACGTTCATTGACTTATTGACTAACTCGATGAACATTTCCAAAGTTGTGGCATGATATTTCGAAACACGGTTTGAAGATTTCAATGTTACACTGTGAGTGTCTCCTCTTTGTTTCAAGTAAAAAGTGGCATTATAAACAATAAAATTCAAACAAACACAATACCCTAATATCCGCTGAAGTTAGTCAGTTAGTCAGTTAGTCAATAAGTCAATGAACGTCCCCTTTTTGAATAGGGGATAATTTGCTAAAATTCCTGTCTGATGAAACGATACATGATATATTTAAAGGCCGCCGCAGCGCTAGCGCTGGGATGGCTCGCCGCCTTCGCTTTTGTTAATCTGTTGACAAGGGACCTGCCGGACATAGACATCCTGCAGGAATACTCGCCGCCCATAATCACAAAACTTTATGACAGGCACGGTAAAGAGTTTGCCGAATTCTATATTGAGCGGCGCGTCGTCACGCCTATCACTGAAATACCCGTTGATCTCCAGAACGCGATGCTGGCAATCGAGGACACAAGCTTTTTTCAGCACTGGGGCATCAATCCCAAGAGGATAGTCAGAGCTTTTATGGTGAATGTTGAGCGGGGCCGCATCTCACAGGGGGCCTCCACCATCACCCAGCAGTTGGCAAAAGTCATGTTCCTCACCCGCGACAAAACCATCGCGAGAAAAATAAAAGAGGTTTTCCTCGCCGTACAGCTTGAGAAAAAATATTCCAAGCAGGAGATACTCCAATACTACCTCAACCAGATATATTTCGGAGCGAGCGCCTACGGCGTTGAGGCCGCCTCAAAAGTTTATTTTGACAAATCCGTCAGGAACCTGAACCTCGCCGAGAGCGCTCTCCTCGCCGGGCTTCCCCGCGCGCCCAGCAGATACAGCCCTTTTAACAGCCTGAAAAACGCTTATCAGCGGCGGCAGATTGTGCTGAAGAGGATGCTGGAAGAAACAATGATAGACGAGGATCAGTATGTGGACGCTTCCGCCACGCCAATATCTATGCAGGTTATAGACGACAATCCTGAAACAGCGGCATACTTCAAAGAATATGTCCGCCAATATCTTGAAGATAAATACGGCTATAACGCCATATACAAAGCGGGGCTGAAAGTGTACACAACCCTGGATTATGAGATGCAGGTCATCGCCGAAGAGGAGCTGGAGGCGAGGTTGTCGGCTTTTGACGATGAGAGGGCGACTCAGATCCGGCGAGGAAGGGAAAAAGCGGAAGGTTTTGAAGTGACGAGTGAGATGGTAAAAGACGATCTCGGCGTCGAGAAGGAAAAATTGTCAATTTTTCCCCATGTGCAGGGCTCACTCCTGGCGATGGACCCGCGAAGCGGCGAAATACTTGCCATGGTCGGCGGCAGGGATTACGCCAAATCCCAGTTCAACCGCGCCGTGCAGGCGAGGCGCCAGCCGGGCTCCGGCTTCAAGATCTTTACCTACACAGCCGCCTGCGACAACGGCTACAGCGTCGTGAGCGAACTTGAAGACTCGCCTGTGGTCTATTTCCAGGAAGGTATTAAATGGAAACTCCTCTCGCGCACGACAGACCTCTCCGATCTGGATCCGCAATTCCTCATAAACATACCTCCCGATAAAATATGGATACCCTCAAACTACGACGGTGACTACGGGGGGAAAACCCTGCTTGTGGAAGCCGTAAGAAAATCCCAGAATCTCTGCGCCGTGGATCTCATTCAGCGCATCGGACCGGAGCTTGTCGTCAAATACGCCCGTAAAATGGGCGTGACGGGCGAGCTTCTGCCAATACCGTCGCTGACCCTGGGAACCGGTGAGGTCACGCTGCCGGAAATGGTGACGGCATACGGCATTATCGCCAATGAGGGCATCAAAGTGACGCCTTACGGCATAATAAAAATAACCGACAATTCGGACAAGCCCTTAGAGGTGAACGGCCCGAATCCCGAAAAATGCCTGTCGCCGCAGACCGCTTATATCATGAACTGGCTTCTCCAGAATGTCGCCGAACACGGCACGGGAGCCGGCACACGCCAGGTGGCGCGGCCCCGAGGCGGCAAAACCGGCACAACAAACATGTTCACGGACGCGTGGTTCACGGGCTTCATCCCCGAAGTGGTCTGCGGGATATGGACCGGCTATGACAATAACGCAAGCCTCGGCAAGAGAAAATCCGGCGCCGTAATGGCTGTTCCAATCTGGACGGCATTTATGAAAAGGATAACGGAAAGCAGGCCCATATCGGATTTTCACCCCCCCGCGGGCATAAACTTCGTGCCTATCGATAAAAATACGGGCAAAAGAGCCCTGCCGGATAATCCTGATGCCGTATTGATGCCCTTTATAACTGGCACCGAGCCGCTGAGATACAATTAAGAAGGAGGACACGTGACTGAAAAGATTTATAAAGACGGAATCAAAGCCGCCGTTTCGCTGATAACAATGGCCGGCAGAACAGCGCCGAAAGCCAAAGGAATGGACACAATCGTAATTAAGATACCAACGGCGGCCGAAATAAAAAAGCTAATAAAAAAGATGAAAGAAATCGGGAAAATACGCGACGCGACAGGCATTTCAAACTCAGACGCCATAATACTTATAGGGGCCTACGACAAAGACCGCGGCCTTGACTGCGGCTTCTGCGGGGGCTCCTGCAAATCACACAAAGGCCTCTGCGCCTACACAGGGATAGACCTTGGAATAGCCATAGGCTCAATGGTTTCAAGAGCCGCAGACATGAGGATAGACAACAGAATAATGTACACGGCGGGCCTTGCCGCTCTTAAATGTTCTCTGATGCCCAAAAATGTGAAAGCCGCCTTTGCCATCCCACTGTCCGTCTCATCAAAAAATATCTTCTTTGACCGCTAGCGCTATACGGGCAAGCGAACGGAGCGATTTCGCGTCCGGCTCATCCGCCGGGCCGCATATATCCGAGCCCACTATCCTGTGCTCCTTCTTTATTGACTCAATAATACTGACAACCTGGTCAAGAGACACCTTCCCGTTTCCCCAGTCCGTCGTCGCGTAAGCTTCCTCCAGCAGGTCCATGTCCACGGATATATAAACATCCTTTGTGGGAATATTGAGAGGACTTTCCATATTTCCGAGTCGCAGGCGCCTGAATTTTCCCGTATAGACGGAAGGCGCGTCGCCTTTCTGAAGTATGAGCGCATCTTCCGGAAAACGGTAGGAGTGATTCTCATAAAACCATTTTTTCTCAGTGTTTATGCCTATCAGTATGACTTTCTTTATATTTGGCTGCTCCATCATCGGCCGCACCCAGGAACCGCAGTCAAAAAGAGCATCTCCGCCGAGGCGGTAATCCGTGTGCGCGTCAAACACGACGACGGTAACTTCGCTCTTAATATTCTGTATGAGATAACGCGCGAGGTGATGATAATTGCCGGAGCCGTAAAAACAAACAGCCCCTTTCTTCAGCCCCGCGAGAGGCGCCATGAAATCTTTGAGCAGAACATCCGGATATCGCAGAAGATTCCGGATCTCATCACCCGGGTCCACCAGCGCGCAATCCTCCGCGGGAATCACATCATTTTCAATCAGATAATCCCTCTGGGCGGCGGCGCCCGGCAAATCCACAAAAACATACGCGGCGTCTTTATCACCGGAGACTGTCCGGCGATGCCCCTTGACCGGATCATATTTCAAAACCTGATTTTTTCCATGGCCATCAAATCCCTCAAGGGCTTCAGCAAAAAAAAGGCCGCTCTTCCCCGTTTCTACAGCGCTTTTAACGCCTATCCAGGCCACGGACGGCAGATAGGCCGAGCGCTTGAAATTAAGCGCGAATTCTTTCGCCAGGTCATAACTCCGTCCGTAATCTGCCGCGGCATAGGCCTTGTGCAATAAACCCAGCTGACCCGCCTCGGCAGCGCCGTCCCCGAGGCGCGGCGACGCGGAACAAAGAAAGCCCGTCACAAAGACAACAAGGGCAAGAGAGAGGTTTCTGATGAAAATCAATTAGAGCTGTCTTTGTAACGAAATATTCTGTCAGGAATCGGCGAAGATGCGCGTATGGCGCTCAGCGTTATCTCAAATTCATCTTCGCCGTCGGAGAACTCCACGCGTGAGGGGACATATATTCCGCCGGCCATGACATAATGGTATTTGACGCTTTCCAGCACATCTCCGTCGGCAAGCACATATATCTCGCTGATAAGCCCCCGCTCGTGGTCAACTATGATATCCCTGTCCCTGTCGCAAAAAGCGCAGTCGGAAGAAGCGCCAACCGAGGGCGATCTTTTTCTGCTGTACGCCTCCCACTGCTTGTATGCTTCTGGGGGCATTTGACCGCTCCGGGCGAGCTCGCGCATAAACTGCTTCTGATGTTCTATGGGGGCAAGCTCCTCCGCGGAAGCCTCCCGCTGGCGTATGCTGACCTCATAATACCTGATTTTCCCGTCTTTGTTGTAATCTTCCGCCGGAGCGACTGTCACGGAGGCATCACCGAAATCTGTCATATCGCCCGCTATATGGCTGAAAACCCCGCCCATGCCGGACTGCGCCGCGGAACCGAGCGCGTAACCGTCCTTATCCACCGTAACAATACCGTCGGGCCCGCTGATCGCGCTCAGGCCCGCGCCCTCAAATTCATCCGGCCCCGTAAAATCTATCCGCGACATGGGCGGCTTGTAAAAAAATTTTCCCGTAAACATGATATCGCCGGACGGGAGCTCTTTTCTTGTAATAAGCGCCTGCATATTTTTGATTTTATCCGTGTTCTTCTTCACCTTAGAAAAAAGCTCCTCAACGCTCATTTCGTCGTCAGCGAAGGCCTGCGTGGAAAAAGCGACAAGCAGCGCGGACAAAACGCAAAGCTTAAAGCGCGCTTTCATTTAAATGCTCCGTATCAATACGGCACTTCCTCTATTTTCATACCCTCGTCCATTATTTTAGGCGTCACGAATATCACAACCGTTGTCCTGTTGTCAACGCTGCCGTGTGAGCCGAAGAGATATTTGAGAATGGGAATCTCGCCGAGAAGCGGCAGGCCCTGGCTGGTGTTCTGCTTGAATGTCCTTAGGAGCTTGGCGACGGCAACCGTCTCTCCGCTTCGCATCTGCAGAGTTGAAGACGCGTTTCTTGTGATAACCGCCGGCACTTTCGTGTTGGAGTAGATCGCTCCATCTTCCCAGTCCAGGTCGCTCACCTCGGCAAAAACGGAAAGCCCTATTTTCTGCTCTTTGTCGTCAATAACCGTCGGCACGATGTTCATTTTTATACCGTAGTCCTTCCACTCCACAACGGGCCCGTCCTGCGTTATAACGATATAGGGCATTTCCCCGCCCACCATGAATCGCGCGTTCGTGCCTGATTTTGTGATCATCCTCGGGTTTGCAAGGAGCCGGGCCGCGCCCTTACTCATCATTAGCTTGAGATCCCCTGTAATGGCGCTTAACCTCGCGAATTCGCCCACCCTGAATAAACTGGGCAGCTCCGGCATAACGGCCGGAACGCGGGCGTCCTGGGTGTATGAGATTTCGCCCATGTTTATGCCGTCCACCCATTTGATGCCCATCTCGCGAGCCTGGTTGTTTTTTATCTCCACGGCCTCAATGGCGATCTCAAGCAGTTTGGCCGGTTTTTTGTTGACCATATCCAGCATTGTCAGCTCGTCGGCGGTGGATTCGTCGGTGAGGCGCTTGGCCACCTGCGCGCGCGCCGGCGAAAGGACAGCCCCCATCATAAGCAAGACCATGATTTTGTTTATCATAATTATTTCTCCTCCCTTAGCAGGTTTCGTTTTATAAATTCAGCGTATAACGCTTTACCGTATAACGGCGATTTTAATCTTTTCGTCAACACCGCCTCCCCTTATGAGACATATATAAATTCCGCTGGCCACCTTACGGCCCTTGCCATTCCTGCCATCCCAGGGAAGTTCATACCACTGAGCGGATTGCATATAATTCGCCACAAGCTCATTTTGCGAAATTTCCCAGGTTTTTACAAGCATTCCCACCGCATTATAGACGGCTATCTTGACAGGAGCCGGATCCGCCATTGTCCATCTTATTTTTGTGGCGCCGTCCCTTGACATTATGAACGGATTGGGATAATTATTCGCCCGCGGCGGACTCTGGGCGCTTCCCTGTATCGTAACGGATGTTGAGGAAAATTCGCTCCCGTTAATGCGTATCTCCACATTGTAGATACCGTCGGGAAGCCCTACCGGCGCCCAAGCCACCGAAGTGGACAAAGCCACCTGATAAGTCGCCGAAGACAACTCCGCAATAAATCCGCCCGTGGAGGAAACCCTTATCTCA
>Ga0210049_1002786_pt1 | contig 16192 bp, 20 predicted proteins | sample CryGeyCG2014_300_2_FD_183964 | JGI IMG/M metagenome (GOLD analysis project Ga0210049, IMG submission 183964) | Groundwater microbial communities from aquifer - Crystal Geyser CG06_land_8/20/14_3.00 (SPAdes) (version 2) | ecosystem: Environmental > Aquatic > Deep subsurface > Groundwater | place... | reverse complement strand
CCTCTATTCAGTATTTAGTAGAATTAGAGAAACAAACAAAGACAAATATAGCCAAAATTTACTTGGACAACCAAAGATTTTCTGATGGCTATGCTTGGATTTTCCCTAAATCAAAGAATACAGCCAATATTGGGTTAGGCGGGAAAGGGAATCTTTCGGGCAAATTCGATGAATTTATGGAAAGAGTTGTTAAGAGAGATTATGAAAGCTTTAAATTATTAGAAAATCGAAGCGGAGTTATCCCATTTGGCGGTATCCAGTCAGCAATCGCGAAGGAAAATGTTTTATTGGTTGGCGACGCCGCGGGTTTGGCCGACCCAATTTTTTTAGGCGGGATAAATCAAGCAATGTGGTCGGCTAAAATAGCCGCTCAATGCATCTTAGAAAATGCAGTTAATTTATACGAATCAAAAATAAAATCAATGCCCTTTGCCGATCCTGAACTAATTAAAGCGAGGGAAATTTTCTATTCATTTGACAATCAAGTTTTAAATGAATTAGGAGAAATTTTAGAAAATAGAGGTACTTCTTATCTGAAAACTACGGCGGGAATTATAAAATTTTTATCTAAGCCCAATTTGAGAAAAAACTCTTTTAAACTATTTAATTTTTTCTCTGTTTGGTGGAAAAATCGAGATTATTTGTGGTAGATGGACAAGTTTTTATGACAATAATTGAGATTTTGATTTAGTGATGGTAAAAAAAAGATATGCAAGAAATTAAGAAAATCTTAAAACAATTGACTCGGGAAAGAGCGAAAAAGGAAATTGATGCGATTCAGAGAGTAAAACTGCCACCTTATTTTCAAAAATGGATAAAAGAATACAAAAAAGTAAGTAACAGAAGTAGTTATCTTTGGTTATGGACCTATCGAAGTGTTCAACTCGTGACCCTTCCCGATGTTCCTTTAAAATATCGTAGATCCTTATATGAAACAAAGTCTCTTATGGTTATGTTTGTTACTTTATTAGATGACGTGGCTGATAATATGAAAAGTGAGAAATTATTACAAGAAATATTGAAAACTCCATTTTTTAAAAAAAAAGATATAAAATTTCATCAGTTAAATTTTAAAGAAAGAAGATATCTTAAGTTTACAATGAAATTGTGGGATCACATCATAAAGACTATTGAAAGATATCCAAAATACTATGAGTTTAAAGATATTTTTGAGTTCGACCTCAATCAAATACTTAATATTATAAAATATGCTTATTTAGTTAACAAGAAGAACTGTTTAATTAATAAAACAGAATATTGCTTATATTTTCCTCATAATCTGCCGATAATTCTTAGTTTTACAATCGATTTGATGTGTTATCTAAAGTTTGACATTAAGGAGCTTGGGAAAATAAGAGAGGTTGGTTGGGAAGCACAAAAATTAGGACAATCTGTGAATTGGATTACTACCTGGGAGAGAGAGATAACAGATAAAGATTTTACAAGTGGAATTTTCGCTTATGCAATAGATTTAGACGTCCTAAAAGTCGACGAATTAAAGGAAGGAAAAAATGGCGGGATTATAAAAAAGATAAAAAAAGCAGAAATTGAAAAAAAAGTCCTAAAAGAATGTTCGCCTTTTTATAACAAGATCAAAAAATTAAAAAAGAAAATTAAGACCATAGATGTCGGTGAATTCCTTTTAAATTTTAAAAAGCTTATTATTTTGCAACTTTCTAGTCGCGGAAATTATTAAAATAAAATATGTCTAATTTAATAAATAATCCTATTCTTGTATTACTTAATATTATCAGTGTCGGAATAGCTGTTTGGGTATATTCAGCAAATAAAAAAGAAAAAGTTAATCAACTTTTTTTCTTAATAATACTCTGTGCGATCGTTTGGACAAATCTCAATTATGCTGGAGATATAGTAACCCAACCACAGCTATCCCTTCTTTTAAAAAGAACATACTTTGCTTTGGTTTCCCTTTTTTTTATATTTGCTTATTTTTTTTCTGTCTATTTTCCTATAGCCGTTAAAAAAAGATTTTTCTTATTCGAAAAAACTGCAATATTTGCCTTAGCTTCAGTTTCCTTTTTAACTATCTTTACCAATTTTGTTGTTCAAGATGTAGAAAAGAAAAAGTGGGGATTCGAGATTATACCAGGAAGTGGTATAATTATTTTTTACTCATTGGTAGTTCTTTTTATTTTTCTTATTCTTTTTAATTTAATAAAGAAATATCTTAACCTTCCAATAAAAGATAAATTAAAATTACAATATTTTCTTATTGGAAGTATTTTTTATGCGTTATTTCAGTCTATTTTTAATATTTTTTTCCCTATTGCCTTACAGACCAAACAATATTGGCAATTCGGTGATTACTCTCTCGTTTTCCTTCTTGGTTTCACTGCCTACGCCATTGTTAAGCGGGAATTGTTTGGCATCAAAGTAGTCTTAACCTCTCTTTTAATCGGAGCGATAGGGATAGTGTTGGCATTGCAAATACTAATCGCACCGAATACTTTATGGAGAATCATAGATACTATTATTTTTCTTTTATTTTGCCTCTTCGGTTATTACTTACTGCGAGCTGTTCAACAAGAAGAGAAAAGACGAGAAGAGGCGGAAATGCTGGCTATAAGGGAAATGGCTTTTCGGCAGAAAGCCGAAAAGCTCGCGGCTGAATTTAAACGGCTTGATGAAGCGAAAACGCAGTTTATGCTGGCAACACAACATCACTTGAGAACTCCCTTAACTTCAATACAGGGATATTTGAGTATGCTTTTGGAAGGGAGTTACGGGAAAATTAGCGATAGGGCAAAGCCAAAAATCAAAAACGCTTTGGTGGCAACGCAGAGGCTGATTAGGCTTGCCAATGAATTTCTGGACGTGGCGCAATTTGAGGTGGGAAAAGAAACAATGGCAAAAAGAGAAGTCCAAATTGAAGAAGTTTTTGACGAAGTTGTTGATGAGCTAAGGCAAACGGCGAAAGAGAAAAAACTTTACGTAAAGCTCGAAAGACCAGAACAATCCTTACCTTCAATAATGGTTGACCGCGAAAAAATAAAGGAAGCAATTTATAATGTGGTTTTTAATGGGATAAAGTACACGGAACGTGGCGGCGTTACAGTCAAATTGGAAATTGTAAATGGCAAATTGCAAATTGTTATTACCGATACCGGTATCGGGATGGAGCCGGAGGAGATTGCGGGATTGTTTGCAAAAACTTTTGAAAGGGGCGAACAGGCAAAGAAACTTTATACCACAGGTCGAGGTATCGGGCTTTATCTGGCATATCAGATAATCAAAGCCCACGGCGGCCGTCTGTGGGCAGAATCTGAAGGAAGAGGAAAGGGCTCGACTTTTTATATTGAATTGCCGATAAATTGACATTCGGTCGCTAAAAATGATAATCTAAATTATCAATCGTTAAAGCAAAAGCTTATGGACAAAGTTATTACTATCCCAAAAGAAATAGCTAAAGACGACCTCATTATTACAGGGAGGGAAAGTTTTGAGAGGTTAAGTAAAGTATATGACCTACAAATTTACTACAATTATTAATCAGGAAGGCAAGTGGTATGTTGCTTATTGTCTTGAGTTAGGAGTAGTAAGTCAAGGAAGGACTATTGAAGAAGCTCAAAAGAATCTCAAAGAAGCTGTAGGGCTTTACTTGGAAGATTATCCCAAAAACAAAAGGAATTTGTCTAAAAGAGCACCTTTGATAACCACTCTTGAGCTTGAATATGCCTAAAACCTTTTCTGGGAAAAAGGTTATTAAAATTTTATGCCGATATTTCGGCTTTTATTTTGTTTCGCAGAAAGGCAGTCATGTTAAATTAAGGAAGACCTTAAAGGGCAAAGAAATTATTACGGTTGTTCCGCTTCATAGAGAACTTGCTACGGGAACCCTTAGAGGAGTTTTAAGGCTAGCGGAGGTAGACGAGAAAGAATTTTTCGAAAAAACCTAATCTAATTATTAGTATAACGGTGGGATTTGAATAGAAAAGGGAGAAAAATAGTGTCAGGAAAAATCAGAGTTGACACTATTTTCCATAAAATATTTTTAGAATGAATAATAAATTTAAACTATTGCCGGTAAAACCATTCCAAGAAACGCTTCATGGCGGTTATTGCGGTCCCGCTTCCCTAAAGATGGTTTTGGATTATTATGGAGTGACTAAGAGTGAAAAGGAATTAGCAGAGATGTTAAAATGCGATCCAGAGCACGGGACAGATGACAAATCGATTGCGGAGACTGCAAAGGATTTGGGATTTAAGGTTGAAATAAAAGAAGAATCTTCTTTTAAAGACATTAAAGGTTGGCTAGATAAAAAAGTTCCGGTTATCATTGATTGGTTTACCAGGGGTAGATATGATTATCCGGAGGATGATGTAGCAGATGGTCATTATTCTGTGGCGATTGGATTAGATAACAGATTTATTTATTTACAAGATCCTGAAGTGGGCAGGGTGAGAAAAATTAATAAGGAAGATTTTTATAGAGTTTGGTTTGATTTTTCAACTGACTATTTCGAGCGAAGCGAGAAACAAGGTTCTTGCCGTAGGCAAGTTCTTATTTCGAACGAAGTGAGAAACAAGGTTCTGCCGAAGGCAAGGTTCTTATTTCGAGCAAAGCGAGAATCAAGGTTCTTGCCGAAGGCAAGGTTCTTATATTAAAAAGTGTGAAGATTTAATTCTTAGACAACTAATAGCGATATATCGTTAGTTTTGATGACTGAGAAAGCTGTGGGCGGAATCTGAAGGAAGAGGTAAGGGAAGCACGTTTTACGTGGAGCTACCGATGGTTGTTTAGTTTTTGAGACAATTCTGTGCGATGAATTTACAGTTGACATAATTAAGTAGGCCTGTTATTATACATTTATTATAACGAGGCGAAGCACATTAAAAAAATAAAGGAGGTTTGACATGAGTCTCGGTGTCTTTTTTGAAAGATTGGGTAATTTCGGAGATCAATTAGTTACAAATGGCATTTCTATCGAAAGTCTACGGCAAGAATATGGTATCGATCATAAGAGAATATATCCTTTCGCTAATAATCATTTTTTATTCTGCTCCGATGACTCTGGAACGCCATGCCTTACCTTTGATGAATTCAGAAGTTTTAGAAAAGAATTGAACAATCTTCCTCTATCTGAAGATGATAAAGCTTTTCTGAATGAATATATTGAAGGAAGAATCAGATACTACAATAGTCCGCGTCGCGGTAACTGCGTGGCGCTTAGAGGATTTCCTTATTATCGGATGGTCCAGAAAAGAGACAATACTGTTTTGGTTAGACTTTTGAAACAGGACCTTTATCTTGATGCCAAGACTTTTAACTTTCTAGCAAGGTTGGGTTATCGAGTTCCAAAAGAATTGAGCTTTATGGTAGTTGATCACATAAAGAACGCCGTTTTCCGAATAATGTACGCCTATATAGCCAAATCATTATCACAAAAAAATTTCTTTCATGTAGAGGACTGGTCTTTATTAGATGGATTGGCGCGGCTTCTATGGGAAATTCTTGTCCATATTCTATTAGACGATGAATATATAATACTCTCGCAGATAAGATTTGACGGATTATCCGAAGTACTGGAAAAAGTTTCTGATGGTGATTTCCGTAGGATTCTGGAACTTGACAGTGCAAAAACCCTATTAAGAATGGCGACTACTTATTTTCAAAGGTATCCCGACTTTGATTGTTGCGTGGATATTCTTTACGGTGGAATAGAAATTGGATACGCTCTTTGCGCCTATGGTCTATTTACCCGTAGGCCTATCCCGAGGTTTTTTGTTCCTGCAATATTCTCATTGAATCGTTTAAAGAAAGGGGAGATAGATCAGAGTATTTTAGGGGAAGACGGGTTGATAATTTCGGGGAAATTGAACGAGGTGATTCCTGGATATTTCCTTGAAGAAATATCTAAAATTGGCCGACCTAAAATTTTAGTAGCTGATAATAATATAACGACAGGATATTCGGTAAGAGTGCTGAGAGATTCCTTAAGAAAAAGATTTGGGTTTTGCGAATTGTCAGTTGCCGAGGTAAACATACAAGAAATACAAAGATTATGTCAAGGTTCGCCAGAAGCTAACGGGAGAACAATCGTGCTTAGAGGGGCTGATCTGTATCAACCCCCCGTAGGAGAGTATGTAACATGTTTTGGCTTAAGGGATAAAAGCCAGGTTATAAACCGCGTGAAGTTCATTTTAGGATGCGGAGATTATACGCAAATTGAAGGATATGACTTTGACGGAACGTTATTCAAGACCGGCGCCCTTCATCGGATGTCGTGGAACAGAGCGTTAAAAAAACTAGGGATTGAATTTGATGTGGCTACTTTGCCCAGCAATTCTGGTTTGAGTTTTCGTGAGGCGGCGCTTAATATCTATCGATATCTTATCGGAGTCGGTATCGATATAACACTAACTGAGGATATGTTCATTCGGGAACTTTGCGACGCGAAAGAACAATTTCTAAAGGATGTTCATGAAAGAGACATTATTTCCATTGCTAAGGCTATAAATTTAGCACGAATGGATGTGGCTAATACGAAAATAATTGTAACTAATGATAGATTAGGATTTGTCCTACGTTGTCTTGAAAAAAAGCATCTCATAGAATATTTCGCCTACCTTATTTGCGAAGATTATGCCTATTCGGTTAAATCCAGAGAAAAAGTTGCCTTGGTAGGCAAGGGAAAACCTTTTATAGATGCTTACCTAGAAGCTTCTGATTATTTTCATTTGCCGCATATACAAACATACTATGGTGATAACGATGTGATTGACAGAGAATTTGCCCAAAGACTTCACTGCGATTTTGTCTTGATAGGGTAAAACCATGTCTAAATCTTCGTTAGTTTTTTAATGAACCCGTTCATGCCTACGAACGGGTTCATAATTTTTCAAACTTCGTTAATATTTGTATAATAAAATAGGTATTCACTCGCTATCGTTCGTTCTGCACTATCTTAAATCGGAATTTTCTTTTAATTCCGAAGGAATCACAAGGAGGTGCGAAGTACCACTGATTCGGAATTCCGATACTCTAAATTAAAAACAATTATGAATAGAATTAAAAAATTTTTAGTTATAGGACCCGTTCTTTTAGATTTGACAATAAAGTTAAAAAATAGAAAAGATTTTAATAGAAAAATGTTAACTGTAAGTATCGGCGGAAAAGGATACAATGTGGCGCATACTTTATCCTTATTCGGGGCGCCAGTATCTCTCGCCACAATCTATGGTTTTGATGATATAGGGAATTATCTAATTAGACAAATAAAAAAACAAGGTATCAAATTATTGACCACCAGTAAACTTGCCGCTCGTTCAGGTGTCTGTATGAGCTTTATCGGTAAAAAGGGAGACATAATTTTAGATAAGGTTGATACCGAAATTTTTAAAGAAGAAAAAGTTCCAAAAATTGATTGGGGAAAAGTGGATATTATAATTGTAATCTCCACAACGAGTGCCAAAACCTTAACTTATCTGAAAAGAATGAAAAAAAGATTTCCGAATAAAATCTTTTGTCTCGAAATCGCAGGACGGAAGACTATTGCAAATGTGTTGCCCTACCTAAAGACCTTTGATTTTTTTATAAGCAATTTAAAAGAAGCTATACATTTTGGCTTTGGATTAAAGACAAAACCATCAATCAAAAACGTAGTTGAGAGCTTATTGAAAAATGGGCCTAAAATAGTGCTTGTTACAGCGGGCTCAAAGGGTATTTATTATGGACATAGAGACATTAAAAATCAATTTATTATTAAGCATATTAAGGCTAAAAAGATAAAAAATATAGTTTCTACGTTAGGTGCAGGCGATAGCGTAACTGCTTCTTTCTGTGCCGCATATTACGGTCGGAGTCTTTCATTAGAAAAAAGCGTTGAAATTGCCAACGAGGTGGCAGCGATAACGGTAACAAAAGAAAAACCATTTCCCAGTTTCTTGCCAAAATATATTTTAAATTTTTTTAAATAATATTTTTATGAAATTCGTTGAACACGTAAAGTTAACGCCTCAAGCTGTTATAGATACATTAAATTTTAAACATTCATTCAAAAAAATACCAGATAGAGTGCGCAGGTTGTACATTATTGGCAGTGGTTCTTCCTACAGTCAAGCATTATATTTGGCCAGTTTATTTAACGAACATTCAAGATTTAAAGCAATATGCGAAAACCCTTATAGTTTCGTGAAATACAGCAACTTTGACACAGACGATTTATGTATACATTTTTCGCAGGAAGCAAAAAGGAATGATAACATTTGCCCGATAAGATTTGCTAAAAAGAAAGGTGGGCACACTATTCTTTTTACTTCTAAACCAGAAACGCCCTTGGTCAAGGACGTTGATGAAGTTTATTGGTACGCCCCCGAAGTCGAAAAGATTTTAGTTGCGTCTATGAGCTATGCGGCAGGATATGCAGCGGCATTAAAATATTTTAATGCTCAGATGAACTTTAATGGTCGTACTCCGATTAACTATGATATAGAAGAAATCGAAAAATCGATGAATAGGGCTTGGGAAACAGAATATGGGTTCAAAGATGTTTTCACTGTTTACCTGTATTCAGGTTATGGTCAATCAATAGCAGTTGAGGGAGCTTTAAAGGTTAACGAATGTCTTTTACAAGACGGAGAAGCTTATGAAATAAAACATTATTCGCATGGAAAACATTTTGTGAGCTATAACCGAGATCGTCTATATAACGTAATTTACCACGAAAAAGATCAGAATTTAGTTGATCTATATCGAGAAACTATTTTTGAAAAACATCATTTAATAAACTACATGAAAAGTTCTTCGCGACCAGAGATAGCTATTTTCGACTGGCTCATGCAGATGCTAGTCTTTACTGCTTACGGCATGAAAAAGAAAAATATTGAGCTCAAAGATATGCCTATTAGAGATAAAATAAAGATCCCTCATGATTTTAAATATTAGACATCTTTTTACCGAAAATTTTATCGACTGCAATTAAATTACTTATTCTCGCAAGAAAAATCAGACCACCGGTCGGGGCATCGGGCTTTATATATTCAATCAAATCATCAAAGCCAACGGCGGTCGTCTCTGGGCAGAGAGTGAAGGGAGAGGAAAGGGAAGTACGTTTTATATCGAGTTGCCGGTTCTAGTTTAATTTTCAAATCAAGCCAAACTAATTGCCCTATGTAGGTTGTTGTTGAATAACTTTGTCGTTTCTTTTGATATCGTTATCAAATTTGCAATTCATTCCTGTCAAGCAAGCACTAACTAAAGTTATTTCATCGGAGCTTATTTTAATAAAAAAATAATGGCTGAATTTATATAAAACTCAGCCAATTTTAATTTTGTTCCTACTTGGCAGAATCTAAAAGACTTTTCTGAATACCTTTTGATTTACTTACAGCCTGCTCTATTTCCTCTGTAGTTTTTTTGATCCCGTAAATATTTATTCCTATTAAAGGAATAAATATTTTTTCTCTTTCCATCTCATTTTTCAATTCCTCTATAAAAACCCCTGAACCTTTTAGTTTCCGACCTCGCTCGAAAAGATAATCAACTGCACAAGAAGGAGAATTTTCCAGACCAAGCATAAAAAGTACCTGATAGTTATTTCCTTTTAACTTTTTTGCAAAAGAGATTATTTCCTCCGCATATCTCCTACATATTTCCCTATACTCTTTGGTGTTGTATTTTTGCTTAATAGCCGGTTTCCTTTTGATTCCCTCGTATTCTATTTCAGGACAAGGCATTTGGATAATATTAATTTCTTCTCTAATTAGCAACTCTGCTATTGGTGTAATTACTGACGGATATTTCTTAACAATACCTTCTGCTCTTATTCCTTGGGCAAAAAAACAAAAAGGAACAAAGATAAATTTTTTACTTCTTTTCATATTTCCTTATCTCCTGTTGGTTTATAATTGGTTCGGTATAATTCATTTATTATATCTTTGGCTTCTGGAAATATCAATTCATCAAGCATTCTTTCCATCTCTTTTATGCTTTCCCTTTTTGTCTGATAGTCGTATAGAGGCATAGCAAACACGCAAAAAGGCTCTGTCGTTTTCGGAATTATCCCTGCCATAATTAATTCTTCCTTTACCTCTCCTTTACTTTTTACTGTCCAAACTGGCAAAAGAAGTTCTATTGAAAATTCCTTGCACAATTTTTTATATCTTTCTACTATTGATGGTTGTTGTTCTGGATAACCCTGTGATTCTCTTGCTCCTTCTGCCAGATATGGAATATTTCTTTGCAGACATTCTGTTATGGCTTTAATATACATTGATGTTCTACAGGTAAGACAAATCACTTCGGTGGGCAAAAGTTGGATATTTTCCCATTTTCCTAAGTCCAGACAGTAATGTATTAGGAACCTTCGTCAAATTCCAACAATACTTTCGACACCAAGGAATTCAAGAGATTCTCCGTAAATTTTCTTTAGTCTTTCTACATTTTTAATAGCATTGTCTAATCCCTTTTCTGTTCCGTTGTCAAAAGTAATCAATGCAATAGATTTAAACCCCAGAGATATTAATCGTGGAACGCAGAGCAGTGTATCGTAGCCTCCAGAAAACATTAAAATACACCCTTCTTTTTCTGTTTTTTCCATTTTGACCTCTCCTTTCTTCTTGTTATTTATTTCTATTCCTGTCTTAATATTTTTTCTTTTCACGCCTACCTTCTTTACCCACTTTTTGGTTTTTAAAGAGCCTTCAGTTCTAAATAAAGCACGATAGAACTAGATATTTTATCCTATATCATGATTTAAATTTTGTCAAACGAAGTTTGAAGTTTGAAAAAAGTTACACTTCGGAGTAAAATCCATTCGGTTACAGAAAAAAGTTGACATTATAATTAGTTCGTTATAATGTTTAGGTAGCACAAACCATAAGCGTTCTTTTAGAAAAAAAATACCATTGATAAGACACTAAAAGGGAGGTGAGCCAAAATGGACATTGTAGAAATAGAAAGGGAATTTATTCCGAAACTGAGAGATGCGAATCCGGAAAAAAGAAGCGATGCGGCTATAATTCTCGGTGAAATCAGATCTCAAAACGCAGTAGTGCCGCTTATAGAATGTCTTAAAGATCCCATAGAGGAAGTAAGAAAAAATGTCGCAAAGGCGTTGGGCTATATCAAAGTAATAGAAGCGATATCGGCTTTGCTCCAGTCCCTTACGGATACTTCGCCCTTCGTGCGGGGAAATGCTTTTCTAGCCCTTAGCCAGTTCGATGATTTACAGTGCAAAAAAGAAGCTCTTCGAATTTTGGAAAACGAGGATCATCCTTGGGTTTTACATCTAATAAGAAGAGTAAAAGAAGGCATGCTATAAGCAAGGAAACAGCTAAACGAGAGAAATATGTCTGTTTCTTTTGTCGGAATAAATCGGCGGGAGGTAGATAAAGCCAAAAAAACCTTACGGTCATCATTAAGTCAGTGGAGAACGTTAATCTAGAAAAGTGGCCTTGTGCCACTTTTTTCTTTTTCGCGGAGCCAAATATAATTCTTTATATCTACCTCAGTTACGACTCTTATACCATGTTTTTTCAACAATGCTGCTGTTATGCCATCATTTTTAACTAATTTTCCTGAAAAGGTTCCATCGTAGGTTTGTCCTGCTCCACACGATGGACTTTTAGATCTGAGAATTGCTAATTTGACATTATTGTTTTTAGCAACCTTAAGGGCTTTCCTTGCTCCTTTTAAGAAAGCTTGAGTTACATTTTCGCCACGAATTGATTTTACTAAGATTTTGTTCTGTTTGCCATTTATTTGTACAATCTCACTTGGATCGCGTGGAATAGATAGACTCCCGAGACATTCTGGGCAAATAGCAATAAATTCTCCCTTGTCCTTAAGCAATTCTAAAACTTCTTCGCATAAATTGCTTTCTCCATTATATTTGCAGTTAATACCTAATAAACATGCGGATACTAAAATCATATTTTGATTTTAATCTATTTCATAGTCTTTTACAACTTCCAGCAAGGGCCCATGAGGCCAAAAAATATTTGTAGAGGCATTGGACTTTACTTTGCCAGCCAGATAATCAAGGCTAACGACGGAAGGCTCTGGGCAGAGAGTGAAGGAAGAAGAAAGGGAAGCACATTCTATATCGAATGCCGATTAAAGAAAATTATGAATAGTGAATAGTGAATAATGAATTATGAATGGGTAAATTCTGTTCCGTTGGCGTTTGGTCGCGGCAGTTGACAAAATTTAACAAAAAAAGCTATACTTTAAGAGTATGAAGAGAAAGAAAAAAATAAAAAAGAATATTTTTAATTATACTGTTATTTTTGAGCCTGCAAAAGAAGGTGGTTTTATTATTCATGTTCCTGCCTTGCCTGGTTGTCATACGCAAGGTGAAACTTTAGATGAAGCATATCAGATGGCACAAGACGCTATCTATGGCTATATCAAAACTCTCCAACAAATGCGAAAAGAAGTTCCTATAGAAGTAGGAGATTCTATAGTTGCTAGAATTCCTGTGAAAATTTAAATGAAACTACCAGTAATTAAACCCCAACAACTAATTAAAGTTTTAGAAAAGAAAGGGTGTGTTTTTAAGAGACAAACCGGTAGCCACCGGATTTTTTATTGTTCCTATAACCAAAAAATTATTACTATTCCTATCCACAACAGAGACATTAAAAAGGGATTGCTTCGTTCTATTATAAAAGAATTAAATTTATCAATAGAGGAATTTATTAGATTATTGAAAAAATAAACCTTATCTCGCAGGTGGTTCTCAAGGAGTTCATAATATGAGCGACGATAAAATTGAAAATTGTTATTACTGATACCGGGATTGGGATGGAAAAAGAGGAAATTGCCGGGCTTTTTGAAAAAACTTTTGAAAGAGGAGAACGGGCAAAGAAAATTTATACCACCGGCCGGGGAATCGGGCTTTATATATCCAACCAAATCATCAAAGCCAACGGCGGTCGTCTCTGGGCAGAGAGTGAAGGGAGAGGAAAGGGAAGCACATTTTTTATCGAGTTGCCGATAAATTGACATTCGGTCACTAAAAATGATAATCTGAATTATCAATCGTTAAAGCAAAAGCTTATGGAAAAAGTTATTACTATCCCAAAAGAAATAGCTAAAGACGACCTTATTATTACAGGAAAGGAAAGCTTTGAGAGGTTAAGTAAAGAAAATTCAGAATTAAAAAAAACAATTCAGGCTATTTTGGCTGGAGAAATAGCCTTAAAGAAGGGCAAAACAAGGACTTTTCGCCAGTTTTTGAAATCCAAATGCCGCGATTATGCCAAGAATATCTAAATCACATTCTACGCCTCATTTTGAGAAGAAATTCGAAAAGCTTCCCGGAAACCTACAGAAAATTGCCATCAGGAAAATTCTTCTTTTTGAACAGAATACTTTACATCCTAGCTTAAACGCTCACAAACTTAAAGGACCACTATCTAGCTTCTGGTCCTTTTATATTAACAAAAACTACAGGGTTTTGTTTAGATTCTTAGTAAGCAGCGAAGTGATTTACTACGATATCGATACTCACGACATTTATAAATAAAATAGATTAGTCGCCTCTGGGCGGAATCTGAAGGAAGAGGTAAAGGAAGCGCGTTTTACATTAAATTGCCGATAAACTAAACACATAACATGTAGCAGAGGATATTATATTACCTAAGTGCTTCAAATTTCTGCACGGCACAACCCCGCCGCAAGCGGCGGGGTTGTTGTTGACAAAAACTTTTTAGAGAATACAATAAAAGTATTATGAAAGAAATTGCTCCAAGAATTATTATTGACCCAAAAGTTAGATTCGGAAAACCCACTATTAAAGGAACCAGAATTACCGTAGAGGAGGTTCTTGGTTTTCTCGTTGGGGGAATGGATTTTGAAGAGATTAGAAGAGAATATGGGATAAAAAGAGAAGATGTTATTGCCGCAATAAACTATGCAGCTTCTTTCCTTAAGGGAGAAGAAGTAAGAGTCCGTAAGTTAATTAAGGTATGAACTTTTTTATTGATACGAATCTTCCTTATTCATCCAAGGATATTTTTTGCAAATACGGAAAGACGTGGCATACACAAGATGTGAATCTTCAGGGCGCTTCAGATACGGATATCCTGAGATTCGCGATCCAGAAAAAAGCCATTTTAATAACAAGAGATTTGGAATTTGGAAACCCATATCTTTATCCGAGAAAGTCGCATTGCGGACTCATTATTGTAAGAGTCCCTTTTTATTTTACCGCGAAGCAAATCAATAAAACTTTAAAAGATTTTCTTACTTCCGTTAATAGGGAAAAACTGAAAAATACTATCACAGTAGTAGAGCCCGGCAAAATAAGAATGAGAGGATAAATTTGCACCGGCCGGGACATTGGTCTTCATCTGGCATATCAGATAATCAAAGCGCACGGCGGTAGACTGTGGGCGGACTCGGAAGGAAGGGAAAAAGGAGCGCGTTCCCTGCCTACCGGCAGGCAGGTATATCGAGTTGCCGCTTCCTTAGGATTAGACAAAGTGTCAAGTTTTTGGTAAAGTAAAGTATATGACCTACAAATTTACTACAATTATTAATCAGGAAGGCAAGTGGTATGTTGCTTATTGTCTTGAGTTAGGAGTAGTAAGTCAAGGAAGGACTATTGAAGAAGCTCAAAAGAATCTCAAAGAAGCTGTAGGGCTTTACTTGGAAGATTATCCCAAAAACAAAAGGAATTTGTCTAAAAGAGCACCTTTGATAACCACTCTTGAGCTTGAATATGCCTAAAACCTTTTCTGGGAAAAAGGTTATTAAAATTTTATGCCGATATTTCGGCTTTTATTTTGTTTCGCAGAAAGGCAGTCATGTTAAATTAAGGAAGACCTTAAAGGGCAAAGAAATTATTACGGTTGTTCCGCTTCATAGAGAACTTGCTACGGGAACCCTTAGAGGAGTTTTAAGGCTAGCGGAGGTAGACGAGAAAGAATTTTTCGAAAAAACCTAATCTAATTATTAGTATAACGGTGGGATTTGAATAGAAAAGGGAGAAAAATAGTGTCAGGAAAAATCAGAGTTGACACTATTTTCCATCACTTATGAACAACAAACAAGAGCAAATTAAAAAATTCTGCCAGGAGAGAAATTGGGATCAGTTTCACAATCCCAAAGACATACTTTTGGGAATTGTGGAAGAGGTGGGAGAACTTAGAAATCTGATTAAATGGGAGCAAGATCCACAGATTATCAGAAAAGTTTTCTTAGAGAATAAAGACGAGGTAGAAGATGGCATCGGCGATATGTTTTGGTTTTTGTCTTTGCTTGCCAATAGCTATGATATAAATATAGACGAAGCAGCGCAGCTTGTTATTGACGAGAACACAAAAAGATTTCCGTTAAACCACACCAAGGACAAGCATACCAACATACATTTGGGAGGATATGATGGTCATCACTAGTTTTGACAAAAGAAAATGTTAGGAGATAGAGTTAGCTGATTATGGATACAAGAACAAATATATTACCAGTCAAATCATTCCAAGAAACGCTTTATGGCGGTTATTGCGGGCCAGCTTCTTTAAAAATGGTTTTAGAATACTATGGAATGGATAAAAGCGAGAAAGAGTTAGCGGAAATGTTAAAGTGTGATACAAAACAGGGAACAAATGGCAAATCAATCGCTGAAGCGGCAAAGAAATTAGGATTTGAGGTAGAAATTAAGGATAACTCCTCTTTCGAAGATATTAAAATTTGGCTGGATAAAAATATACCAGTAATTGTAGATTGGTTTAGCAGGGGCAGGTATGACTATCCCGAAGATGACGTCGCTGATGGCCATTATTCTGTCGTAATCGGGCTTGATGGAGAATTTATTTACTTGCAGGATCCAGAGGTTGGAAGGATTAGGAAGATTAAGAGAGAAGATTTTTTAAGAGTCTGGTTTGATTTTTCCACTGACTATTTCGAGCAAAGCGAGAATCAAGGTTCTTGCCGAAGGCAAGGTTCTTATTTCGAGCAAAGCGAGAATCAAGGTTCTTGCCGAAGGCAAGGTTCTTATATTAAAAAGTGTGAAGATTTAATTCTTAGGCAATTGATTGCGATATATCGTTAGATTAAATTATCGGAAAAATTGACACGGGTTTTTGAGAGGATATAATGAAGTCGTATGCTGACATTCAGATGCGATTTATGCAATAAGAATATTAAAAAAGAACCAATTATGGCTAGTGTTGGATATTTCCCAAAAGCAGAGTTGTGCGAAAAATGCGGGGCTCCGATTGTTAGATT
>Ga0210049_1002775_pt1 | contig 16237 bp, 11 predicted proteins | sample CryGeyCG2014_300_2_FD_183964 | JGI IMG/M metagenome (GOLD analysis project Ga0210049, IMG submission 183964) | Groundwater microbial communities from aquifer - Crystal Geyser CG06_land_8/20/14_3.00 (SPAdes) (version 2) | ecosystem: Environmental > Aquatic > Deep subsurface > Groundwater | place... | reverse complement strand
TCCCGATTGAAGGCCATATCGTTGCTCCTTTGCTTCCAATTACAAAGAGAAAAACTTAAAAAAGGTTCACGATGTTATGATATTCCTGAGCATTAAGAATCGGTTCACGATGTTATGATAGCAATTAAGTAGTCTTTAAAAATAGCGTTTCTATGGGGAATGGAGATGATCTCGGATTCGTTGACGAAACTACTCAGGGAGTAGGATTCAAATCCTGGTCCAAAGAAACCTGGCTTGTTAATTATCTTTCTTTTAATAATAAGTGGGAAGCAATAATGTACAAGCCACACTGGGATGGCAGCGAGCTTTATGTTTCAAACTCAACATTTGTGGGCAATAATAAAACTCATTATGGTGGACAAATAAGAAACGGGCAGGGTTATCCAACTGTTGGCTATAGCTATATGTATCTTTATAACACCATATTTCATTCAGTAAATACAAAAGCAGTTGTATTTGAAGACGTAAATAGGCAGGTACTTGTAGGAGAGGACACTAATTATTATTTCTCAGCTAATGACCCGTCCTTATCGAATGCCAGTGAGACTATTGCTTTTCAGTTCAGGGATACCATTCCTAATATTGTAGATAGTTACACCTTCAGCGAGATGGATAATAGTATGGGTAATTCAAGGTGGTATTTGGAGCGAAATCAAGGAGAGAATGATATTGGAAAGGTGAGTTCTCCAGGTTTTACAGACCCGGGCTTTACTGACTTAGCTAATAATGATTATTCCTTAAAACAAGATAGTCTTGCTATTGATGCAGGTTCAGAGGTTGGCTTGACCACAGATATTGAGGGCAACCCTCGTCCTTCTGGATTTGGACCGGATATCGGCGCCTACGAAGCAGTCGATACCGATGGAGATCTGGTGGTGGATGTGAATGACAACTGTCCAGCTATTCCCAACCCTGATCAGGCTGACAGCGATGGAGACGGCATAGGAGACCTCTGTGATAACTGTCCATTAACAGCCAACCCGGACCAGGCCGACGCCGATGGCGACGGCCTGGGAGATCTTTGCGACAACTGTCCCTTGACGGCTAATCCGGACCAGCTCAATGCCGATGGAGACGGTCAGGGGGATGCCTGCGATCTGGATGACGACAATGACGGCGTACCGGATCTTTCGGACAACTGTCCTTTGACGGCCAACCCCGATCAGCTTGATACCGAGGGAGACGGACAGGGGAATCCGTGTGACCCGGATGATGACAATGACGGCATTCTGGACAGCGCGGATAATTGCCCATTGCATATAAATCCAGGACAGCTCGATACCGATGGAGATGGTCAGGGGGATGCCTGTGACCCGGATGATGACAATGACGGCATACCGGACGGTACAGATAACTGTCCATTGACGCCCAACCCGGATCAGCTTGACTCCAACGGTAACGGCAAAGGCAACGTGTGCGATCCCGTGGATCTCTCGGTGAGCATCAGCGACAGCCCCGACCCCGTGCTTCTGGGCGGGACGGTTACCTACAGGGTTACCATCATCAACAACGGGCCGAGCGCGGCGTCAAACGTTGTGGCAAACGGCACGCTGCCGGATTGCTCGACCACGAGCCTTTCGAGCGGTCAGAGCTACACGTGCCCTGATAGCACTGTGACGGCATCGAGTGTGGGCACGCTCAGCCAGACCATGAGCGTGAGCGCTGCGGAGTACGATCCCAGCCTGACCAACAACAGCGCGACGGAAACGACCACGGTCAACCCCGTGGCGGACCTGTCGCTGGCGATCGCAGACACTCCCGACCCGGTGCTGCTGGGAGACAGCGTCACCTATACGGTCACAATCACCAACAACGGACCCAGCGCGGCCACAAACGTGGTAGCGAGCGGAACCCTGCCGGAGTGTTCGACTTCCAGCCTGGCGAGCGGAGCGACCTTTCCGTGCACAAACACGGTGGCCGCATCGAGTGTCGGCACACTCAATCAGAGCATGACTATGACCGCCGCGGAATACGACCCCGATCTGACCAACAACACCGCCACCACGACCACCAACGTCCAGGGCCTACTCACCGTGAACAGGAACGGGACCGGCAATGGCACCGTGACGAGCAGCCCCGCGGGCATCAACTGCGGTTCGGATTGCACAGAGCCGTACGATGCCAGTACCAGCGTAACGCTGACGGCCACGGCAGAAAACGACTCGGTGTTCGGGGCCTGGAACGGGTGTGACAGCCCCACGGGCAATACCTGCACCGTGAGCATCTTCGGCAACCGGAACGTGACCGCCACATTCAACGGCCTGCCGGATCTGGTGGTGACGGCGGTCAGTGGTCCGACCAGCGGTACCACAGGGGCGAGCATCACCATCAGCACCACGACTACCAACTCAGGTATTGGCACTGCAGATCCCTCAACCACGGGGTTGTACCTGTCGGCTGACGCGACCATTACCGCCGCCTCGGATATGTGTCTGGGCGGCCGCCCGATCCCCAGCCTGGCCCCGGGAGAATCAAACACCGGCTCGAACAGTGTACCATTACCGGCCACGCTCGTGACCGGGACCTATTACCTGGGCGCCATTGCCGATGACACGGGGCTGGTGGCGGAAGGCAATACCGGTGGCACGGCGGAGAACAACAACGCCAAGACCGGCAACACCATCCAGATCAGCGGTGTGCCGGCGGCGCCGAGCAATCTCACGGCCACGGTCAACTCGAAGAGCAAGATCACGCTGACCTGGACGGACAATGCCACGGACGAGTCGGGCTTCAGGATTGAACGGTCGACCAATGGCACGAGCTTCAGCCAGATCGCGAAGGTGGGTGCCAATGTGAAGAACTATATCAATTCGGGGCTCAAGGCCAATACCCTGTACTACTACCGGGTGCGAGCCTACAACAGTCGCGGCAACTCGACCTACAGCAACACGGTGTCGGCACGAACGAATCCGTAACGTGCGACGAAGTGAAACGTGGAAAGGAAGGTGTCGGTATCGGACTCCAACGTCGTTAGAAAGAGGTTTTCTTATCGTTAACAAGTTTTAATTTCCGGAGGGTTAGGAGTTATGGCAACCAAGAAATTTGCGCAGCAGCCCATTCTCGTATTCTTGATTGTTGTTGCACTAACTAGCGCATCGACAGTTGTTTCAGAAGGCAACCTAATAACAAACGGAGATTTCGAGACCGGCAACTCCACCTCGTGGAATGATGGCTGCAATTTACAGGGTGTGTCCTGCAGCCCGGCAGTCAGTTTGGTACGGGGCGTAACCAATGAGGATAGTTCTTCTGGGGCATACTCCTACAAAATTCAGATGACCAACGATTCATTGGGTGTAAACGGCTACACCAACAATATCTATCAGGAGATCCGGTCCCTGCGGTCAAACTCCAAATATATTATCTCTTTCTCGGGAAAATCCGTGGGCAACAATTCAGAGGGCGGAATTTCTGTTTGGTATTACCGGACAAACGCCGACCAAACAAAATCGTATGTATCGGGTGATGCCTTCGATCTCATAGGAATCAACAGCAATACGTGGACTCGCTATACTCAAGTGATCACCACACCTCCGTATGCGGATACGATACGAATTTTCCTGAGATTCTATGACCCACAGGCCGATAAGACCAACTTCAAATATAATGGTGCCATGTATTGGGACGACTTTCAACTGATCCCGTACCCACACGTTGACAGTGTAACACAGCCGGTAACCTTAGAGATTGATGGTGTCCATTTTGGACAGGATCCAGGGGCAGGTCGTCGTGCCGGACCCGATTACTGTGTTCTTGTGAACGACCAGGTTGTTGATGAGGACACGATCGGTTCATGGACAGACACGCAGATCAAGTTGAGTCAGCCAGTCGGCCCAAGAGATGTTGTGCGAGTGAAGAGCGGAGGACTCCGTTCAAACTTCAAGATTCTCGATTCCTCCCCCTATCCCTTTTCCAATGCTGATTCTCTTTCACTCCAGTTCAATTTCGGATCAGGGTTGGGAGTCAGTCAGATTAGAACGCCTTCAAACGGTATTGATTTCCTGGTATCAGACCCCGAAATTCAGCCGCCTCTCTATGAGATTACCCTGAAGCAAAGTCCCTTCACGGAATCGAAAACAATTCTGGGTGCAAATGAACTGAGCGACTTCTTTATAGAGGAATTTACTCAGGGTACAAGCAAAGTCTTGCAAGTTACAAGCCATCACAACGACCAAAATCTTACCGTCATCTCCACGGTTGCACTGAACCAGGACGGAGCTGAGTTCTCAATCGACGTCCAAAATACCGGCAATCTGGTTATTCAATCCGTGCGGTATCCCATCCTTGCCGCAAAGCCTTCCCTCGGAGGAGGGCCGGCGGATGAGATCGTCATACCTCATTTCGAAGGATACCTCTTGAAGGACCCAGGAGCCTCAGGATCCATCTCTTACTACCACGACCGGGACCATCCTGGCGACATGTCCTTGCAGATGATGGCATACTACAACACGGGCTTGCCTAATGATGGCCTTTACCTAGCCATGAGCGATACGCAGGGATACAAGAAAAGATTCGGATTCAATAGGGTTAAGAACACTAAAATACCTGAACTCGACTATATCCTTTTCTCTTTCTTACACATGACATCAGAAGCACCGGGAAACGACTTCTCCCTCTTTAGTCAAAAATACAGTGTTACCATTGATGACTTACAGGCCAGGGACGGACAAAAACTATCCTGGTATGACGCCGCTGATCGCTACAAACAGTGGGCATCCCAACAGGCTTGGGCGGTGCCTCTCAATCAGCGTGACGATATTCCGCACTGGTTCTATGATATTCGAGCCTCCATGAAGATGTATCGCTTATACAATAATCAGTTTTCAGTGTTCATGGATGCATGGAGGAACGCACTTGAGTTGCCCAGCGAAGAGATGATGATGTTCACGCCCGGCGGCCACTGGGGCGTGCGAAGCGAGCTGTCCGATGTTTCCTGGACAGGTATTGATTATTTTTTACAAGACCCTTTACTGCCACCCGACCCTGGGGACCCTCTGGCAAGAGCGATTGCCGAAATTTTGGATTCAACCACCAACACCGAAATCAACCTTAACTTGGAAGGCTTGCGATGGGACTTGTATCAGTATAGAAAACAGGACCCGGCTGACTCGTGTATGATCGCTTACCCGCCGTACGATTTCCCCGTTCAAGGTACAATGTTGTTTGACGACAGAGTTCGATTCGACAGCGAGGCCAAGAACTACAGCGTCATCTTGGAGGATCAAGCCCCCAGATACGAGTCAAACTTTGCTATAGACTCCTGGAATGCCGACACTTGCCGTTATTCATCCTTTATGTGCATTGGTAATGACTCTGAACACCTTATGGATCGGATGTTGATCGACAACATGATCGGTGGAATTAGCCGAGGTGCCAAGATCTTTGCGCTGGATGGGCTAGTCTCCGGCCGCATCGATGGCTGCTGGAATGATCCATCAGTCAATATGTATCACCCCGTTCATCCCACAGGTGAAGGCAAGTGGACCCATGATCGACTGGTTCGGTTCTTTAATGATGTGAGGCAAATGAGTGTGGATAAAGGTGTATACGGGAACTTCATCTTAGCCTTCGAAAATCAAAATGAATTATATATACCTTACCTGCAGACGTTCTGGGTCCGGCATGATGATCTGAGCAACTCACGTGCGAACAAGAAAATCGGCCTCTTCAGCTACATATATAAAAGATACCACATCGACATGGACAGGGGGCCGGGCTGGGGGGCCGGGCCTTATACCAGATGGGGATTGGGAATGAATTTCGTCAACGGGAGTCTCTTCGGGAACATGGCTTCCAGTGATATGACGTACACTCAGAACAATATATTCCCGAGTAGTGATTTCTCATTTTTCAAGAGGCTTGTTCATATACAGCGCCCCGAGATCCACAAGGGAGAAATGGTTCGTCCTCCGGCATTTTCCATCACGCCCGAAGCCGTCGAAAAGGTGATCACCGTGGGGGGACGCAAACACTTCATTGATTCGGTCCTTTCGGGGGTTTTCAAGACCGATGCTCAGTCCCTCGCATGCCTGCTGGTCAATATCAATGATGAAGGTTTGGAACCCCACGCCGTAGAGTTTACCATCACCCCAGAGTACCTTCTGCAGAGCCAGATAAGTCTTGCCACCAATCAAGTCAATATCCGGATATTGAAAAAGGGAATTGCGGGGGATGAGCAGACTTCCTACTCGGATCAGTTGCTTCCTTTCACCTGCTCTGTTTCCCTTGCAGGGGGAGAGGTTGCCGAAGTCCGCGTGGAGTACTGGGACAAGGACGGTGACGGTTTGAATAATGAGGACGAAGCCCTTCTCGGGACCGATCCCAATAATCCCGACACCGACGGCGACGCAATCCCGGACGGCTGGGAAGTCACAAACCAATTAAACCCCTTGGCGGATGATTCTTTGCTAGATCCCGATCAGGACAACCTGACAAACCTGGGGGAATATCAGATTGGTACCGACCCTAACAATCCTGACACTGACGGGGATTCAATTTCAGACGGTTCGGATAACTGTTCCCTGACAGCAAACCCCGATCAACTGAATACTGACAATGATGGTATGGGGAACATCTGTGATCCGGATGACGACAATGACGGAATACCGGATGTTTCGGACAACTGCCCCACGATCGCGAACACGGACCAGCTTGACTCCAACGGAAACGGCATCGGCGATGTCTGCGATCCGGTGGATCTCTCGGTGGGCATCACCGACACCCCCGACCCCGTGCTGCTGGGAGACACCATCACCTATACGGTCACCATCACCAACAACGGGCCGAGCGCTGCGTCAAACGCGGTGGCAATTGGCACGCTGCCTCAGTGCTTGACCCCCAGCTTGGCGAGCGGGGCTTCGCACACGTGCACAAACACGGTGACGGCATCCGGTGTAGGCACACTCAACCAGAGCATGAGTGTGGGTGCTGCGGAGTACGATCCCAGCCTGACCAACAACAGCGCAACGGAAACGACCACGGTCAACCCCGTGGCGGACCTGTCGCTGGCGATCGCAGACACTCCCGACCCGGTGCTGCTGGGAGACAGCGTCACCTATACGGTCACAATCACCAACAACGGACCCAGCGCGGCCACAAACGTGGTAGCGAGCGGAACCCTGCCGGAGTGTTCGACTTCCAGCCTGGCGAGCGGAGCGACCTTTCCGTGCACAAACACGGTGGCCGCATCGAGTGTCGGCACACTCAATCAGAGCATGACTATGACCGCCGCGGAATACGACCCCGATCTGACCAACAACACCGCCACCACGACCACCAACGTCCAGGGCCTACTCACCGTGAACAGGAACGGGACCGGCAATGGCACCGTGACGAGCAGCCCCGCGGGCATCAACTGCGGTTCGGATTGCACAGAGCCGTACGATGCCAGTACCAGCGTAACGCTGACGGCCACGGCAGAAAACGACTCGGTGTTCGGGGCCTGGAACGGGTGTGACAGCCCCACGGGCAATACCTGCACCGTGAGCATCTTCGGCAACCGGAACGTGACCGCCACATTCAACGGCCTGCCGGATCTGGTGGTGACGGCGGTCAGTGGTCCGACCAGCGGTACCACAGGGGCGAGCATCACCATCAGCACCACGACTACCAACTCAGGTATTGGCACTGCAGATCCCTCAACCACGGGGTTGTACCTGTCGGCTGACGCGACCATTACCGCCGCCTCGGATATGTGTCTGGGCGGCCGCCCGATCCCCAGCCTGGCCCCGGGAGAATCAAACACCGGCTCGAACAGTGTACCATTACCGGCCACGCTCGTGACCGGGACCTATTACCTGGGCGCCATTGCCGATGACACGGGGCTGGTGGCGGAAGGCAATACCGGTGGCACGGCGGAGAACAACAACGCCAAGACCGGCAACACCATCCAGATCAGCGGTGTGCCGGCGGCGCCGAGCAATCTCACGGCCACGGTCAACTCGAAGAGCAAGATCACGCTGACCTGGACGGACAATGCCACGGACGAGTCGGGCTTCAGGATTGAACGGTCGACCAATGGCACGAGCTTCAGCCAGATCGCGAAGGTGGGTGCCAATGTGAAGAACTATATCAATTCGGGGCTCAAGGCCAATACCCTGTACTACTACCGGGTGCGAGCCTACAACAGTCGCGGCAACTCGACCTACAGCAACACGGTGTCGGCACGAACGAATCCGTAACGTGCGACGAAGCGAACGTGGGAAGTGGGAATTGGTAACCCCAATTTCCCTGGGCGAGTAAGAGCGGGTGCAGTGGTTCTTCTCCGGCGAGCCGGGCGGTGACCGTCTCGGGCTGCACACAAACAAGGTGGATTTCACAGGAATGTGCCAGTGATCGGCAGTGAGATGACGCCGTTGGAAATCCTCCCTTTGATAAAGGGAGGACAGGAGGGATTTCCGGATATCCTGTAATTGGAATTTAGGTAACCCCCCGGCTTTGCCGGGGGTGAAGAGATTCTTGCTGCTTTCAAATAGAGGATTAAGTAATATTCAAAAAAAAGGGGGAATGGATATGAAGCAAAATAAATTAAGCCTTAGACTGTTTATCCTATATTTTATGAAATGCGGGAGGATATCAAGACATCTTTTGTTCTATGCAATTCTTGCCTTATTGCTCTCCCTAATGATTATAGGAGAAAACCAAGCGGGGCAATTCTGGAAACCTCTGCCTCTTCGCACTCAGGCGCAAAAAGATGGTGGCATGCCGGGCGGCGAAGGGATGCAGCAAGTATGGGGTATAAGCTATGCCCCATCTGATCCGAATATTGCATATCTTGTTTCTGATACATCCGGAGTTTGGAGGGGAGAATGGAAAGAAAATATGGGTGATTGGAATGGAGACGGTGAATTAGAAGGCGGATTGTTCTGGGTATCAATGCGAGGTGATGTCGAAAACAATAAGGGGTTCAGGGCAAGCGGAGGAACATCGCTTGTTGTAGATCCAAATAATCCAGATGTGGTTTTTGTAAGTGGTTCAAGATTTAACAACTCATATACGTCGGAAGTTAATGGGATTTACAGGACAACAGATGGGGGCAATTCGTGGGATTTGGTATATAAAACCAATTATAATGTGACAGCAGGGGAAGGGCAGTATTTTGCATTTGATACCCGAAGCTTCAACGGTGAGCGCCATATGATCGTTTATGCGGGTACACATGGGGACGGACTGTTGAAATCAACAGATGGAGGGGATTCGTGGACAGTAATTCTAGGTTTAGAAGGAAAACGAATTTTAGATATAGATTTTTGTATAAAGAATGATATAGCTGTCCTCTACATCGCGACAGACGATATATCTTCAAGCAGTAAAGGGCTCTATCAAGTCATAGATGACGGAAGCGACCCTGTTATTTTGGCTCTTGGAAATTTGCCGGATTATCCGAGAACGATAGCAGTCAATAAATATGACAGTAATATAATATATACCGCAGTTGGCACCTATAAAGTGTATAAATCTACGGATGGCGGAGCCACCTTCATAGAAAAGAGTAACGGCCTGCCTAATTTGAATCAAGACGGTGGCACCACTATCGGCCCCAACGTAAAGGAATACAGAAATATTGATATAAGCGATGCAGACCCTAATTATTTGTATGTATTTGTTAATGCATGGTGGGGATATCAGCCCTTTTACAGCCATGACGGTGGAGAAACATGGCAGATGGCCGTAACTTCAGATGCCGGCGGCCTTAGTTTTAGGGACAGCACGTGGTCAAGCCGGGTAACCGCAACGCATCCTACTGACCCTAATACTGCTATACGGTTTTTTGGCTCAGTAGATAGAGTCGCCATAACAAGAGATGGAGGAATAAATTGGAGCTATTCCTCAAATGGATACCTTGGCGCGCGGCGTTCAACAAATAAGACATCTGCCCACTTTGATCCTACAAATCCCAACCGAAAAATATTCTTCTTAGTTGACTATGGACCTGCTATTACAGAGGACGGCGGCGATACATGGAGGTTGCCGATGTTGCCATATTCTGGCTCTCCGGCTTATCCGTTAACTACTCCTGTCGGCGCAGTAGATCCGGATAATCCAAACAGAATTATCACAGCGAAGGGGTCTTGGGGCTCGCAGAATATTGTTATATCCGATAATGGTGGAAGTACATGGACAACAATACTTAACACCACTGGCAGTTATAAATTCATGATTTACCATCCACAGGATTCAAACTTTATCTATGCCGGCACATCAGCCTCAGGAAGTTGGATTAGTGAGGATGATGGCACCACTTGGACAAAGATAGATGATAAAAGTATCAGGGCCGTCTACCCCGGTAATGGCAATATTGCTTATGCATTTGGTAATTGTACAGGCATAAATGATCCCGTATCAGGATGTAACCCGCAGAATTGGCAGTCAGTACTTTTTCGATCTGATGACAAAGGGGTGAATTGGTCGCCTCTCGCATTATTTGGGTCTGGCATACCTGGCATAGATGATGTGGATATTGCCCCTGATGACCCTGACCGTTTGTACGTTGCGACCACTATAGGATTTTATATTTTTAGTAACAATTATTTCACAGAAACAGGGAAAGCGGGTGGTATTCCGGAAGAATTTTTTTCTAAGGAGCTACGCGAGCTCTCGAATGGGGTAAATGTTAATTCAGTTACAGTTGATCCTTCTAATTCAAATATGGTTTATGCAGGTATGTGGTCGTCTTACGGTCATCGCAGAGGATTTATTTATCGCTCAACTGATAAAGGACAAACTTGGAATGACTTCAGATTAAATCTCGATGGATATTCCACGGTTTGGAGTCTTGCAGTTGATCCTGTCAGTAGGGTTCTACATATGAATACCTCTCATGGAAATTATGTCCTCTGCACGGACAACGACAGCGATGGATATGCTGTTGAGGATGGAGTGTGCGGTCCAGTTGACAACTGCCCGGATACCTACAACCCCGACCAGGCCGACTCCAACGGCAACGGCATCGGCGATGTCTGCGATCCGGTGGACCTTTCTGTGAGCATCAGCGATAGTCCGGATCCTGTTCTGCTGGGCGACACCATCACTTACACAGTCACCATCACCAACAACGGGCTGAGCACGGCCACAGGAGTGACTGCGACCGGAACACTGCCAACGTGTACAACGTCCAGCCTGGCGAGCGGAGCGACCTTTACGTGCACAAACATGGTGACGGCATCGAGTGTGGGCACACTCAATCAGAGCATGACTGTGGGCGCCGCGGAATACGACCCCGATATGACCAACAACACCGCTTCTGCGAGCACTTCAGTGCTCGGCAGTTGCACGGGGGGCAGTTACAATATTTTAGGGAAAGTGGTAAAAGCAGATTTCAAGACGTCGATCCCTGGTGTGAGTATGACACTGATCCGTACAGACGTCTCGCCTGGCTGCGGCAATCGCGTAACGACGAGCAGTAAAGGTATCTATCAATTTAAGAAACTCCAGAACGGTACTTATCAAGTGACGCCGAGCAAGACCGGCTGCAGTGTTTTTAATCCTGCGAACCGGCAGGTGACCATCTCGGGTGGAAGCATGAGCGGACAGAACTTCACCGGGACGTGCCCGTAAGGTTCGGCAATGAGCAACAGCGAGGGGACAGGTTTGGTTTCTTTTGTCTCTGAGTCAGTTCGATAATATCGGGATGGACAACGGCTCTCGGGCCGTTGTCCGCATCCTTCTGCCGGTCGTTTCAACCTTCCGGAACGAAACACTGAGTACGCCGGTACACATGGGTCATGATCCGAAAAAACAATCGGTTACTTCACGGCCTCCTCATCGTGTGTATCATCGAGTATTCACTCCCCCCGGTATTTGCTGGCATTTCTTATTCCCTGTTTCAGAACCGGTATTTTGATAACCATCTGTATTTATTTGTGAATTACCTTTCCAGCTTAAGAGAATGCATTTAGTTCTGATTATGGCACGAACCTTGCATATAAGAAATTGCAGTAAAAAATCATGGAATAGTACTTGCTTGATTCTGAATATTAATGGTATATAGAAGGTTGTCTGATCTCTTAAACCTCACGAATTGATTGTATCGAGCATCACCATGCCCAAACCGAAATTTCAAGTGGTCATTCCTGATTACAAATACTGGAGGCAGAATATCAAGTGCCAGACCGGCTGTCCCGTGAACACGGACTCGAGAGGTTATGTGCGGGCCATCGCATCCGGTGATTATGAAAACGGGGCGTCCGGGGACGGTTCTCAAAATCATAAATAAAATCAAATAGTTGGGGATGAATTATTTGCTAACAAGAATGGGAGGGAAAACCGCAGGCGAGACAAGGAGCACAGGAGATGCCCAGAGCTGCCAGGATGGCGGCGCCCCGCATGGTTTACCATGTGATCAGCCGCGGGAATGACCGCCAGTGGGTGTTTAATGACCGTGAAGATTTTGAAAGGTATATCGAGATCTGCAAACGGTACAAAGAACGATACGGCTTCAAGCTTTACCACTGGGTGTTGATGAGTAACCACGTGCATCTTGTGATGGAGACAAGCGAGCAGGGTCCGTTGTGTAAGGTCATGCAGGGGATCAACCTCTCCTATACGCTGTGGTTCAACAGGAAGAACAGGAGGGTGGGGCATCTCTGGCAGGACCGGTTCAAGAGTGCGCTGATTGACAAAGAGAGTTATCTGCTTGAGTGCGGCCGGTATGTTGAGAGGAACCCGTTAAGGGCGGGTCTGGTGGATCATCTCAGGAACTATCCTTGGACCAGCTACCGGATTTACGCCTAGGGAGAATACGACGGTATCACCGACAGGCATGCTGTTTATGACAGGTTCGGTGCGGATGCTTCCCAAAGGCAAAGGGCCTACCGAGACTATGTCCTCTCCCACCGGGAGAAGGAGGAGCAGGAGCTGAGAGCGAAGATGGGAAGGGGAGTACTTGGCGGCGAAGAAGATTTGGAGAGGTCGGTTCACGGGCAGATACTGGATGCCCGACGGCCGAAGCGGGGACGGCCCAGAAAAAATAGTCTGTATCTGTTTGATTAGACAAATGAAAAGGAGAACCGTCCCGGAAGGTGCACGGTCCCGGAAGGTGCACGCAAATGAAAAGGAGAACCGTCCCGGAAGGTGCACGCATCTGTTCCCTTGCCTGTCCCTCCGGCTACATCGAGATGGGGATGGGATTATAGCGGGTTTCCCTGCTCATCCCTCCTCTTTCGTCATGGTCCGGCCTGCCCTCGGTTTACCGGGGCTCGACCGGACAATCCAGTCTTTTTGTCTGGCCCCGATCCAGAGTCCATTCCCCAAATGGGCTGTCCTCCCGCGTCGGGGTTTACCCCCGGCGAGATCCTTCACCTCAATTTTTTATTGGCTCTTCGCTTCATTGAGCGGGTTGATTTCCGTCCTCAACCCCCTGTCATTCCACGACCCCTTGATTAAGTCGGAGGGCATGCTTGATCCGGGAATCCAGATAATTTTTCTTGATACTTCACCCCTACTGATGTAGGATTGCTCATCCTTTCGTGGGCGGAAGTGTGAATAAATCGAACGCTCGGCTTAGGTATGAAATATATAATTGAAATCACGCCAAAGGCAAGTAAGGATCTAAAAAGCATTCCCAAGAAGGATGTTGTGAAGGTTATAGAAAAGATCAACGAGATGAGGAATGGACTGAAAGGTGATATAAAGAGATTAACAAACTTTACGCCAGAATATAGACTGCGGCATGGTGATTGGAGGGTATTATTCGAGGTCGAAGGCGACAAGATTATAGTTTATCGTATCATGAACAGGAAAGACGTATATCGTTTTGGAGGATAGTTAGATGAAAGCTCAGGTATTGGAAAAAAATGGAAAGAAGGAATTTGTTGTTCTGTCTTGGGATGATTACATGAGGATTCAAGAAATGCTTGAGGATTATGAAGATTTGAAGGAGCTTAGAAGAGCGAAAGAAAAAGCCAAGGGACAAAAGACCATCTCCTTTGAAAGGGCGGTCAAATCTCTGAAGCTAAAGAAATAAGCTGAGTACCGCGCTGCACCCGTGGGTTCGCTTTGCATCCCGCAGGGGAGCGAGGACGTTGTGATTGAAGAACAAGTGGAATTCAGTGAGTTCGTAGATGTGAATGCGGCATAGCTGCTTTCTGTCCGGAAGCCGAGGGGTGTTATATGGAAACCATATATCACCCCAGCAAACCCAGGAAAAGGATCCAGGTCGTTGAAAGGTGAATTTATGGACCAAAATGCGAAGGTGTCCTATACTGCATTCGAGCAGTCCATAGGTTTTATCAAGAGACTATATATACAATAGCCACCATAGAGGTTTTTATGAGGATTAAGAAACTAAATCTTGGATCAGGAGGCAAACCACTTGATGGGTTCATCAATGTCGATGTCTCACCCAAAGCGCCAGGAGTGGACATTGTGCATGATCTGTAGGTCTGACCCCATGACCCCCTGACCCCCTGACCCCCCTTCACAATACCTAATTATGCGGGAATTCCAGGGACACAATACCTAATTATGGGAACCGGAAATGTGTGAATTAAGTATTGTGTCCCCTTAATTCTCTAATTCCTGTAATTCCTTTCTGCCGTTTCTGCGCGGTGCATTACAGTCTGAATATCTCCGCGAGGTATTTCTTCAGTTTCCGATCAAAACCCGCTGTTCTGTGACGTAGGTTAGATTGCAAACCACGGCACGGCCTTCACGCCTTCGGCGACCGGCATGGCTTCATGGATATTGGCAAAGATAAGACCTTGCGTCTTGATGCCGCTGATCCGCCTCCACCGGATGATACTCCCTGCATGGTCGGGTCTCAATGTGGAGGTGGACTTGATTTCCATGGGATAGATTTTGTCGTTTCTTTCCACGATGAGGTCGATTTCCAAGCCGTCTCTGGAACGCCAGTAATAGATTGAAGGGGTTTCCCCTCTGTGATAGAAGGCCTTGAGCCATTCAGAGACGATCACGGTTTCCATTAAGGGGCCTAAAAAGGGTCAGTTCATGATGGATTCATCCGAGTAAAGACCCAGTAAAAAGGTAATCAATGCGGTATCCAGAAAATAGAGTTTTGGACTCTTGGTGATTCTTTTTCCGAAATTCTTATAGTACTGGGGGAGAAGGTATACTTGATGGCTTGCTACCAAAGCAGAGAGCCAGCGTTTGGCTGTCGGGACGCTCACGCCGGTATCCCTGGCCAGATCCGAGAGGTTGAGCATCTGTGCGGTATGGGCCGCGCAAAGTTTCAAGAAACGAGAAAACGTGTGAAGATCCCCGACGTTCAAAATCTGCCGGATGTCCCGTTCCAGGTACGTCTGTATATAACTGGAGCACCAGATCTGTTTATCCACCTTGGGATTGGCGCGCAGTTCAGGATAGGCCCCTCGGACCAGCCAGTTGATGAACGAAATTCTTTTCACTTTTGCAGCAGAGGGCATGAATTCGGAGGTATTAAAAAGATCCTGCAATATGGCATCCACACTCCTCTCGGATGGAAGACCTCGGGATTCCGGAATGGAAAAAGGGAGAAGTGTCAGCACCGCGACCCTCCCCGCCAGGGATTGTGAAACGTTTTGCATCAAGGAAAAATTCTGTGAACCGGTCAACATCCACTGGCCCGGTTTCCGGTTTTCATCAATTCTGGTTTTAAGATAATTCAATATCTCCGGGACGTATTGTATTTCATCCAGAATCAACGGGGGCTTGTACTGTTCGAAGAATCCGTTCGGGTCCGTCAGCGCCCTTTCCCGCACGTCCGGATTTTCAAAGGATAAGAACCTGTGTGTACCGGCATACTCGGTTTTAAGGAGCGTTGTTTTGCCTGCCTGTCTGGGGCCGGTAATCAGAATCGCGGGGAAGGTCTTGATCGCTTTCCGGATGGCCTGGGAAAGCGTCCTCTGATAATACTTCATAACTCAACTATAGAATCCTGCTAATTTAAAGTCAAGTATTAAATCTGCCATAGTCTTGGGGTCACATAGTCTTGGGGTCAGACATTGATAATTAGATATTGAAACAACACGCATGCATCCATAAGTATATGGTGAGAAAGATCGTTGAGAGATTTTGAGATGATCATAAATTATTAAAGCGCTTCGGGAGGGGCAATAGATTAAATATCAAATTATCAATGTCTGACCCCAAACGCTAAACAAACGCTAAAAAACGCTACATGATCAGAAGATTTGTCAACCTTCTTCTGAAATATGTGACATGCATCACATACGCCTGCAATCCTTTTGAATAGGATACAATAAAAAAGTGTAAAGGGGTTTCCCGGCAGATGGTAATTCCTGAT
>Ga0210049_1002771_pt1 | contig 16251 bp, 15 predicted proteins | sample CryGeyCG2014_300_2_FD_183964 | JGI IMG/M metagenome (GOLD analysis project Ga0210049, IMG submission 183964) | Groundwater microbial communities from aquifer - Crystal Geyser CG06_land_8/20/14_3.00 (SPAdes) (version 2) | ecosystem: Environmental > Aquatic > Deep subsurface > Groundwater | place... | reverse complement strand
CGGAAAATATCAAAATACAAATAGGGTCAGTTTTTCCTCTTCAAAAAGAGGAGACAATGGATGTTAAAGGGCTTGATGTAATACAGGGTCTTCCGAGGACGATAAATGTTTCAAGCAAGGATATAAGAGGCGCACTGATGGAACCGGTTAAGGCAATCGTTGAAATGGTAAAAGGGGTTCTTGAAATAACCCCCGCCGAACTTGCGGCAGAATTGGTTGACCGGGGAATTGTACTCGCCGGAGGCAGTTCCTTAACCCGCGGTATGACTGACCTTTTGTCAAAAGAAACACATCTTCCCGTTTATCTCGCGCAAGACCCCACCACCTGCGTCGTTTTGGGAACAGGCAAATATTTAGAAGAACTTGAGAATATAAAAAAATCAAGGAAACGACTGGAGTGAGAGGCAGTAAGTAGAAAGTGGGAAGTGGGAAGTAGCGGCGAATGTAAATTCGCTGAATTCGTCGGCTTACGCCGACCGCTACTACTCCCTACTTACTACTCCCTACTTCCTGAATTTATGTGTATAGAAAGAATCCCATTGTCTTACTTTCGCTTTATCTGGTAATATCAATAATAATTTTGAGTTTCAACTTAAATCCCACAATCAAGGCAATGCGGGATTTTTTATTTTACATCGTCATAACTCCGTATTCAAAAGTAAATTATGCGGCTTCTTCCGTCGGGAATCTCGGCGGCAATATAAAAGAAATGGTCAACTCCCATCAGGAGGTTCTGGAACTTAAAAATCAAAATCAAAAATTATTGCATGATTTAGTAAAGTTGAAAACGCTTGAAATTGAAAATAGGCGGCTTTCGGAACTTTTGGGCTACAAAAGAAACATAAACCGCAAGACAGTAATTGCCAGAATAATAGCAAAACCTCCGCAGCAGTATTATAAATCGCTGATTATTGACAAGGGATTAGAGGATGGTTTATCGGATAACAGGGCTGTCTTTGGATTCTATAAAGGAAAATTCGGCGTGGTCGGACAACTATTAAATGTTGAAAAAAATGTTTCAATGGTTTTAACGATTACGAACCGCATTTCAAAAGTTCCCGCTCGGATTGTATCCTGTGCCGTTGACGGAATTGTTATAGGCAAAGAGACATCAGAATTGGAAATGATTTGGATTCCCGCAGACAGCGAAATAAAAATAGGCGACGAGGTTGTGACTTCTTCCGCATCGGATATTTTTCCTTCAGGTATCCCTATCGGAATTATTGTGTCAATAAACCAGACAGGTCATCTTCCTTTTGTGAAAGCATCTGTAAAACCTTATATACCGGCATTTCAATTAACAGACGTATTTATTGAATAGAGCGAAAACAAGCCACTGAATTACAAAAGCGCCACAGGAGTACACAGAAACAACACAGAAAAAACTTCTGTGAAATTCTGTGTCCATCTGTGGCTAATGAATTACAAAAGCGCCACAGGAGTACACAGAAACAACACAGAAAAAACTTCTGTGAAATTCTGTGTCCATCTGTGGCTAAAAATAATATGAAAAAATTTTTGTTTTATTTCACTTCTGTAATAATAATAATTTTTTTTGAAATTCTGTTTTCAATCCCGCATAGCGGGACGGTATTCGGACTTTTTTTTATTATTTTTATCGGACTATACAGGGGCCCATACTCCGGATGCACCGTTGGATTTTTTATCGGAATTATTGATGGCGTTTTTTTTGCCGCTACTTTCGGGACTTTAAGTTTTTCATACTCAATCATTGGGTATCTGTCCGGTCGTCTTCCGAAACGAATAGACGAAGAAAATCCGTTCGCCCAAATTTTCATTGTCTTTTTGGGAGTTGCCGTTTCTAATATTATTAGTTTAATAATTGAGGTTCTTTTCACCGGGATTCCGGGAATTTTTAGCATCGCGTCAATTACATGGCTTATTATCCCGGCAATAATCAGTCCCGCATTTTTTTTAATTTTTAAGAAGTGGTGGCTTTTTTGGTTTGACCGCCTGGATGTGGAAAGGTAAACGGCAATTAAAAATGCAAAATGAGAAAACTTGTCCCGCTTTAGCGGGATTTAAAATTGTGGTTAGAAAAATTTTTAATTTTTAATTTTTAATTTTTAATTGGTTTTTATTATGTGGCAAGGTGAAAATTTAGGATATTCGGCAGAATCATTCTCGGACCGTCTCAATGTTTTGCAATTCGGCATATTTTTTTTATTGGGAATTATTTCTTTCCGCATAATTTCGCTTCAGGTAATAAAAGGCGAAAAATTCAGAAAAATATCGGATGAAAACAGAATTGTAATTTATCCCCAGCCCGCAACACGCGGCAAAATTTTTGACAGAAATATGAATGTTATCGTTGACAATAAGCCCTCGTTTGCGGTCCTGTTTTCCCGTCAGACAATGGAGGATGAAGAGGTAAAAAATGTAATAACAAAAGTTGCACGGTTGCTTTCGCTTTCCGACGATGCCGCCAATGCTCTTCTTGAAAGAACAAAAATGATTCCGGGCAAAAATTTCTCACTGCTCAAAATCGCCCAAAACATTTCAAAATATCAGGCGATACGTCTTGCTGAAAAAACCCCGCAACTTCCCGGCGTTGTGGTTAGAATTGAGCCCGTAAGGGTTTATACATTGGGAGCATCCGCATCGCATATAACGGGTTATGTTCGGGAGGCATCACTTGGCGAATTGTCGGAAATTCCGAATCTAAAAGCAGGCGATATTATCGGTAAAAACGGAATTGAAAAGCAATACGATGAAATTTTGAGAGGTATTGACGGCGGAAGTCAGGTGGAAGTAAATGCCCGCGCTATCCAAAAAAGAATTCTTGAAACGGTAGAACCGGTTGACGGCGATTCAATAGTATTGACAATTGATAAAAAAATTCAAATGGCTCTTTCAAATCATATCCAGGGACATATGGGGGTTGCGATAGCGATTGACCCCAATACCGGAGGAATTCTCGGACTTGTCTCATATCCGGATTATAATCCCAATTTATTTATTTCCGGTCTGAATTACTGGCAGATGCCGTATCTGTTAAGGTCGGAAAAAAAGCCGTTATGGAATCGTGCATTGCAGGGGCAATATCCTCCGGGTTCCGTCTATAAACTGGTTACTGCTTTTGCTGGACTTGAAAGCGGCGTCATTACACCGCAGACGATTATAACTTGCAAGGGTTTTATTGAACTCGGAAAATATAAGCAGAAATTCCGTTGCTGGGCAAGAGGAGGCCACGGGGATATGCGGCTTTCCGAAGCCATAGCACAATCCTGCGATGTTTATTTTTATGAAGTTGGCTTGAAATTAGGACCTACAAAACTTAATGAGTGGGCTGAAAAATTCGGTTTCGGCGTTAAGACCGGTATTGATTTACCGTCGGAAGAAAAAGGACTTACTCCGGATAAATCATGGAAAAAAGCAAAACTCCATCAGGACTGGTATGACGGCGACACCGTTAATATGTCGGTCGGTCAGGGATATATCTGGACGACGCCGATTCAAATAGCACAATTCATTTCAGCAATAGCAAACGACGGAATAATTTTTCAACCTCATATTCTTAAAAAAATAATTGATGCGTCCGGTAATGTTAAATTTGAAAATGTACCGAAAATAAAAAGAAAATTGGACATCGCGGAAGATTATTTGGCGGCTGTAAAAAAAGGGATGACAGATGCAGTCCGTTATGGAACGGGTAAAAATGCAAAAGTGGTCGGTTTGTCTGTTTCAGGGAAAACCGGCACTGCACAGAATCCCCAGGGCGGAGACCACGCGTGGTTTGTTTGTTTCGCACCTTCTGAAAAACCAAAAATAGCACTTGTAGTTATGATTGAACACGGCGGCGGCGGCGGTGAAGTTGCCGCTCCAATTGCTAAAAGAATGTTAGAAGAAATCTTTGAGAAGAAATGCGAATAGAGGCACACGAATAGAGGCAAATATCACGAATTGACCCGAATAACGGCATTGACTTATTCGTGAACATTCGTGATAGCATTCGTGATTAGTTATTCGTGATTGAGCGTAGCGAAATATGAAATTAATATTTAAAAAATTTGACTGGATTCTGTTTATAGATGTTCTCTTGCTTACATTTACAGGATTACTTTTTATATTCTCGGCGCAGTTGCGCACAGGCAATCCCATGTTTTATGTCGCAAAACAATCAACCGCATTGGGAATCGGCATTGCAGCGATGCTTCTAATCATAAGTATCCGTTATGAACTGTATCGTGAATATACGAAGTATTTTTATTTTTTTGCGGTTATGCTTTTAATAATCGTTCTTTTTTTCGGGAGTCGCGTTCGTGGTTCCAAATCATGGTTTGATTTAGGTAGATTTGCGTTTCAACCATCTGAGATTGCGAAAATAGCGGCTATATTATATCTTGCAGAATTTATTGAAAAAAACCGCTACCAGATGAAAAAAATATCTAAAATTTTTTCTGCTTTTATTTCCGCATCAGTTTGTATTGTCCTGATTTTACTTGAACCGGATTTTTCATCAGCATCAGTTTTTGTTCCTATTTTTCTCGGCATGATGTATACCGGAGGTCTCCCGAAAAAAATAATAAATTTTGCGATTATATTTTTTGCGATAACTCTTTCGCTTCCATTTTTAGAAATATATCTGATGATAAATAATTTCTCCGGTTTTTTAATAAAAAATTTCAAAATTATTTATGTCTGTGCGATTTTGTCGCTTACGATTTTTGTCTGGTTTTTTATAAAATTTTTAAGGTTTAAAGTAACATTTAAGAAATATAAGCCGGTAATTTTAGTTGTTCTTCTGGGTATTATTTCAGCGATTTCAATATCCGGTTATTTGAAGGACTATCAGAGAAAAAGAATGATTGTTTTTTTGGATCCGTCTTTGGACCCGTTAGGCAGCGGTTACAACATTTTACAGTCAAGAATCGCCATAGGAAGCGGACAACTCTCGGGCCGCGGAATTTTTCAGGGAACACAAACGCAATTAGGTTTTATTCCCGACCAGCACACCGACTATATTTTTGCTGTTCTTTCTGAGGAAGGCGGTCTTATTTTTTCGTTGAGCGTTATTTTATTGTATGCCGTTTTAATTATTAGAGGCATCTCGATTGCCAGAAATGCATCCGACAGATTCGGAAGTTTGACGGCGGTAGGAATTGTTGTCATGTTTTCGTATTATGTAATATTAAATCTCGGAATGCTTACCGGAATTATGCCGGTTGCAGGAGTGCCTCTTCCGTTTCTTTCCTACGGCGGGAGTTCCTTGATTGCCAATATGCTCGCCGTCGGACTTTTAATAAATATTCACATAAGAAGATATACTTACTAAGGGCAATTAAAAATGTAAAATGTAAAATTAAAAATTTATGTAAAAGGTTTTACTAAGGGGAGCACAAAATACTTTACATCCGTAAAGCACTTCGTCTGTCACCCTGAACTCGTTTCAGGGTCTATAGATGCTGAATCAAGTTCAGCATGACACCATCTTCCATGTAAAGTATATTCCGCTCTTGTTAGTAATAAAAAACTCCTTCATTTTTCATTTTTAACTTTTAATTTTTAATTGATTTTATTATGGATTTAGAAAAATTTCTACCGTTTGTTAAAAAACCCGCGCAATATATCGGACAGGAATGGAACTCCACTTCCCACTTCCCACTTCCCACTTCCCACTTACGATTCTGTCTTGTTTTTCCCGACCTCTATGAGATAGGAATGTCCAACTTAGGACTGCAGATTATCTACAATATACTTAATAAGACCGAATTTGTCGTCTGTGAAAGAGCATTTTCTCCCGCTGCCGATATGGAAACACTTTTAAGGAAAAATAATCTTCCGCTTTTTTCTATTGAAACAAAAACTCCGCTTAATGAATTTGATATTATCGGTTTTAATATTCAGCATGAATTGTGTTATACTAACATTCTTAACATTTTGGATTTGGCGAAAATACCGTTAAAGACAAAAGATAGGATGGGGACAGTCCGCGAGGGACAGTCCCCATTGATTATTGCCGGAGGTCCCGCCTGCGTAAATCCCCTGCCCATTTCTGAATTTATAGACGCATTTGTTATCGGAGATGGTGAGGACATAATAACACAAATTACAAATTACAAATTACAAATAACAAATAAAAATGATTTATTAAAAAAACTTTCGGAAATTCCGTCGGTTTATGTGCCTTCTTTTCATAACGGTAAAAGAACAATCAAAAAAAATATTGTTGATTTGGAATCAGCTCAATTTCCGACAAATCCCGTTGTTCCGTTTTTGAATGTAATCCAAAACCGTCTCAATGTTGAAATAATGCGCGGTTGTGGTAGGGGCTGTTTTTTTTGTCAGGCATCAAAACTGTATTCTCCCCGTCGTCTGCGAAGTAAAGAAAAAATTTTGGAGATTATAGAGAAAGGACTTGCTTCGACCGGTTACGATGAAATATCTCTTCTTTCTCTTTCTACTTCCGACTATCCGAAAATAAATGAGTTAATGGATGATGTCCTGAAAGTATGTGTGGCAAAAAAAGTGGCTGTGGCGCTGCCCTCATTGAGATGTCATCCGTCGTCGGTTGATTTAGCGGCGAAAACCCGAGTTTTTAAGAAAACATCCTTAACATTTGCACCGGAAGCAGGGACTGAACGGTTGAGAAAACATATCGGGAAATTCATCACTGATGCGGAAATTTTAGAGACGACAAATTATGCTTATAAATCGGGTTGGCGTTTGCTCAAACTTTATTTTATGCTCGGGCTGCCTTCGGAAACAGATGAAGATATAGAAGGGATTGTATCAATCGTCCGGAGTATAAAAAAACAGACGCCGCTTCTGAATTTGAACATTACCATTTCTCCGTTTGTTCCGAAACCCCACACTGTTTTTGAGAGAGAAAAATTTTTCGGCACTGATTACTTTAACGAAAAACGGATTTATCTGAAAAAGAAACTGCCCGCAGAAGTAAAATCCCATAAACCAGAAATGTCCACTATTGAAGCGATTTTTGCAAGAGGCGATGAGAAGTTGTGTTCTGTTCTGGAAATGGCATATAAGAACGGCTGTAAGTTTGACAACTGGAACGAATTTTTTTCTTATGAGAAGTGGCTTGATGCTTTTTCAAAATGCGGAGTAAATCCCGACGGTGAACTGAAAGAAATTGAAAAATCAAAAGCACTGCCCTGGGATTTTATTGAATTGTAAAATATGGGTAAAAAAATAATTGCAACTAACAGAAAAGCGAGATTTAACTATGAGCTCCTTGAAACACTTGAGGCAGGCATCGTGCTTGACGGCGGCGAAGTAAAATCGGCGCGTTCCGGCGGAGTCAACTTAAAGGACGGTTATGTCGGCCTTGAGAAAGGCGAAGTTTTTTTGTATAATATAAACATAAGCCCGTATAAATTTACTTCCGGCGGTCTTGAAAAAAAATATAATCCCCAGAGACCCAGAAAACTTCTTCTTCATAAAAAAGAAATTATAAAACTTCAGAATAAAGTTAATGAAAAAGGTTTTGCAATCGTTCCGACGGAAATATATTTTAAAAACGGTTTAGTGAAAGTTGAAATAGCAGTTGCCAAAGGCAAAAAACTCTGGGATAAAAGAGAAGCAATAAAAGAGAGAGAAGAAAAAAAGAGAATTAGAGAATTAGAGAATTAGAAATGGCAAAGGCATTTTACGAATTGCATATTTGGCAAAAAGGTTTTGAACTGCTTCAGGAAGTTTATAAAGTATCGGTGAAATTTCCGGTAGAAGAAAAATATAGTTTAACATCGCAGATAAAAAATTCGGCGATATCTGTAATTAGTAATATTGCAGAGTCACACGGCAGATATCATTTTGCGGATAAAATAAGAGTTTTGTATATTGCCCGCGGTGAAGTTGAGGAGACAAGAAGTCATTTAAGAATAGCAAAAAGTCAGAATTACATAAGTGATGGAGAGTTTGAGTATTTAGATGTTGAATACGGAGGACTTTCCCGAGGCATAAGTTCTTATATACAGGTGCTATCTAAAAAAAACTGATTCTCTGACTTAATAATGGTTTTCTGTTTTTACTAATTCTCTGATTCTCTTTCGTATAAACTAATTCTCTGATTTTCTGGGGGTGAACAGGGCTCGACGGGAATATTTGTTTGATGTGTTGCAGACCGCAGTTAACCGAACGGCTGCGTTAAAAATCGGTTAAACAAAATAACTGCCAATTATTCACCGGTAGTTGCTCACGCTTAAACCGCGTTGAGCCGCCTTCCCGGTCTTTTTTCTGCGAGGTCGGGGTAAGGTGTCATAAAGCAGGATAGTTGTCGGCAATGCTGCGTTACCGACGGCGAAATTCAGCAGCTAGCGTTAAACAGATTCTGTCGGCGGAAGCGGTTTAATGCGAAATAAAACACCGACTATGTCTGTAGTAGCCGTCACACGTTATTTTCGGACGCGGGTTCGATTCCCGCCACCTCCATTGTACTTTTAGATACCGATGAGAATGCAATTTTTAGAAGAACTTGCAATCAATGTGTGTTATCTGAAAAACAGGTTCTAACTCAAATAAATCGGTATGTTTTCTGTCGGAATTTTTTCTAAAATATGTAAAATCATAATGCTTGTTAATTGTGAGACCGTTGAAAAACCCCATATTTGTCATGCTGAACCTGTCTGCCGACAGGCAGGCTCGTTTCAGCATCTCATTCACCGACGATAAATCAGACCCTTCATTTCATTCAGGGTGACAAATAATTGGCTTTTTCAACAATATCAGTTATCATTTTGCAGTGATTTTGCCAGATTATCTTTTATTCTGCTGCACTCATCTGAAATTATGCATAGTTCTTCAGCAATTGACATAATGAATCACTATGGAAAGAAAAAAATCCCGTTTTTGTTTATTGTTGATTTTGAGATAAAAAAACCGGTTGTCCTGCCGTTGGCTGAAATAAAATCCGATGAAATTTTATATGATATAAACGGGTTAAAAAATCATCACGGGAAATTAAGATTAAACAAAAAAATAATTTTCAGAAAATATCCCGTAAGTTTCCGTAGATACAAAAAAGCGTTTGATAAGATACAGAAACATCTTTACGAAGGACATACCTATCTTGTAAATTTGACATTTCCGACAAAAGTTGAAACCAATCTTACATTCAGAGAGATTTTTTTCAACAGCACGGCAAAATATAAGTTGTTTTACAGAAATAAATTTGTTTTGTTTTCTCCTGAAATTTTTGTCAGAATAAAAGACGGCAAAATTTCGTCATACCCGATGAAAGGGACCATTGACGCCGATATTCCTGATGCCGCCGATAAAATTTTATCGGACAAAAAAGAATTTGCCGAGCATATAACGGTAGTTGACCTAATAAGGAACGATATAAGCATTGTGGCAAAAAATGTCGCAGTTAAGAAATTCAGATATATTGACAGAATAAAAACACAGGATAAAGATATTCTGCAGGTTTCTTCCGAAATCACAGGCGTTCTTGAAAAAAATTACCATAAAAAAATCGGCGATATAATTTTCAAGTTGCTTCCCGCGGGTTCAATAACGGGTGCGCCAAAGAAAAAAACTGTTGAGATTATTAAAGAAGTTGAAAACTATGCCCGCGGCTATTATACAGGTGTTTTCGGTTGTTTTGACGGACAAAATCTGGACTGCGCGGTTATGATAAGATATCTTGAAAAAATCGGCGCTCAAATTTTTTACAAAAGCGGCGGCGGCATTACGACATATAGCGATGTAAAATCGGAATATCGGGAATTGATTGATAAGGTCTATGTGCCTATTGTTGGAAACAATTAAGATTGAAGCAGGAATTCCGCGCAACTTATTTTTTCATAATTTGCGTTTAAACAATTCAAGGAAAGAACTGTTCGGCTGTCGTGATTTTATCAAACTGGAAAATATTATAAAAATTCCGCCGGCTCTGGGAACGGGTTTATATAAATATCGTTTAATTTATTCCGATACCGTGAAAAAAACGGAATTTTTGCCGTATCGTAAAAGAAAAATAAAATGTCTGAAAATTGTCGTTTGTGACAGTATAGAATATAATTACAAATATGAAAACCGCGAGTGCTTGAATGAACTTTTGGAATTGAAACAAAATTGCGACGATATTTTGCTCGTAAAAAACAAAAAAATAACGGACACATCTTTCAGCAATGTGGTTTTTTACGACGGCAAAAAATGGATTACGCCTTCAACACCTTTACTAAAAGGCACAAAAAGAGAAAAATTATTGTCGGATGGAAAAATTGTTCAGGATGAAATTAAAATAAGCGATTTGAAGTATTTCCCAAAAGCGGCACTGATTAACAGCATGCTTGATTTGACAGATAACATAATAAAAATTGAAAATAATGCCTTGACTTTTTAAGTTAGTAAAATATAATAGTAAAAAAGGGGGGTTTATGCGAAACGAACTGAAGTCCGCCTCTGGCGGAAAACTTTATGATTTGACACAGCCGCTTTCACACCTGACGCCTGCGTGGCCTACTTACGAGCCGTTGCAAATTAAATTTTTCAAACGGTTGGCGCCGAACGGAGCAAACGGGCAGTTGATTACGACCAGCAATCATGTCGGGACACATCTCGACGGTTCGCTGCATTTTTGCACACACGGCAGGGATGTCGCCTCAATTCCGCTGGAAGATTTATACGGCGATGCGGCGGTTGTTGATTTGTCCGACATCGCAGAGGATTACGGAATTTACACTTCAAAGGACATTGAGGACCGTGTTGAAGTAAAAGAGCGGGATATTCTTATAATCAACACAGGTTATCACAAGTATTCATGGGACCAGCCGGATGCGGATGAAATTCGCTATATGGTGAAACACCCGGGCCCGACGATGGAATTTGCCGATTGGTGCAAAAAGAAAAAACTTAAATGGCTCGGAGTTGATTGCGGCAGCGCCGATCATCCGATGAATACAAAAATCAGGGAGTGGATGCCGAAGCAGGCAGCAGAATGCGAAAAGTATTTCCAAAAAAAATACAAAAAATCAATTGACGATATTTTTCCGACGGATCATTACCAACTGATGCATACAGTTCTTTTTCCGCTTGATATAATTCACGCTGAAAATTTGGGCGGAGAAATAGATGAGTTCAAAAACAAGAGAACTACCGTCGGATGTTTTCCGTGGAGGTTTGTCGGCGGAGAATCGTCAATTTGCAGAATCGTCGCTTTTGAAAAGTAAAAACCACGAGATTTACACGAGAAATGTCATTCTGAGGCAAAGCCGAAGAATCTCGGTGTTAAAAAGCGAGATGTTTCGCTTCGCTCAACATGACATCTGTGAAAATCGGTGCCTGCCCTCGAATGATTCTATCGGGGGTTAATCTGTGGTTACATTTTTTAAGGAGACCTTATGGAAAAAGGAAAAGAGTATCACATCGCGTTGGGAAAAGGCGATGTCGGAAGATATGTTTTGCTGCCGGGCGACCCGGGCAGAACGCCGCTTATCGCAAAGTTTTTTGACGATTCAAAAGAGATGGCGAATAACCGCGAGTATCGGACATTCACCGGAAATATTACCGGCTACGACGGTAAAAAAGTAAAAATATCTACGACTTCAACGGGTATCGGCTGTCCGTCCACCGCTATTGCCGTTGAAGAACTGATAAAAATCGGAGCAGATACTTTCATAAGAATAGGAACTGCCGGCTCGCTTCAAAAAGAGGTCGGGCTCGGCGATGTTGTTATTTCAACAGCCGCCGTCCGCGAAGAAGGAACGACCAGTCAGTATGTTCCGCTTTCCTATCCCGCCGTTGCAAATTTTGATGTTACGGCTGCTTTAATTGAAGCAGCAAAAAAACTTAAAATAACTGCGCATCCGGGAATTTCACACTGCAAAGACGCTTTTTACACGGAAGGTGCGAAGGACTTACCGCTTTCCGACCACAACGAAAAAATGTGGACTGCGTGGTATCGCTCAAATGTTCTTGCCACATCAATGGAGTCCGCCGCATTATTTGTTGTTTCATCCATTAGAAGAGTTTATGCCGGCGAGGTTCTTGCTATTATCGGTTTGACTTATTCCGACCAGCCGATAGTAAAAAAAGTCGGTGTTGAGGAAGCGATAAAAATCGCAATTGAAGCGGTAAAAATTTTGGATGCCCAGAGAAAAAAATAAAAAAGAAAAGACAATTACTACTCAGAGCGGAATATACTTTACATCGGTGAAGCATTTCGTCTGTCACCCTGAGTGGAACGAAGGGTCTCGCATTTTAACATCGAGATTCTTCGCCTTCGGCTCAGAATGACATCCTTTTCATGTAAAGTATTTTATGCTCCCCTTAGTAACCACGAATGGACACTAATTGACACGAATTAAAAATTTAATGTAGGCACGAATCCTGACCTGTCGTCAGGACAGGTTTATTCGTGCTTAGTCGTGTTAATTCGTGGTTACAGGACTTTTTCAATAGACCCTATTTTCTTTTGTTTTTCCGTTTTTTCTTCGGAGAACCGGTATGTTCAATAGTTTTTATTATTTTGTAATGGAGTGATTGAGGGACTTCCTGCATTTCTATCTGATGACATAATTCAACCGTCTTTTTGAAAGTGTTGAAAAAACAGCAGCAAAACTCGTCTTCAAGTTCCCTCTCAAACTCATCAGATAAATCAAAATCCAGTTCGTCGTCAATGAAATCCGATAATAATTGTAAAAATATTTTGTGTTCCATCAATGTCCCCTGAAATATCCGGAAAGTTTTCCGCGCAAAAACAGCCGTGCCCTGTGAAGTCGTGATTTTACCGACGGCAAAGAAATTTTTAGTATTTTTTGCACTTCCTCATTGCTCATATTTTCCACATCACGCAAAACGAGGACAGTTTTATATTTTTCGGGAAGCAATTCAATCGCTTTATTCAGTTTGTTTTTAAGTTCCGTATTTTCCGAAGTAGCCGTCGGACTTTTTGACCAGTCGTCCGCAAAATCACGTTTTATCTCGCCTTTTTCCGTAATAATCGGAGCATCCATAGAAACGGTGCGAACTGTTTTTCTTTTTCGCCGTTTCATTAAAACGGCATTTACAGCAATCCTGTAAAGCCAAGTTGAAAATTCCGAGTTGCCCCTGAAACTTTTTATTTTTTGCCAGGCGTTCAGAAATGTTTCCTGTAAAAAATCCTCAGAGACGGCTTTGTTGCCCGTCATATTCAAAAGCAGGTTATATATTTTCTGCTCGTGCATTTTGATTAACTGTTCAAAAGCACGGGTATCTCCGTTTTGTGATTTTTCAACAAGGATTTGTTCGTTTGCGCTCATTTGTTTAGATGCGAAATTTCCGTAGGTGATTCGGCGGGTTCAAAAAAAACAGATTACAGCGATAAAAATCTGATGTTAAAATCCAGTTAATCCTGTCAAAAAAGGTTCTGACAGGATTTACAGGATAAGTTAACGATAGCAACGATACATCGCTGTAATCTGCCGTTTATCGCTGTAGTCGTCGTTAAATTAGTCCTCTTCCAACTTTTCCGGAACTATTATATTTTCGTTTTTCTTTAACAATTCTTTTGAAACAGGCCTTTCAAGTTTTGACTGAATCATATCCTGTAAATATCTTTTTACGGTCGTATCCCAGTATTTTTTGGTTATGTAATATACTTTGGCTCCGCCGAGTTCATGCTGAATATCAGGCCACGGATATGACGGTTGTGCCATTCCGATGCCCCATCTTTTTAAGCCGTTATAACTTTCAAATGTTGACCAGAACTCTTTTTGTTTAAGTGTATCAAAAGCATATTCACATTTGGCATAATAAAGTATTGCTCCTGCGCGAATGCCTCGCCTGTATGCCATCGTGTGAAGCGAAATGCTTATATCCTCGTTCATAAGCCGGCCATTACAAAAAGCCACAAGATGTCCGTCAATGAGCCCGACCATTTGATACGGGTCTTTCAGGCGGTTTCTCACCCAACCAAGAATTTCGGCATAGACCCGGACTCCGACAATATCGTAAAAATCATGGTCAACTTCCATAATTTTTTTCAGATAATTTAAAAGTAAAGGCGCTTCTTCTTTTGTCATCGGTCTGATTAACATCGTCTCGCCCGTCTTAACTTTTATTGCTGCTGGTTCAAACGGCGGGACAATCATCGGATCCGGCGATAAAATCGGCTCCAGTTCCTCTACCTTAAAAACAACCTGTTCCTGAGACACTTTTTCCGGCGGTGCTTTTTTCATAACGAAACCCTCCCGTATTTTGTCATTCTGAGTGAAACGAAGAATCTCAATATTAGATAATGTTTGAGACCCTTCACTTCGTTCAGGGTGACATTGTTAAACTTTTTAACAATGTCATTTAACAAAATTTTTCTTGATTTGTCAAGTTTTTTTTGATATAATTTTCCGAAACTGGAGGGCTGATGGGAATTTTAACGAGAGATGAAATCTTGAAAGAAATTAAAAGCGGTAACATTGAGGTTGAGCCGTTTTCACAGGAACAGGTTGGTCCTGCATCAATTGATTTGTATTTGGGCGACGAAATCAGGGTGTTCAAAAAATTCCGCGGGATTTATCATGTTAACGAAGAAAGCGATTATGAAAAAATCACAAAAATTGTCAAAGTGAAAAAATTTTTCGTAATTCGCGCCGGCGATGTCGTGCACGGCATAACGAGAGAGAGAATACGGCTCGGCGAAAATCTTTGTGCGTGGCTTGAAGGCCGCTCCCGTTATGCACGGTTGGGCCTGATGGTCCATGTTACGGCGGGTTTAATTCAGCCGGGAATCAACAATAAGCAGGTGCTTGAAATTACGAATATGGGACCGATTCCACTTGCGGTTTATCCGGGTACAAAAATTTGCCAGTTGGTAATTCAGGAAACTACCGGCAAAGCGAAATATCAGGGAAGATTCAAAAATCAGGTTCACCCGTAAAATTCATAGTGAAGTCGCCAAAGGCGACCGAATGGAGAATGGAAAAAAACGAATTTGTGGAATGAGGGACTTCAGTCCCTCGTCAATGGAACAAATTCACACAACAATGTAGCCCACCCTTCAGGGTGGGTGAGCGGAGCGAAGGAGAAAAAATGTATAGACCGCAAATCAAGGTAGTTGATTGTACTGTTCGCGACGGCGGGTTGATGAACAAGTCAAAATTCTCGTTTGAAACCGTCAGAAATGTTTATAAATCCGTTTGTGCAGCGGGTATAGACATTATTGAACTCGGTTACAGAAACAGCAAGCAGATGTTTTCCGTTGATGAATATGGTCCATGGCGTTTTTGCGACGAAGAAAACCTAAAAAAAATAGTGGACGGAATGAAATCCGACAAGACAAAAATTGCGATTATGCAGGACGCCCACAAGGCCGTCGCCGAGGATATTCTTCCAAAGGAAAAAAGCGTTGTGGATGTAATTCGTGTTGCAACATATGTCAAGGATATTGATAAAGCAATCAAACTTGCAAATAATGCCACTGATAAAGGATATGTCGCAACTATTAACATTATGGCTATATCCGTAGCGCTTGAACGCGAACTTGACGAGGCATTACAGCAGATAGAAGAGGAAACAAAAATAACGGCATGTTATGTGGTGGATAGTTACGGAGCGCTCTATAGTGAAGACATCGATTTTTTGGTGGATAAATATAAAAAATATCTTAAAAATAAAGAAATAGGAGTGCACTGTCACAATCATCAGCAACTCGGTTTTGCCAATACGATTGCCGGTATTATTCGCGGTGCGAATTATCTTGACGGTACGCTTTACGGTCTCGGCCGCGCTGCCGGCAACTGTCCGCTTGAACTTCTGATAAGTTTTCTGAAAAATCCGAAGTTTAATATCCGTCCGTTATTGGAGGTTATCAGCCGCGATATTTTGCCGTTAAGCGAAGAAATTACATGGGGGTATGCAATACCGTATATGATTACCGGTGTTTTGAACCGCCATCCCGATGTTGCTATGAAACTGCTGGAAAAGAACAGCGACGAAAAAGCAAAAAAGAATTTTCTTAAATTTTACGAAGGGCTTACCGAAGAAGAAGTTGAAGATTAAAAAAGTACTTGACAAAATTTAGTTAATTTTGTATGATTATAGTTGAAATGAAAAATATAATTTCTTCTGCTGTCATTCTGAGTGAAACGAAGCAATCCCACTTTGCTGTCATTCCGTGCTTGACACGGAATCCATTTGTTAATATCTCCAATTGTAGCGGCAGAGCAACGCTCTGCTTTTTATTTTTGTTAAAAAGGAGGTGATAAAAAATGAAAAAGTTAGTAGTGTTGTTAGTTGGAGTTTCTTTACTTTTTGCAGGTTGTGCGACGATAAAAGCAAAACTTCCAGGACTTA